>Ga0209777_10002294_pt1 | contig 25530 bp, 21 predicted proteins | sample FrelakmetHBP12HB_FD_187147 | JGI IMG/M metagenome (GOLD analysis project Ga0209777, IMG submission 187147) | Freshwater lake sediment microbial communities from the University of Notre Dame, USA, for methane emissions studies -HBP12 HB (SPAdes)... | ecosystem: Environmental > Aquatic >... | reverse complement strand
TATAAGTGCCACTACATTTTATTCTAATAATGGCACTTATACTGGTTTGGGAGATGATCCTTCTGTTCTCTCTGTTGGCCATGCGTTGATTAATGCGGGCTATGCATACACAAATATTACATTTGAAGCTACAGCTACAAATTGGTGCACTAGCATCGAGCTGAAAGTGAAAGCATCAGATAATAACCTGCAATATTACTGCGCTGACTCAACTGGCGCAAAATATATGTCTGAGACGACAGCATGCCAAATTTCCGGCGATGGAGATGGTAGTTGCAGTCCGTAACTAAGGAGTTTATTGATAAAACACCTTGTTTAAAAACAAGGTGTTTTTTATTTTGGGGTCAGGGAAGGAATTATAGCAATTTTAGCGTAACGAATTAAGGCAATATTCGAGGCGCGAGGAGCGAGCCTAATGCCTCTGCGCATTGTGAGCGACGAGCAACGATGAAGATTGCCTTAATTCGCCCGCCCTTCGGGAAGCCAAAAAATGGCTGATTTCTGCGTTGCGGCTTCGTCGGCGTATCCAGAGGATACAACCTCCTTGCCGCAACTTGAACTCATCTCATTTTTTGGGTTCTAAAAATTTATTATAATTCCTTCCCTGACCCCTGAAAAAATGGTAAAATTTAATAATGTTTATAGAATTTTTGGTTTATTTTTTTGTTTTTATATTCGGGCTCTGCATTGGCAGTTTTTTAGACTGCGTTATCTATAGGTTGGAGCAAAAAAAGAAAATAACCGGCCGTTCTTTCTGCCCGCAGTGCAAATATAAATTATCTTGGCAGGATTTGTTTCCTGTTTTCAGTTTTTTGTTTTTAAAAGGAAAATGCAGATACTGTCGGACAAAAATATCTATCCAATATCCGTTGATAGAAATTGCTACAGGATTGATATTTTTGCTAATATTTATCTCAAATTCCCAATATACAATATACAATATACTAAATACAATTTTTCTATTTTATATTGCCAGTTCATTGATTGTCATATTTGTTTATGATTTAAAGCATTATATAATCCCTGACAAAATTCTATTTCCCGCGATTGTTATTGCTTTTATTTTTAGGATTTTGAATTTGTTTGGAAATTGGAAATTGGAAATTGGAAATTTAGCCCCGTTGGGAAATTATTTACTTGCTGCCATAGTTGGTTCTGTATTTTTCTTGTTAATCTTTCTAATCTCGAAGGGGCGAGCGATGGGCTTTGGAGATGTAAAATTAGCTTTTTTGATGGGGCTTTTATTGGGTTTGCCCAATGTTTTAACGGCTCTGTTTTTAGCATTCTTTTTTGGTGCTATAATAGGAATAATACTGATGGTTTTTGGGAAAAAAAAATTGAAAAGCGAAATGCCCTTCGGCCCATTTTTAATTGCAGGAACTTTTATAACAATGCTTTTTGGGAATCAAATAATTCAATGGTACTTAAATTTTTTCCAAATATAAAAAACTTAAATAAGGGAATCACTCTAATTGAGCTTGTAGTTGTGATTTTTATTATTGCCTTGTTTTCTTTGATTGTAATTTCTGATTTTCCCAAGATCCAAAAGCAGTATGCGCTTTCAAGCGTTACTTATAAATTGGCGCAGGATTTGAGAAGAACTCAGGATTTGAGCTTGTCCGGAGTTTCGATAAACGATGCCAATGGAAATGCAATAAAAATAAAAGGATATGGCATTTATATTCCCAGCGTGCCCACAACGCAATATATAATATATGCCGATGTAAATAACAGTCAGACCTATGACAGCGATCAATACCTTTATTGCGCGAGTCCGCAATACGCAGAAACTAACAAAACTGCAGATTGCATTATAGATATAATTGATGTAGCCAAACAAAATTCAAGCTTACATATAAGCGAGATTGATAATATTAACAGCAATTATACCAGCATAAACTTCAGCCCGCCAGGTCCGACTACGACTATAGACAAGATTATTTTAGATAAGTCTCCGATTACAATTAGTTTGTCTAACGGTCTGACAACTAGAACGGTTCAGGTAAATACCTCCGGGTTAATAAATGTGCAATAATATGAAAAATGGTTTTACAATAATAGAATTGGTTATATCCATTTTTATTTTATCTGTCGCAGTTGTAGGAATTTTCAGCGCTTTTTCAGTAATGGTTATTTTAACTTCAGATGCAGCAAACCAGTTTACAGCAACTTATTTGGCTCAGGAGGGAATGGAAATAGCCAGAAATATAAGAGACACCAATTGGCTGTATATGAATATTTGCGCCTCAGGTGTTACTCCTCTTCCCAGCAATGTAACCTGCCCAGCTTCCTGGGTTGATGGGCTTAATTGCGGTTCAGGATGCGAGGCAGATTATACAACCACAGGATCTGTTTCTAATCCTGTGAAAATACATACTGGAGATTATTTGAATATAGATGCAGATGGTTTTTACAGCTACTCGACTACTGGCACTGTAACGCCGACAATTTTTAAAAGAAAAATTATAATTAAACCAATCGCAGATGTTAATAATCAGCCTGATGATCATATTATAAAAGTTATCGTGCAGGTCTCTTGGGACAAAAAAGCAACCATTCTTAGTTCTGGCGTTTCTGCTGAAAACTGTTGCCCCGATCCTGCCAATTCTAATTGTCCTGCTAATGTTTCTAATTGTGTTATAACAGAAGAGACGCTTTATGATTGGTATAATTATTCAGGTCAATAAAATTTTAATTATTAAATATTAGGCAGTAATGAAATTATCCAAAGGTTTCACACTCATAGAATTAATCGTGGTTATGGCTGTGTTTTTATTTATTATCGGAGCAGCTATCGGTGTTTTTGTTTCTATAATCCAGAATCAAAAGAAGATTCTGTCTGAACAGCAGCTTTTAAGCCAGATCAGTTATATAGAAGAGCATATGTCAAAAGCTCTGAGAATGGCAAAAATGGAGCCGATAGATGGGTCGGACCCCTGCCTCAAAGATTATCCAGGATATATTTATCTGCTGACGCGCTACGATACAAATTTAGCATTATTTCGAGGCATAAAATTTATAAATCAATCCGGTGATTCTTCCGGCAATTCCATTTGCCAAGAATTTTTCTTAGATACAGACGGTATTTTAAAAGAAACAGAATGGGTTAATGGCGTTGCCGGTGCGGCAGTTGCTTTAACTTCGCCTAATCTGCAAATAAATTCTGTCAGATTTTCTATTAATGGGTCAGATGGTTCAGCTTCTATTCCTAACTCCGCTAGCTGTCCTACAAATATACAATGCGGAGCTTCAAATGCAGACCTTGTCCAGCCGAGAGTAACCATACTATTGAATGCTAATATTACAGGCAGCGGCCTGGGAACCGGCACTCCCTGTAATCCTCCCGCTATAAATTGTACTAATGGCGAGGCGTGTGATTTGTCGACTCATATTTGTGTGCCCACTAGAACAATTCAAACAACAGTTTCGCAAAGAAATCTTAATGTAAAATATTAATTTTATATATGGCTATAGATAAACAAAAAGGCGTCTCATTGATTCTCACTTTCTTTATAATGATAATTATTTTAATTATAGTTTTATCTATAAGCGTAATTTTATATAGCGAGGTAAAAATCATGAAAAACATAGGCAGTTCCATAATGGGTCTTTATGCTGCTGACAGCGGAATTGAGAAAGTTCTTTATTATGACAGGCAAGTTCGACCGTTAATAATTACTGCTACTCCATGTCCAACCGGCACAGAGTGTTCATTAAATCAAGTTTGTGATAATACTACTCACTTTTGTGCAAATCTTGCGCCAAGAGGTTTGTGCTCAATATTTGATTTGGTTAATAATACTGCAAAATATTGTAAAGCTGATTCTAGCCCCAGTTCATCTTCTATCGAACACAGCATTTATTGCAATCCTACCACAGACTGTCCTAATCCTCTTGCTCCAACAGGCAGTGATTGTGTTCCTAGCAGCTGTAAAAATTGCACTATTTGTTTTGCTACCACTTTCGATAACAGGACTTATACTACTGTAGCGACTGTTACTCCTGACGCTGATCCTACAAAAACCGATCCTGACTATACAATCACATCTAAAGGTGTTTACGGCGGCACTCAAAGGGAGATTGAAATATTGATTAAACCGACACAGTAGTGTAAAAAAATAATATGGACAAAAAAGAAATTAAACAGAGAATTGAAAAACTGAAAAAGACGATAAATCATCATCGTTATCTTTATCATGTTTTAGACAGGCAGGAAATTTCTGACTCTGCTTTGGATTCCTTAAAAAAGGAGCTTTTTGATTTAGAAAATCAATATCCTGAATTTATAACTCCTGATTCGCCGACGCAGAGAGTCGGAGGGAAAGCTTTGAAAGAATTTAAAAAAATAAAACACCAGCAGAGAATGCTTTCTTTCAATGATGCCTTTTCAGAAGACGATATGCACGAATGGCAAGAAAGATTTATGAAATTATTATCTGAAAGCCAGAAAAAGAAAGTAGATTATTATTGCGAACTGAAAATTGACGGCTTAGCTATTGAGTTAACTTATAAAAATGGATTTTTGCAGACTGGCTCTACAAGAGGCGATGGAAATATCGGCGAAGATATAACCCAAAATTTAAAAACCGTTGAAGCGATTCCCTTAAAGATTGATGAAAAAAAAGATTTGATTGTCAGGGGAGAAGTTTTTATAACCAAAAAAGAATTCAACAGAATAAATAAAGAGCAGAAGCAAAAGGGCTTGCCGGTTTATGCCAATCCAAGAAACATTGCAGCAGGCTCTGTAAGGCAATTAGACCCCAAAATTACAGCTTCCAGAAAATTGGATTCTTTTGCCTATGAGTTGCTGGCTGATTTTGGCCAGAAAATCCCTAAGTCGCCGAAGGCGACCGGGATGGCGGCCAAAGGCCTAGCCACCCATGAAGAAAAGCATAAAATTTTAAAAGATTTGGGTTTTAAAACAAATAAAAATAATAAATATTGCAAATCTTTGGAAGAAGTTTTTAAATTCCGCGACCACTGGAAAAAGGAAAGGGAAAAATTAGACTATGAAATTGACGGCATAGTGGTGATAATAAACAATAATGAAATTTTTGAAAAATTAGGGGTTGTTGGCAAAGCTCCAAGGGCAGCCATTGCTTATAAATTTCCGCAAGCCGAAGCGACTACAAAAGTTTTGGATGTTAAAGTTCAGGTTGGCAGGACAGGGGCAATTACTCCGGTAGCTGTTTTAGAGCCGGTCCAGGTTACGGGAATTACAATAACAAGAGCGACTCTGCATAATGAAGATGAAATTAAAAGATTGGGATTGAAAATTGGAGATAGCGTGATTGTAGGCAGGGCAGGAGATGTAATACCAGATATTATAAAAGTTTTGTCGGAATTAAGAACTGGACATGAGAAAAATTTTAAAATGCCGACACATTGCCCGTCTTGCGGAACAAAACTTGTAAAATTAGAGACAGAAGTGCTTTTACGCTGTCCAAATAGAAATTGTTTTGCGCAAAGGAAAAGGAATTTTTACCATTTTGTTTCCCGCACTGCTTTTAATATGGATGGCTTGGGTCCAAAAATTATTGACAGATTGCTGGATGAAGGATTGGTTCAAACTCCTGCTGATTTATTTGAACTAAAAGAAGGCGATATTGTTCCATTGGAAAGGTTTGCGGAAAAATCAGCTGAAAATTTGATAAAATCAATCCAGGAAAAAAGAGAAATAACTTTATCGAGGTTTATTTATGCTTTGGGAATTAGAAATGTAGGCGAGGAAACAGCAATTGATTTGGCAAAACATTTTGGCAGTATCAAAAAAATAAGAGAGGCAAAATTAGAAGATTTTGATAAAATTTCAGACATAGGGCCTGTTGTTTCAAAATCAATTTATGAATGGTTTCAGGACAAGGACAATGTTAAATTTCTGGAGCGACTCCAGAAATTTGTAATTATCAATTCCCAATTCCCAATTTCCAATAAAAGATTATTTGGAAAAACTTTTGTTTTGACAGGAGGGTTAGAATCAATGAGCCGAGATGAAGCAAAAGCAAAGATTAGAGAATTGGGCGGAGATGTTTCTGAATCAGTATCTTCTAAAACAGATTATGTTGTGGTAGGGTTAGAACCGGGAAGCAAGGCAGACAAAGCAAAGGAACTTGGAGTGAAAACAATCAGCGAGCAGGAATTTTTGAAACTTATAAAATAAATGGGTGTTTTTACAAGCCGATTAAAAAAGCTTGATTGGGGCATAATTATACCGGCAGTATTGCTGGTTTGTTTTGGCTTGGCCGGAATCTGGAGTACATGCCTTGCCAAAAATGATTTTTCAAATTTTGAAAAGCAGATTATTTTTTTTGCAATCGGATTTTTAGCAATGATTGCCATAAGTTTCTTTGATTACAGGATTTTAAGGGATAATTCTTATTTGATTTTAATTTTATATGCGATATGCTTGCTGTTGCTGGCAGGGCTTCATTTTTTTGCACCCGTAATTCGAGGCACGAGAGGGTGGTATAAAATAGGACTTTTGTCTTTGGACCCGATTGAGCCGACAAAAATTGTTTTGGTTGTTTTGCTGGCGAAATATTTTTCAATGAGGCATGTTGAAATGTATAAAATCCGGCATATTATTTTTTCAGGTATTTATGTCTTGCTTCCAGCTTTATTGATTTTCATAAAACCAGACCTTGGCGGAGTCATGGTTTTATTGCTGATATGGCTTGGAACCTTGCTTATATCTGGCATCAAAATAAAACATTTTTTGATTCTTTCATTATGTTTTATATTAGTGGCTGGTTTTTCCTGGAGTTTTCTGCTTCACGACTACCAGAAACAGAGAATCACCTCTTTTTTGTTTCCTTATGATTACCTTGGCGCTTCGTGGTCTCAGAACCAGACAAAAATTTCAATTGGCTCTGGACAAATTTTTGGAGAAGGCCTTGGAAAAGGCAGCCAGGTTCAATACGGATTTTTGCCAGAGCCTCACACAGATTTTATTTTTTCAGTAATAGCAGAGGAATGGGGAATGGCAGGAATTTTGACATTGTTTATAATTTATGGATTTTTAGTCTGGCGGGTTTTGAAAATTGCCATTAAATCCCGGTCTAATTTCCCGCGCCTTTTTGCTTCAGGATTTGCAATTATTTTAACAGCTCAGTTTTTCATTAATATCGGAATGAACCTTTCTTTACTGCCTGTTGTAGGAATTTATCTGCCGTTTATCAGCTACGGGGGCTCTGGCTTAATAGGCAACTTTGTCTCTTTGGGAATTTTGCAATCAATAAAAATAAGGAGATAATATTTGAAAGTATTGACATTCTTTTTGATAAAGAATATACTATATAGTATATAAAAAAGAAGTGGCCACTTTACTCTAAAGAAAATCAAATATCTAATTTTCGGTTATTTTAAATACCGAATTTTTTGTTGTTAGAAAAGGTATTTTCTATTTTTAAATAAAAATAATTTTTATTTAATTCCGCAGAATTACAGCGAATGTAATGAGCGGTTATATATTTTTAATTTGTAGAGTCGAACTCTCTCTACAGCAAATTTATAAATGGCAGAAATTATAAGCAAAGTAAAGAACTTTTCAAAATCCAAACTCTCTTTTTCAACTCCCCACCTTTTGACAATGCAAAAGGAAACCTGGGAAGATTTCTGGAAAGTTAGAGTAAAAGAACTTTTAGAAGAAATCTCTCCGATTAAAGATTATACTGGCAAAGAATTTGAACTTTGGTTCGGGGACTATAAGCTTTCAAAGCCAAATTACAAGAATGGTTTGGAAGCGAAAAAAAATAACGATTCTCTTGAAGCTGCTTTAAGGGTGAAAATCAAGCTCGTAAGTTTAAAAACAAAAGAGGTGAAAGAACAAGAAGTGTACTTAGCGGATTTTCCCGTCATGACAGAGAGGGGAACTTTTGTTGTAAATGGAGTTGAAAGAGTCGTTGTTTCCCAGCTTATAAGGTCTCCGGGAGCTTTTTTTACAATGAGGACACATAGAGCCAAAAATTATTTCGGTTCAAAAATAATTCCTAACAGAGGAGCCTGGCTGGAATTTGAAACAGAAGAATCCGGATTTATCGGAGTTAAAATAAACAGGAAAAGAAAAGTGCCGGCAACCACTTTGCTTATGGCTTTGGGTTTGGACGGCGTTGATAAAGTTGAAAAAGCGTTTAAAGATGTAGACAAAGGAGAAATAAGATATATAAAAGAAACTTTAAAAAGAGACACCTGCAGAGACCAGAAAGAAGCCTTGGTTGAAGTTTATAGAAGATTAAGGCCCGGAGATTTAGTTACCCCAGATACAGCCCAGGATTTGATTTTTAGCATGTTTTTTAATTTTGACAGATATGACTTGTCAAAAGTCGGCAGATGGAAAACATGGTTAAGACTGCCTAATTTAGCTCCAAAGGATTTAAATAAAGAAATAACAAAAGAAGACAGAATTTTATCAATAGAAGATTTGGTAGAAGTTGTTAAAGAAGTCATCAGATTAAATAATGACCCTGAGGCAAAAGCTGATCAGGTGGACCATTTGGGAAACAGAAGAGTAAGAATGTTATCTGAACTTTTGCAGAACAGATTAAGAGTTGGCTTGATGAGAATGGAAAGAATTATTAAAGATAAAATGTCTACCTTGGAGGTTGGTACAGTAACTCCGATACAGCTTATAAATCCAAGGCCGTTGATAGCTGTTATAAAAGAATTTTATACTTCTTCAACTTTTTCCCAATTCATGGACAATGAAAATCCGTTGGCAGAATTAGAGCACAAGAGGCGTTTGACAACAACAGGTCCCGGAGGTCTTACCAGAGAAAGAGCTGGATTTGAAGTCAGAGACGTACAGCCGTCCCATTATGGCAGAATTTGTCCTATTGAAACTCCGGAAGGCCCGAACGTTGGATTAGTGGGGCACTTGGCTTCTTTTGCCAGAATAAATCCTTATGGTTTTATTGAAGCCCCATATTTTAAAGTAAAAAACGGAAAAGTTACTAATGATGTGCAATATCTTTCGGCACAGGAAGAAGAAAGGCACAGTATAGCCCCGGCATCAGTACCTCTGACAGAAGAATTAAAAATTCTTCCTGAAATACCGCCAAATAAAGTTGAAGCCAGAGTAAAGGGAGAGCCGGAAGAAGTTGAAATATCTGAAATTGATTATTGCGATGTTTCTTCAAAACAATTTATTTCAGTAGCCACTTCTTTAATTCCATTCTTAAATCATGATGATGCTTCCAGGGCTCTTATGGGTTCTAACATGCAGCGCCAGGCGGTTCCTTTAATAAAGCCGGAAGCTCCATTGGTTGGGACAGGAACAGAAAGAAATGTTGCCAGAGATTCTGGTCAGGTAATATTAGCTAAAGCAAACGGAGTTGTAAAAGAAGTTGATGCTCAGCATATAAAAGTCCAATATGAAGAAAAAGGTAAAAAATTTGAAGAAGATTATGAATTGCAGACCTTTGTCAGGACTAACCAATATTCATGCTTTCATCAAAAGCCTATAGTTACAAAAGGAGAGGAAGTTAAAAAAGGAGATGTGCTGGCTGATGGCGCTGCTATTTCTCAGGGCAGACTGGCTTTAGGCAGAAATGTTTTGGTTTGTTTCTTGCCATTAAGAGGAGGAGGATTTGAAGACTCCATTACCATTTCAGAAAGATTGGCTAAAGAAGATGAATTTACATCGATTCATATTGAAGATTTTACTTGCGATGTAAGAGAAACAAAACTTGGGCCCGAAGTTACAACATCTGATATTCCAAATGTTGGGGAAGAAAAATTAAAAGATTTGGACGAAGAAGGAATTGTAAGAGTTGGAGCTGAAGTAGGCCCTAACGATATTTTAGTTGGAAAAATTTCTCCGAAAGGCGAAGCAGAGCTGACTCCGGAAGAAAGATTATTAAGGGCAATCTTCGGCGAAAAAGCAAAAGATGTGAAGGATTCTTCTTTAAGAATGGAACACGGAAAAAAAGGAAAAGTTGTAAATGTAAAAATATTTTCTCGCGATTTAGGACACAAATTAGAACCAGGAGTCATAAAAAGAATCAGAGTTGAAATTGCTGAAACCAGAAAGGCAAAAGTTGGAGATAAATTAGTGGGAAGGCACGGAAACAAAGGAGTTGTTTCAAAAATTTTAGCTGAACACGAAATGCCGTTTTTGGCCGACGGAACTCCAATTGACTTGGTAATTTCTCCGCTGTCGGTTCCTTCCCGTATGAATTTGGGGCAGATTTTGGAAACTCATCTTGGCTGGGCGGCTCACAAATTAAATTACATCGTAATTTCTCCGGCGTTGATAGGAGCTACTCAGGAAGATATAAAAAGAGAATTAAAATTGGCTGGCTTGCCAGAATCAGGGCAAGTCACTCTTTACGATGGCAAAACCGGTTTGCCATTCCCAAAACCAATTACAGTTGGCTATATGTATGTGATGAAATTAATTCACATGGTTGACGATAAAGTTCACGCCAGATCCATTGGTCCTTATTCATTAATTACTCAACAGCCCTTGGGAGGAAAAGCGCAGTTTGGAGGTCAGAGATTCGGGGAAATGGAGGTCTGGGCTTTGGAAGGTTTTGGAGTTGCCCACACTTTGCAGGAAATGCTGACGATAAAATCTGACGATGTGCAGGGAAGAGCCGCAGCTTACGAATCAATTTTGAAAGGCGAACCGATAAGAAATCCAAACATTCCAGCATCATTTAACTTGCTTGTTGCCGAATTAAAATCCCTTGGAATGTCCGTAGAGGTTAGGGAAAGACCGCGAGAATTAAGAGACGACAGAGAAGACAGAAGAGATAACAGGGAGACAAAATAATTTTCAATTTTCAATTATCAATTTTCAATAAATTTTCAAATTTATGAAAGAAAAAATTAAGAAAATAGGAAAAATTATTTTGAAGATATTATTTTTATTTTTGCTTTTTTTAGTAGTATGTTTTTTTGTAAAAATTATTACTCCACATTATTGTATGATTGAACATCCACAACCTTATAATCCTTTTAGGTAAACTCCCAATAAGGTGAATGATTTTTCACAATGTTATTGGCAATATGCTATTTCTAATGGAGGACAGTTAATTTTTGCTATCGCCTTGTTTATATTGGTTTTATCTATAATTTATTTTTTAAAAAAACAATATGGAAGAAAAAAATAACTGTCCTAAATGTGGTTATGAGTTAGTTTTAAAAGATTATGGAGAGTCAGAAATGAAAGATTGTTTTTTGTCTAATGAAAAATCCTTAGATAAAAATAAGAAACCAGACAAGTGTAGCAAAAAATATTTTTGTTATAAATGTGATAAATTCGTTGTTTAAAAATTAAATCATTTAAAATTAATTGAAAATTTAAAGTTTAAAATTGAAAATTCAATTTTAAACTTTGTTTAAAATTGCTATGCGAGTATTAGACTTAGAATCAATAAGAATAAAGCTTGCTTCGCCCGAGGATATCATGTCCTGGTCTCATGGCGAGGTGATTAAGCCGGAAACAATTAATTACAGAACCCAGAAGCCTGAAAAGGACGGGCTTTTTGATGAGAGAATTTTCGGTCCGGAAAAAGATTACGAGTGCGCCTGCGGAAAATATAAGAGAATAAGATACAAAGGAGTTGTCTGCGACAGGTGCGGGGTTGAAGTTACAAAATCTTCTGTAAGAAGGGAAAGAATGGGGCACATTAAATTGTACACACCGGTTTCGCATATTTGGTTTTTAAGGGGAGTTCCTTCAAGAATGGGCTTGGTTTTAGACAAGTCATCTCAGCAGTTGGAAAAAGTTATTTATTTTTCTTCATATATAATTACCAAGGTTGATGAGAAAGCTCGCGACAATATTATGGAAGCCATTGAACAAGAATATAAATCAAAAGTTAAGAAGGAAAAAACAGAAGCCGCCAAAAATGATTTAAAACAGGCAAGAGAAAAAGCCAAAGAAGAACTTTTAGACATTAAGGAAATGAGAATCTTGTCTGAGGTTGTGTACCACACATTATCTATGAAATATGGAGAAGTTTTTGAAGCAGGAACTGGGGCTGAAGTTGTAAAAGAAATATTCCAAAAAATTGATTTAAAGAAAGAAACCGAAAAAATAGCTCAGGAAGCAAGGGAAGCTCCGCCAGCGACAAAAAAGAAAGTTTTAAGAAGATTAAAATTATTTCAGGGAATGTTGAAAGCGGGAGTCAAGCCAGAATGGATGTTTATGGATGTTTTGCCGGTTCTGCCACCTGATTTAAGGCCAATGGTTCAGTTAGACGGGGGAAGGTATGCTTCATCTGATTTAAATGATTTATATAGAAGAGTCATAAATAGAAACAACAGGTTAAAATATCTGCAGGAAATAAAAGCTCCTCCCGTAATTGTCAGAAATGAAAAAAGGATGTTGCAGGAAGCTGTTGACGCTTTAATTGATAACGAAATGAGAAAAGGGGTTACAACAACAGCCACCACGGGCGGAAAACGCTTGTTAAAATCTTTAGCTGCAATGTTAGCCGGAAAACAGGGAAGATTCAGACAGAATCTTTTAGGAAAACGTGTTGATTATTCCGGCAGATCGGTTATTGCAGTCGGCCCTGAATTGCATTTTTCACAATGCGGTTTGCCAAAAACATTGGCTTTGGAAATTTTCAAGCCATTTGTAATTAAAAGAATTTTAGACAAGGAATTAGCTTATAATATCCGGGGAGCAGCCCGTTTGGTAGAAGAAAAAACTCCGGAAGTTTGGGCTATTTTAGAAGAAATTATCAAAGATAAATTGGTTTTATTAAATAGAGCTCCAACTTTACACAGGCTTGGCATTCAGGCATTCAGGCCGCTTTTAACAGAAGGGGAAACAATAAAATTGCATCCTTTGGTCTGCGAAGCTTTTAATGCTGACTTTGATGGAGACCAAATGGCAGTTTACTTGCCGCTTTCAGACGAGGCCCAGAAAGAAGCCAAAGAAATAATGCTTTCAACTTTAAATCTTTTGAGGCCTGCAACAGGAATGCCGATTATGGGACCTTTTAGGGATATTGCCTTGGGATGCTACTTTTTAACAAAGCAAAAAGAGCCTGCAAACGAAAAAGATGTAAAAGTTTATTCATCTGAATCAGAAGCAACTACTGCTTTTGGGTATGGATTTTTAGGATTGAATGAAAAAATAAAAGTTCCAACTCCAAAAAATTTGGAAAAAATAGAAATAATTGAAACATCTGTAGGCAGATTAATTTTAAATTCTGTCCTTCCTCATGATTATCCCTATGTAAACAAATTAGTTGATAATAAAGCATTGAAAGGATTGGTAAGGGAAGTCATTGAAAAATATACCAACGAGGAAGCAGTGGTTATCATAGATAAAATAAAAACATTGGGTTTTGAGTATTGCACATTGTCCGGCGTAAGCTGGGGAATGGATGACTTGATTGTTCCTGTAGAAAAGAAAAAATTAGTTGATGACGCAGAAGATGAAGTAAAAAAAATTGATAGCCATTTTGAAAAAGGACTTTTGTCAGCTGAAGAAAAAACTTCTCAGAAAATTTTAATCTGGCAGACAGTTAAAACAAAATTAGAGGCGCTGTTAAAAACCACTTTGCCGCCCGACGGCCCAGTGATGTCTATTATTACAGCCGGTGCCAGAGCCACTTGGGCTCAGCCGGTCCAGATGGCCGGCATGAAAGGCTTGGTGAATAATCCATCAGGAGATATTATAGAACTTCCGGTAAAATCATCTTTTACAGAAGGCTTTAATGTTCTGGAATATTTTATTTCAACTCACGGAGCCAGAAAAGGTACAGCCGACACTGCTTTGAGAACTTCTTCTGCCGGATACTTAACAAGAAGATTGGTTGACGTAGCCCATGACGTGATTGTTACAGAGGAAGATTGTGGAGACAAGACAGGCTTAACTGTTTACAAAAAAGATGCTGATTTTATTGAGCAGGATTTTGTTTTCAAAATAGTGGGCAGAACTGCTTTAGAAACAGTTGAGCACGGCAAATTGGTTTTTGTTAAAAAGAATGAAATAATTAATTGGCAAGCAGCAAAAGCAATCGCAGAAGCAGAGGCAATTGAAAGAGTCACTGTTGCTTCGCCCTTAACCTGCAAATCTCCTCAGGGAGTCTGCCAGAAATGTTATGGCTGGGATTTGGGAAGAAACGCTTTAATAAAAATGGGAGAAGCAGTAGGCATTGTTGCCGCCCAGGCAATTGGAGAACCGGGCACTCAGCTTACATTAAGAACTCACCATTTAGGAGGAATTGTGGGAGCTGGCGATATCACGCAAGGTTTGCCGAGAATTGAAGAAATTTTTGAATGCAGGGCTCCAAAAGGAGAGGCAATAATGTCTTTGACAGAAGGAAAAGTTATTAGCATTGATGAAGTACAGAGAATTGTTAAAATCCAATCAGCGAAAAAAGGGGTACCCTCTGGGTCAAGCAAAAAAGATGTAATGGAATATAAAATTCCCGGCAGAATCGCAATTATTGTTGAAAAAGGCCAGGAGATCAAAGAAAACCAGCCATTATGCGAAGGAAGTTTAGATTTAAAAAAGCTTTATAAATCAGCCGGAGTTGAAGCCACCCAGAGATATATTTTGCAGGAAGTCCAGAAAATTTATTCTTCCCAGGGAGTTGATATCAATGACAAGCATATTGAAGTAATTATCCAAAAGATGTTTTCAAGGATAAGGGTTAAAGAAGAAGGAGAATCTGATTGGATAAGGGGCGAAGTTGTTGAGAGGGTGATTTTCAATGAAGAAATTGAAAAACTGAAAAAAGAAAAGAAAACTCCGCCATCAGGCCTCCAGATATTGCTTGGCATTTCAGAAGTTGCCTTGAATTCAGAATCATTCTTGTCAGCAGCTTCTTTCCAGCAGACCTCCCGGGTTTTGATTAGAGCATGTCTTGAAGGCAAAGAAGACAAACTTCGCGGATTAAAAGAAAACGTAATCATCGGTAAATTAATTCCAGTCGGCACAGGATTTATTCCAAAAATCAAAGACAAAGAATAGACAAAAATAGAGATACCCCGCCCCGAAAGGGCGGGGTATTAAGTTGGTCTAAACACTTGACAAGTTTTATTATTGGTGCTATAATTAATATAGTACGAATATGCAATATTTCGCGGATGGCAATGATTGCCAACACTCTGTGAAAGGAGAAAATTACCATGAAGGATAAATCCTGCAAGAATCAGGGAATTGGCCCGTTGCCAATAGACTTCCTGACGAAGGCACGTCTGGGTGAATTGCCATCCATGGAGGGTGAGCCGCCTCCAGACGACCCGAGCGAAAACATGCCCGTCTTCTCCTCTATGGAGGAGATGCTCCTCTTCGTGAAGAAATATCACGAAACTGAGGCACGGCGCGCACTAGGGCTCTGATGCTGGCCCAAACGATTATCGCGAAGAAAGGCGCGAAAATCAGGCGAGAAAGCATCGAGGGCCTTTGGGTAAAACCAAAGGTCTCTTTATTTACAATAATCCACTCCTTGAATGAATAAATGAGAGTGATATAATGAAATAATTTAATGAATTTTATAATATAATATGACTAAAAAAATCAAAATTTTATTAATTATCGGGGCAATAATTGTCTTTATTATTGCCGTACTTGCTTGGATTGTTTTTCCTATCGATATATATAAATTAAATGGCGATAGCATGTCGCCTACTTATTCTAACGGCGACCAACTGACAGTGAACAAATATGCTCCGTTAACCCGTGGCAGTATTATTATTTTTAACTCTACTATTCCAGATAAAAATCAGTTATTGATTAATGTAAAAAGAATTATTGGTCTTCCCAACGAATTATTAACAATTAGTAATTGTAAAGTATCAATAAATAATCAGGAATTAAATTTAAAAGAATTAATGCCTAATACTACGGCCTGCATTAGTGGAGAAATTAATTTGAAAATACCAGAAAATGAATATTTCGTTATAGGTGATAATCCTGCTCAAAGTCTTGATTCAAGAATATTGGGAGCTATAAAAAAAGCTGACATAATTGGTGTGGTTCATGGAAAGCTTAAATAATTAGAGTGATATAATAATTTAAAAGATATGGAAAAAATAAGTTTAGAATATTGTCATATATATCCGGGAGGAGATATTAGTAAAGAAATAAAGGAGGCTAATTTTTGGACTCCAAGATTATTAAAAGCATTTGAAGGGTGTGATGTCCAAAAGTGTATTATGATAGACGATATACATGCAACTAAAGAAGCGGATGAAGAATTTATTAAGTCATTAGTCAACCAATTAGAGATTAAACCTGATTGTATATATAAAGAATCAGAATTTATATTAGAAGCACACAGAATGATTGAAGCTATCAATCCAAAAGAAAGGGATTTTATACAATCTGATGAAAGAACTTGGCTGAGAGAAAATGTAGAAAAATATAGGACAACGACCGAATTCCTTTTACAGTGGAAAAACAAAGAAGGAAAAGTTGAATTTTCCTGTCCAACATTAGCAGCAGCGTCATATCTCACTAGGTTGGGGTATATAAAGGCAGATGGAGTTAAAGTAATATATGGAGATAAGTTAATGACAGCAGATAGAGTTATCAATCTTTTATCTTCTTATTACCTTCAAGTGGAAGATAAATCTCAATCTATTGTGGAAGCAACTTTTAAAGAAGCATTAAGAAAAATATCTTGGTTTTTATATTAAAATTTCATAATAATTATAAAAATGGCGAAAAAAGAAGAAAAGAAAAATAATAGAAACGGAAAAAATAACAGAAATGGCAAAGAGAAGCAAAAGAATACCATTTTAAGTTCGTGGACTAAAAGATGGATAAAGGCAACTTTGCTGTTTTTAATTGCTATAATTATTGTTTTATCTTTTCCATATTTTAATAAAGCTGGCTACGCCGGGCAGATATTTGCAAGGGCCTGCAATTTTTTAATTGGAAAAGCATTTTATGCCATACCTTTATTTTTGATTGCAGCAGGATTGATATTTTTAAAAACCAGGAAAAAAGGGAAAGATATTGCAATGCTTTTGGCAGTTTTGATTTCTCTTGTCGGAGTATCTGGAATCTTGGCAGCCAGAGACTTAACTGTAAAAAATGGCGGATGGATAGGATTTTTATTGGCAGATTTATTTGTAAAGTTTTTTGGAATTTTAGTTGCTAATATAATATTTGCAGTTATTTTATTGATAGGATTATTTATTTTTTTGCAGTTTATACCTTGGGAGGAAAAGGAAGAAAAAGAAAAAAAGCCTACTTTTGCGGTAAACAGGCAGGAAGAAGATTTAAAAATTAAAGGCATAGAGCAGGAAAAAAGAGATGCAAAACCTGCAACCTCGAAAATAACTTTATTTAAAAAAGGGAATGAAGAGCCAGAAAAAGCAGAAATTAAAAAACCAACTGCAAATAAAAATGCTTATGTTCTGCCTCCGCTGGATTTATTGAATAAAAACGAGGCAGCTCCGACTTCTGGAAATATAAAAGAGAATTCAATGATAATTAAAAGCACACTTGAGAATTTTGGCATTCCGGTTGAAATGGCAGAAGTAAATGTTGGCCCGACTGTTACCCAGTATGCTTTTAAACCAGCAGAAGGAGTAAAACTTTCAAAAATTACAACGCTGTCAAATAATTTGGCTCTGGCGTTAGCTGCCCACCCGATCAGAATTGAAGCGCCGATTCCCGGCAAATCATTGGTTGGAATTGAAGTGCCGAATAAAGTGAGGTCTACCGTTACTTTAAGGAATTTAATGTCGCAGACAGCTTTTCAAAATGCTTCAACTCCTTTGCTGGTTGCTTTGGGACGAAATGTTTCTGGAGCTCCGGTTTATACAGACATTACAGAAGGTCCGCATTTGCTTGTTGCTGGAGCCACCGGAACTGGAAAAACTATATTTTTGAATACTTTAATTTTAAGCTTGTTATACAAATGCACGCCTGATAATTTAAGAATGATTATGGTTGACCCGAAAAGAGTTGAGTTTCAGCACTATAACGATATTCCGCATCTTTTGTGCCCGGTAATTTATGACGCTACAAAAACAATAAACGCCCTGCAATGGCTTACTCATGAAATGGAAAGGCGCTTTGAAGTATTTTCAGAAGTGCCTGCAAGAAATCTTGGCACATATAATGCAAATAAATCTGTAATTGCTTCGGGTCTTCAATTGCCGTATATTGTTTTTGTGGTTGATGAATTAGCGGATTTAATGGCAGCCAAAGGCAGAGAAATTGAAGCCGGCGTTGTAAGATTGGCGCAAATGGCAAGAGCAACTGGAATTCATTTGGTGCTGGCAACTCAGAGACCGTCGGTAGAAGTCATTACTGGCTTGATTAAAGCTAATGTGCCTACCAGAATTACTTTTCAGGTTGCCTCGCAGGTTGATTCAAGAACTGTTTTAGACACTTCGGGCGCTGAAAAATTGCTTAGCGCCGGAGATATGCTGTTTATGTCTGCTAAATCCTCTAAAATTACGAGAATCCAGGGTCCGTATATTTCAGAAAAAGAAGTTCAAAAAGTGGCTGATTTTATTATAGAGCAGGCTAAAAAAGTAGAAGACCCGCAATTAGCGCTTAGTCAGAGCTTGGCAGAAAGTCTTGAACGATCAGAAGGCGGTAAAGATAATGGTGGAGCAGAATTTTTCGGTTCAGCTGATGAAGATCCGTTATTTGAGGAAGTTAAAAAAATTGTTTTGGAAACCAAAAAAGCATCTGCATCATTCTTGCAGAGGCGTTTAAGAATCGGTTATTCAAGAGCCGCCAGACTGATTGATATACTTGAAGAAAGAGGAATTGTAGGTCCTGCTGACGGAGCTAAGCCCCGTGAAGTTTACGGAGGCAAGGGAGATGCTTCTGATGTAAAATTGGTTCCTGGCGGAGGATTAGATGAATCAGAGGAAGATACTGACTGGAAGAAGGTTTAATCTGTAAACAAAAAATTATGCAAAAACAAAAAATAGTTTCATTATTAATTATTTTAATTGTCATTGCTTTCATTGTTTCTCAGATAACTCTGGCTGTTTGGTGGAATCCTTTCAGTTGGGGGATATGGAACAGTATTTTCCATTTTCAGAGGCAAGTGCAAAATCTTGTGACCGGCAACGAAAAGGCATGCGCAGATTCCGGCGGGAAAGTATCTACAGTTGACTGTTACTGTTATGGCGCAAAAGATTTTTACAATACCTGCGTAATCGGCGCCTGCTCATGTCCTCCTCTCCCGCAAAACAAAAGGGAACTTAAGACCTGTGACTGTGGAGAGAGCAAATGCTGGGACGGTACAAAATGCGTAAACCTGCCATTTGGGCAAAGCGAAAATACTCCGGCAAACAATACGACGGCAGGATTTAGGCTTAACACTGTGGCAAGCGCCAATAGCCAGTTTGCATCTGATCTTTATGCAAAACTGAATAACAATAAAGACAATATTTTCTTTTCCCCATTCAGTATTTCCTCAGCAATGGCAATGGTGTATGAGGGAGCAAAGGGGGAAACTGCCAATGAAATCGGCTCAGTAATGCATTTTCCACAGGATAATGCATTACTGAGAAATTCATTTGCCAGCTTATACAGCGATATAAATGCCAAAGGCAAGCCATATGCGCTTTCAACCGCCAATGCTCTGTGGGCGGAAAAAACTCATTCATTTTTGGCCAGCTACAAAAATACAATACAGCAATATTATTCAGGAGACACAACCAATCTTGATTTTATCGGAAATGCTGAAGGTTCGCGCCAGACAATCAATAATTGGGTTGCAGGCAAGACAAACAACAAAATAACAAATTTGATAGGCGAGGGTTCTATAACTCCTTTGACAAGATTAATCCTCACAAATGCAATTTATTTTAAAGGGACTTGGGAAAGTCAGTTTGACGCTAAAGATACCAAGCCAGAAGATTTTACAGTAAGCCCCGGCAATAAGACAAAAGTCCAGATGATGAGCATGCCCGGAGAACATTTTGATTATGCTGAAAATAACGATTTGCAGGCAATAGAGTTGCCCTACAAAGGAGGAGACCTTTCCATGGTTATTCTTCTGCCAAAAGGGAATAATTTAAGCTCGGCAGAAAAATATATCAATCCGAAAAATTTTTCAGATTTGATGGCTAAATTACAGTACAATAAAGTTAATCTCTATATTCCAAAATTCAAGCTTGAGACACAATATCAATTGGCAGATACTCTTTTGCAGATGGGCATGCCCACAGCTTTTTCTACAAATGCTGATTTTTCAGGTATGGACGGACAAAAAGATTTATTCATCAGTTTTGTAATACACAAGGCATACATCGATGTGGATGAGCTGGGTACGGAAGCTGCTGCCGCAACAGGAATTGGCATGGCAACATCAGCTGCGCCAGTGCCGGAAAAGATATTTGTTTTCAGGGCAGACCATCCGTTTATATTTGCCATCAAAGAAAATTCAACAGGAAATATCTTATTTTTAGGAAATGTTATAAATCCTAATAAATAATTTAGACAGTTTAATTTTATAAATAAAATTTTATAGAAATTGCTAATGCAATTTATATAATTAATCGCTCGGTCGGAATGAAAATAAATTTTCACTCCTCCCTCGCTCATAATTATGGTAAAAAAAGAAAAAAAAGAAGACGACAAAAAACAAGCCAAAGCAGTAGATAATGTAGTGAATGAAATCAAAGAGCGCTTTGGAGAAGGGGCGATTATGACAATGAGAGAAATTCATGCAGTTGATGTTGATGTTATTCCAACTGGCTCTATTGCAATGGATTTGGCATTAGGGGTTGGAGGCATGCCTCGAGGCAGGATAATAGAAATATACGGAGCTGAGTCGTCTGGCAAGACCACATTAGCTTTGCACGTGATAGCTGAAGCGCAAAAAAAGGGGGGCACGTGCGCCTTTGTTGATGCAGAGCACGCCATGGACCCAGATTATGCTAAAAGAGTCGGCGTTGATGTTGACGACCTGCTAATCTCCCAGCCGGATTCCGGCGAGCAGGCATTGCAGATTGTTGAAACTCTTGTAAAATCTGAAAAAATTGCTGTTATTGTGGTTGATTCTGTGGCCGCTTTAACTCCGCGTGTTGAAATTGAAGGAGAAATTGGAGACCAGCACATGGGTCTTCAGGCAAGATTAATGTCTCAGGCGTGCAGAAAACTTTCCAGTATAATGTCCAAAACAAACACAATGGTTATATTTTTAAACCAGACAAGAATGAAAATTGGAATGGTTTTTGGAAATCCGGAAACAACGCCAGGGGGTTTGGCTTTAAAGTTTTATGCTTCAGTAAGAATCAATTTAGCAAGAACAGCTCAAATAAAATCAGGAGATGAAATTATCGGCAACAGGGTTAAAGCAAAAATTGTAAAAAACAAAGTAGCAGCTCCATTTAAAACAGCTGAATTTGATATTTATTACAACGAGGGAATTTCAAAATCTGGCGATGCCTTGCGCGCAGGTTTGTTAACAGGATTAATAAAACAGTCAGGAAGCTTTTTTACTTTTGAGGGACAAAAAATCGGTCAGGGTACGGAAGCGGCAAAAACATTTTTGAAAGAGAACAAAGATGCAATGAAAAAAATTAAAGATGAGGCTTTAAAAGTTAAAGAATAATATGAAAAATCTAGAAGAAGAACAATATAATCCGACAGATCATCTGAAAGATTTAAGAAGTTGGTCAGACGATATCCCAGATAAAGTTATTCATGGAACAGGTCATGGTAATTTTAAGGTCAGAAAAAATTGGTGGATGGGAGTTATTGGCGATATAGATAATTTAGTAGGGGGGGGTAGTCTGCCAAAAGATCTCTCAAACGAAGCAGAAAATTTTATAAAAAAATTCACAGATGATAGTTTCAGCTCAAGATTAACCACTGCCGAAGATATCGCTGAAGCAAATGCGTTAATCGATAAAATTTTAGAATTTGAAAAATAAAAAACAGCCCCACGAAGGGCTATTTTTTATAATTGAATTTTATCCTTCAGCAAGTTCAGGATAAGTGTGCTCTTATTTCGGAGTATAGGGTAAGAGACCCATTTGGCGGGCTCTTTTTATTGCTGTGGCAATTTTTTTCTGATGATAAGCGCAAAGATTTATTTTCTTTCTCGGTTTTATCTTATAAAATCCGGAAACAAAACGTGATAACAATTCTATGTTTTTGAAATCTATATCATCAATATTTTTTTGGCAAAAATAACACATAATCGCGAAAATTTTTAATTTTTAATTTCTAATTTTTAAATAATTTATAATTCTTTAATTTTTAAACCCGTAATTGAAAATTTTTTCATTGAAAATTTAATGAAAATTGGAAATTGTAAATTGAAAATTTCAAAAAGGGATATCTTTTACGTCGATTTCATCTGCTGCATCATCTTCAAAAGAAACTGTTTTGGGTCCTCCTGAATTATCATCGGATGGGGGAGTGTAATTTTCTTCAATTATCGGAATTTCATCCTGTTTTGGCATTTCCGGTTCATGATTTGCAGATGCCGGGCTTCTGTAATTTGAATTGCCCGTGCCTCCAGCGCTTTTAGGACCTAACTGCAAGCTGTCGGCTATGATTTCTGTCCTATATTGTTTTGCTCCTTGCGCGTTTACCCAGTTTCTTGTTTTTATCCTTCCTTCAATAAAAACCAAGCCTCCCTTATTTAAATATCTTGAGGCAATGTCAGCTAATTTTCCGAAGCAGACAATATTATGAAATTCTGCTTCTTGTTTTTTTTCTCCCGAGCTTGAAGTATAAAATCTATTTGTTGCTATGCTAAAATTTGTTACTTGATTTCCATTTGGCATAGAACGGACTTCTGGTTCGCGGGTGACATTTCCTAAAATAAATGCTTTGTTTAGATTCACTCTTCACCCAAATGAGTTTATATTTCATGTCTAGAAATTTTTACTCATCGGTGTTTATTTGGTTATTTCGAACCCTTCAACCCTCATTTGGGTGAAGAGTTCATTTCTATTCTCCTAACAATTCGTCTAATTTTTGTTCAATATCTTTTAATTCGACCTTTTCTTTTTCTCTGGAAGAAACAGATTTTTCTATCTTTGCAGGTTCAATTTCTGTTTTTTGCCCTGTTTCGAAAGCAGGAACTGGTTTTGCCTTGGTCCTTCTTTCTTTCCTTGGTTTGATAGGTTCCTTTATTATAATTATATGGCGTACAATTTTTCCGTCTTTTCCGATAATTTCTTTCAATTCTATTAATTTTTCCGGCTCTAATTGGAATTCCAAAATACCAAAAAAACCAGAAGCATGTTTTTTTATCGGGTAAGACAATGCTTTAGCAATAGGATTTGATTGTTTTAAAACCATTCCTTCTTTGCTTGAAATAGCAGATTCTAATTCTTTTGCTTCTGCCTCTGCTTCTTCTGATGTTATTTCCGGAGAAATTATATATGTTAATTCGTATACTTTCATAATTTAAAATTCCAAATCTTAAATCCCAAATCCCAACCAAATCCTAAATTATTAAATCCCAAAATATTTTTAATTTTTATGGTTTAGGATTTTGTTGGTCATTGGGTTTTGGTCATTGGGGGTTTATTTTCTTATGTTGATATCATAGCAAAATTGTTGCAATTAATCAAGTTTTTTATGTATAATACTAGTATATGGAAATTAATACATCTATTTTTAAATCATACGATATAAGAGGAATTTATCCTTCAGAACTAAATGAAGAAGCTGCTTATTTAATCGGTCGCGCTTTTGCTAGGAAATCTTCGGCAAAAAATATCACAGTTGGCTCAGATATGCGGCTTTCGGGTCCTGTTTTAAAAAAGGCATTGATTAATGGAATTACAGATGAGGGAGTCAATGTTAAAGATATCGGGTTGGTTCCCATTGATGCAGTTTATGCTTCTGTCGGAAAATTCGGAGACCAGGCAGGCATAATGGTTACTGCTTCCCATAATCCAGCAGAGTATAATGGCTTTAAGATGGTGTTAAAAAATATGAAATGGATAAGGGGCACAGATTTATTGGAAGAAGTAAAAAATTTGCCAGCAGAAACTAATGAAACAAAAGGCGAGGTTACAGAAGAGGATATTATCCCGCGCTATATCAATCATGTTTTAAGCTTTGTTGATGTTGATAAAATCAAGCCATTTAAAGTAGTGATCGATGCGGGCAACGGCATGGCTGGAAAAATTATGCCAATTTTAACTGAAAATATGCCGTTGAATATAATTCCTCTTAATTTCAAATTAGATGGCAGTTTTCCGGCTCATCCGTCAAATCCTCTGTTGCCTGAAAGCCAGAAACAAATCTGCGAAGCTGTTATTAAAGAAAAAGCAGATTTTGGCGTTATTTTTGATGGCGATACTGACAGATTAATTTTTATAGATGAAAAGGGCAGTTTTATTCCAGCTGATATAACATTGCTTTTGTTGGCAAAAGTATTTTTAGAAAAAGAGCAGGACACCGGCATTGTATATAATGTTATTTGTTCAAAGATAGTGCCAGAAATGATTAAAGAATGGGGAGGCAGGCCTTTAAGATCAAAAGTTGGCTATGTTAATATTTCAACAGTGATGAGAGAACAAAACGGCGTCATGGGAGGCGAGCTTTCTTCACACTATTCTTTCAGAGACAATGCTTTTGCTGATTCTGGCTTTATTACCTTTGTAATTCTGCTCCAATTATTATCCAATTACAACCAGCCACTTTCAGAAATTGTAAAACCTTTTTGCAAATATTTCAAATCGCCAGAACTTAATTTCAATATTGAGGATAAAGACGCAGTTTTAGAAAAGATAAAGCAAAAATATTCAGATGGGAAGCAGGATTTTTTAGACGGCATAACCGTGGAATATGCAGATTGGTGGTTTAACGCGCGTTCGTCAAACACCGAACCCTTATTGCGCTTGACCATTGAGGCAGATACAAAAGAGTTATTATCGCAAAAACAGAAAGAACTTACGAAAATTATTACAGGAAAATAAATAAAAAAACAGTCCTTCGGCAAGCTCAAGACTGTTTTTTTATTTATTTTCTAAATTATATAAGTCCCATTTTTTCGCGGACTTCTTTCATTGTTGATTCCGCGATTATTTTAGCCCTTGAGGCGCCTTCATTCAAAATTTCTTTCACATAAACATCTCTTGTCTGCAATTCTTTCTGTTTTCTTCTGAATGGCTCTAAATAATTGATTAAAACTTCTGCCAACGATTTTTTGAAGTCTCCATAGCCCTTGCCCTTGAATTGCTTTTCAATCTCTTGAATTGATTTGTCAGTAAGTAAGCTGTAAATAGTTAAAAGATTTGAAATGCCCGGCTTTTTGGTCATATTATAAATTACTTCTTTGCCCGAATCAGTTTGGCTGTTCATTATTTTTTTCTGGATGTCTTCTGGCGAGTCAAAAAGTGAAATATAGCTTTTTGGATCGTCGGATTTTGACATTTTCTTTTTAGGTTCAGTCAAACTCATTATTTTTGCTCCAGTTTCTGCTATTATTTCTTTGGGCTCGGGAAAAGTTTTGCCGAATTTCTGGTTGAATTTTTTGGCAATTGTCCTGGTCAGCTCAACATGCTGTTCCTGGTCTTTCCCGACAGGAACCGCCTCTCCTTTGTAAAGCAGGATATCAGCTGCCATCAAGACAGGATAGCCTAAAAGCCCGGCATTGATGTTTTCTT
>Ga0209777_10002293_pt1 | contig 25546 bp, 21 predicted proteins | sample FrelakmetHBP12HB_FD_187147 | JGI IMG/M metagenome (GOLD analysis project Ga0209777, IMG submission 187147) | Freshwater lake sediment microbial communities from the University of Notre Dame, USA, for methane emissions studies -HBP12 HB (SPAdes)... | ecosystem: Environmental > Aquatic >... | reverse complement strand
GTTTTCAGGAGAGCCGGACGCGGGAAATCTGCACCTCCGGTTCGACGAGGGGAGAGTGGGTCGCGCTTTGCGTCGCCCTCTCTCCTACTCTACCGGCTCGGCAAAAGATACGGTCGCGGCTCTGTCCGATGATAGGCCTTACATCACCACGTCAGGACCTCCGGGATACACTACCAACTGGTTTGGGGGTCGCATGAAACCGATCGCGGACCTTTGTCGCCCGATTCACAGGCAGCAGTTCCTGCGCCAGCTTTTCGGTTGGCCGGCCGCGTCGCTCGCGTTGGACGGCCGGGAGCCGGAGCCACCGACTACGTTCTCGCCGCTTTCGTTCGATTCCACGCGGGCCCATGACCGGGACTTCCGGCCGTCCGGGAGCCTGACGCGTCTCAGTGAGAACCTGTATCTGTTCGAGGACTGCTGCAACGTTTACATCGTGAAGCAAGGCAGGCGCGCGGCCCTGGTGGACTTCGGGTCGGGCGATGTTCTGCGCGCGCTGGCGAGCATCGGTGTGGAGAAAGTGGACCAGGTGCTGGTGACGCATCACCACCGGGACCAAGTGCAGGGACTCGCCGATATGCAGGAACGCCCGTTTCCGGTGGTGGCGCCGCGCAGCGAGGCGCGGTTCTTCGAGAACGTGGAGTCGTTCTGGGCCGCGGTGCAGATCTACATCAATTACGATTTGAGGTCGCACTGGAACACGACACGGCGCAGCATCAAGCTGAGCAGGACGGTTGGCGGCGACGTGATCGAGACAGGCGGCACCGCGTTCCGCGTGGTCGAGACGCCAGGACACACGGGCGGGTCGGTGTCGTATGGCGCCGGGATCGACGGCCGGCGAGTCGTGTTCTGCGGGGACTTGCTCGCCGGCAAAGGCAAGGTCCACAACTGGTACGACCTGCACTGGGATTATTACGGATTCACGCAGGGCATCGACGCCTCAGAGGAATCGTTTGCGCGGGTGCGGGCAGAAAAACCGGAGTGGCTGCTGCCTTCACATGGAGGCAGGATCGAGGACCCGGAGGCGGCCATGCGCGAGAACAGCCGCCGGTATGGCGTGCTACGGGAGATGCTGGTTCCGAACCATGCCGGCCGGAATCGGGGGGAGATGCGGCACATCCTGCCGCACCTGATTCACCTGGGCGGCCCGCCGCAGCAGAGCAAAGGCGTCACGACGTCCTACATGATTCTGGCGGACAGCGGGAACGCGCTGCTCTATGATTTCGGCTACGTAGACCGGGAGCACTTCCAGGAGGTGAAGGAGAAGCTCGGCATCGAGCACGTGACCGTGACGTTCAGCCATTACCACGACGATCACATCATCCGCGCCTACGAACTGTTCCGGGACGGCGAGGCCGATTTGTGGGTGTTCGAGAACATGGCGGACATTCTGGAGAACCCGACGCGGTACCGGCTTCCGTGCCTGGTGCCTTTCCCCATCAAGGCGAGTCGAGTGATCCGCAACGGAGAGCGCATCCAGTGGGAAGGATTCAACCTGGAGTTCTTTCACATGCCCGGCCAGACGCAGTTTCACCAGGGACTCCGCGTGGAGATTGACGGGAAGAGGGTGATGTTCACGGGCGACAACACCTGGAACAAGAAGTTCACGCAGAGAGTCCGGAATGGGCCGGTCGTGCCGCAGAACGAATACTTCCTCGACGGAGGCTTCATCACGTGCGCGAAGCGAATGCTCGAGTACCTGCCGGACATCGTTTGCCCGGCGCACACGGACGAGTACTCGCCGCCGAAGGAGGACCTCGAGGGTTTTCTGGAGTGGGCGCAGCGGCTGCGTGACGTGATGACGGATTTGATTCTGCAGCCCGATCCCAACTTCGGCATGGACTACCGCTGGTGCCACTTCTATCCGTTCCGGCACATCGCCCGCGATGACCAGGAGTTCACGGTGCAACTGATGGTGCGCAATCACCTCTTCAAGCGGGGACAGGTCGAAGTGACGCTGAAGCACCCGGCAGCGGTGCGGTGCGACAGCCCGCAACGGACTTTGAGCGTGGAGCCGAAATCGCAGGCAGTAGTCCCGTTCCGGTTGCGAAGGGTGAGTGAGTTTGGCCGCAGGGCTGTGGTCACGGCGGACGTGAGGTTCAACGGCCGGCGCCTCGGTGAGATCGCGGAGATGCTTGTGGACTAAACGCCGTCGATGCCTCATGGCCGTCCGTCTGAGGTGTCCGCGTTCTACTACAATGTGGCCTGATCCGTCCGCGTGGGCGTGCGATCCCGCGGGCGGGAAAGGAGCGCGATCATGCAGCGGATTTGTTTCATCCTGCACGTCAAGAAGAACCGCCTGGAGGAGTACAAGGAGCGGCACAAGCACGTTTGGCCGGAGATGCTCGATGCGCTGCGGAACACGGGCTGGCACAACTACTCGCTGTTCCTGCGGGACGACGGCATGCTGGTGGGCTATTTCGAGACGCCCGACTTTCAGAAGGCGCTGGACGGCATGGCAGCGCTCGATGTGAACGCGCGGTGGCAGAGCGAGATGCGGGAGTTCTTTGAAGACCCCGAAGGACGCGACCCGGACCGTCAGATGCAACCGCTGGCGCAGGTGTTCTACCTCGCTTGAGACTGGTAGGACCGCGGAAGGAAGGTGACGGATGGCGCACGATAGCGGGAGTTCCAAGCTTCGAGTAGGGCTGTTTGCGATCGGCCTGGACGCCTACTGGCCGCAGTTCGCAGGCCTGGAGCAGCGGCTGAAAGAGGCGGCCGACAAGGTGGCCGAGAGGCTGGGACGGCCGGGCGTCGAAGTTGTGAATCTCGGCATGATCGATAATCCAGAGAAAGCCGCCCGCGCCGGCGAGGAGTTCCGCCGAGCCTGCGTCGATCTGCTGTTTCTGCACGTCACTACCTACGCGCTCTCCTCGACGGTGCTACCGGTGGTGCGGCGCGCGAAGGCGCCGGTGATCGTTCTCAATCTCTCGCCTGGTGGCGCTATCGACTACGCCGCGTTCAATGCGATGGCGGATCGCGGGAGGATGACGGGCGAATGGCTGGCGTGGTGCCAGGCGTGTCCGGTTCCCGAGATTGCCAACTTGTTCCGGCGATGCAACATCCCGTTTTTCCAGGTGACTGGGACGCTCGACGGCGACCCAGCCGTGTGGAACGAGGTCGGCGAGTGGCTCGACGCGGCGCGCGTGGCGCACGTGATGGAGCACAACCGGCTCGGAGTGATGGGGCATTACTACTGCGGGATGCTCGATGTCTACTCCGATCTGACGCTGCAGTGCGCGGTGTTCGGGGGACACATCGAGCTCATCGAGGTTGACGAACTGGCGGCTTTGCGTGCCGAGGTGAGCGATGGTGCAATCAAGGACCGCGTGGCTCACTTCCGCGAGGTCTTCGATGTTCAACCGGACTGCGCCGAGGACGAACTGGAGCGAGCCGCGCGGACCTCGGTGGCGCTGGACAGGCTTGTAGAACGGCACGCCTTGGGATCGATGGCGTACTTCTATTCAGGCAGCGGAAATCCCGCCAACGAAGATGCGATCAGCTCGATCATCTTAGGAACGAGTTTGTTGACAGCCCGCGGCATCCCGGTGGCCGGCGAATGCGAAGTGAAGAACGCGCAGGCGATGAAGATGATGGATGCTTTTGGCGTGGGGGGGTCGTTCACGGAGTACTACGCAACTGACTACGACGATGACGTTGTCCTGATGGGGCACGACGGCCCGGGCCACATCGCCATTGCGCAAGGAAAGACCAAGGTGCGGCCGCTGGGCGTTTACCACGGCAAAGTAGGGCGCGGGTTGTCGGTAGAGATGTCCGTGAAACACGGTCCGGTGACGCTGCTGTCGGTGGCCGAAAGCAGCGGCGGGGGGTTGAAACTGGTGACGGCTGAGGCCGAGTCTGTGAAAGGGCCGATTCTCGAAATCGGAAACACGAACAGCCGGTATCGCTTCGCGACAGGCGCTCGACGGTTCATTCAAGACTGGAATGCGCAAGGGCCGGCCCACCACTGTGCAATCGGCGTGGGGCACATCACGTCGAAGATCCAGAAGCTCGGCGCGCTCGCCGGCATCGAGGCCGTGCGGGTCTGCTGAGGCACACCGCGGAGTATGCAGTCCTGTAAGATACAGCGGAAGGAGTCCTTTCATATGAACCGACGTGATCTGCTGAAGTCCGCGGGTTCAGCCGCGGGGTTGACGATCTTGAGAAGCGGCGTCCTCGGAGGCCAGAACGCTCCCAGCAACAAACTGAATGTCGCTCTTATTGGCGTGTGGGGTAGGGGGACGGCGCATTACGACAGCCTCCGAAACGAGAACGTGGTTGCGCTCTGCGACGTGAACGACCTCCGGACGAAAGAGGCGCTCGCGATCTTCCCGAAAGCCAAGACGTATTGGGACTGGCGGAGAGTTCTCGATCAGAAGGACGTGGAGGCCGTCGTGATCTGCACGGCGGATCACCATCACGCGTTCATCGCGAACTGGGCGTTGAACCGCGGCATGCACGTCTTCTGCGAAAAGCCGCTGGGCATCAGCGTGGAAGAAGCGCGGACGGTGCGGGCGAACTATCTGAAACACAAGACCAAGGTGGCCACGCAGCACGGCACGCAGCGCCATGCGTTTCCCAACTTCGAGCGTGTGCGCGAGCTGATCCTAGACGGCGCGATCGGCGAGCTGAAGACCGCGCACTGCTGGGACAGCCGCCAGTTGCCGCGGCCGGGGTATCCGGCGGCCGGAGGGATGCCGCCCTCGGCGCTGCACTACGAGCAATGGATCGGTCCGTCGCCCTTTCATCCATACAGCCCGGAGTACTTCGGCGGCACAAACGGCCTGAACTGTCTGTTTTGGAATATGTACCGGGATTTCGGCGTGGGCCAGATCGGCGACATGGGCGCGCACACGATGGACCTGGCGTGGAACGCAATCGACGCGGGCGCGCCGACCGCAGTCCAGGTGGATCAGGACGCCAGCGACAAGTACAACCCGGACATTTGCCCCGTGAAGCTGAAAGTGAGCTTTGCGCATCCCGCTAACCAGTGGCGCGGCCCGATTACGGTGGTGTGGTACCAGGGCGGTTTGAAGCCGGAAACGCCCTGGGGATACGTGGACATCAACCATATTGAGAACGGGGCCCTTTACGAAGGCACGAAAGGGAGCATCCTCGCCGACTTCACCAGCCGCATCGTTATCCCGAACAACGACGACGGGGATTTCACGTACTACAAGCGGCGCACACGGGATGAACTGCTGCCGCTCGTGGCCGGGAAAGGGCAGCCCACGCAACAAGCTCGGGCGTCTCGCCCGGCCCCACGCAAGCCCCAGGCCGAACCGCCATTGCCGCGCGGATTCAAGGCGTGGCCGACTGCACAGCCCGGCCCGACCGGTTTCGCGGAAGTTCAGTTCCTCGAAAACGGGCTTCCGGCGGCCCTGGGACTGCCGAATCCCGAAGTGGAGGCGATCCTCGAAGCGGAGAAGAGCGGCCGGACCCGCCGCGCCGACATCTTCCAGATCGAGTGGCTCGAAGCCTGCAAGGGCAAGTACAACAGAGTCACTCACGGCACCAGCAGTAAGACGCACTGCGACTTCGATTACAGCGGCACGATGATTGAGCAGATGCTGCTCGGGCTGGTGGCGCACCGCGTCGGTAAGAAGCTGGAGTATGAGCCGGCAACTGGCCGGGTGACGAACTCGAGCGAAGCGAACGATCTTCTGAAGCGCCAGTACCGCTCGGGCTGGACGTTGAACGGGTAGTTGCTCCCGACCTGCCGCGGTCTCTGCACGCCGCGGCAGGCCGGGTTCGCTCTGGCGGGAATCGCAGAGAGGCGTTGACCATGCGTCCGAATGCGTTCATCGACAAGACCGCAGAGCCGACGGACGATGAGCTGGCTGCGGCACTGGGCCCCGCGAAGAAGCTCTGGGACGAATTGCTGGCTATGCTCGAGCGTGAGCACAGTCTGACGGCTCACGAATGGCATTCGTATTCGCGCCAAGCCGGCTGGGCGCTTCGGGTGAAGCGGAACGAGCGGAATATTCTCTACACGTCGCCGTGCAGGGGATGTTTTGTTGTGTCCCTCGCTCTCGGAGACAAGGCCGTTCAGGCGGCGCTCGAAAGCGGTCTCCCAGCACGGGCGCTGCGCATCATCAAGGAGTCCAAACGGTACGCGGAAGGAACCGGGGTCCGGATCGAGATTGAGGGCGCCGAGGACCTCCCGGTGATCAGCAAGCTGACATCGATCAAGCTCCAGACGGGGGCGAAGCCTCCCAGGTCACGGTAGCGCGACCGATACTGATTCAGCGGCGAATCGTGTTCGCTTCGACGCCATTCAGGCGGTCGAAGACCTAGCTCACTGATCTCGCGTCGGTTATAGCGCGACAAAAAACTTTAGCCGGATAGCAGTGGTTCGATCTGTTGCCCGCCGGTTTTTCCAACCGTCAACTCCGTGCGCATCTGGCCCAACTACTGGCCCAGCCCGAGGAGAACCTTACGCAGGGTCGCATGAGCTATCACCTCAGACGCCTCCGGCTCCACAAATTAATCCAGCGCCTCCCGAGAACTCATCGATATCGGCTCACCGACTTCGGCCTACGCACGGCTCTGTTCTGCACGCGCTCCTACGCCAGGATCTTCCGGCGCGGAGCGGGCATGGTGTTGCCCGCGACCTCTCCCATTCCCAATCCCTTGCTGCGCTGTTTCGACAAACTCCAAGAAGAAATCAACTCTTGGGTTGATGAGGCTAAAATGGTCGCGTGAAACTTGACTCAACTACAACAAGTTTTCTGCCTCAAGGAGTCTAACGACGCGTTCCGAGAACGACCACAAGACCTGGATCGGATACGTCGCGAGCGCTGGCGGCGCGCAGGCCGGTGCGGTCGATCACAGATCCCGGAATAACAATCGTTCCGCCTTTCATGCGGACCTGATCCGTGATGTCCTCCCCCTGGTCCCCCGCCAAATCCTGCGCCAGTACGCGGACCGCACCGGGGCTCGCCGGTAGTTCGAGCGTGAGACTGCGGTACCGTCCGAAGATGCCGATGGGCGCTTTCGCGTCCGGCACCGCAATGGTCACATCCGCCAGAGGGAAGTAGAACCCGCGGGCGGTCGCGACCCTCGGGAGCGTCGCAACCGCAATTGCGCCGTTGGGGTTGCGGGAAGCCAGTACGAAGGGCAGCTCGCCACCTTTCACCTCCGGCAAGGCCAGGCCCCTCGCCACACGCGCGGGTGCGCCTTGAATCACTTCTTTGCCGATCACCCAATCCGCCCAGGTCTCGCCGGCGTGAAACAGGAACGTGTCGTCGAGGCGCCGGGCGTCGAGCGAAATCGGCGCATTCATCGCGAAGGGCGGCGCCAAGCGGTGCCACCGCACGGCGCGCGTGACTTCATCGATGCGCTTGCGGAGGTCGTGCGGGTCATAATTCACGCCCACCTCCTTTGGATCGATCCACTGCGGGTGGCGCATGATCCCGGTTACGAGCCCGAGCGCGGCGGCGATGTACGGTTCGTCCTCGCAGTTCACGAAGCCCCTTGCCGAAGCATTGCCGGAGACGGCGCGCAGGATCTGAGCGGCACGGTCGATGGTGGTGGGAACGGAGAGCGGAGCGGTCACGTCGTAGGTGCGGAAGGACTGGCTGAGCCGCGCGATGGCCGCCGACGCCGCCAGGACCGAGCCGTTGCCCCACGCGGCAAAATCCCCTTTGTCGCCCACTGCCAAATCCTTTTCCCACAAGCAGGCCGTGTCGTTCAGCGGGCAGCTTCCTCGCGAGTGCTCTATCTGGAGCCCGGGTGAAACCTCGGCGGCGAGCTTCGTGAGCCAGGCGCGGAACTCGGCATTATTCCGGCTGCCGTAGTCCACCTTCCAGTACCGGATGCCGGCGGCACGGCTCCAGGCGAGGCGTTCGCGGTAGAACTTGTCGAGCTCGGCCTGCGTGAACGGCTTGCCGTCCTTGCCGTCCAGGTAGGCGTGCGCCGGCACCCAGAGCGCGGCGCCGTGCCACCCTGCGCCCTTTACGAGTTCGTCCAGTCTTCGAAGACGCTCGACCGGCGAGCCCGTGCAGGAGGGAAACTTGTCCGACGCCACCTCCATGGAGCCGAGCTTCCAGCGGGCGCTGTCAAACTCCACGTTCGCGGGTACGTCCCAGCCGAGGTCGAACAGGAGGAACAGGTCCTTGTGGACTTTGGGGAATGCCGTAGCCCACGCGTGCGGCCCGAAAACGCGTGCCTCCGTGAGATTTGCAGCCATCGTAGAGTGGCTCATCGCGCTCTCGATTGCGTGCTTGTCGATGGCGAAGTTCTGCGCGCCCCATGTGCACCAGTAGCTCGGCGCGGTGCCCGGCGTCGCGGGAACCAGGTTGACTGCGCCCCCTTGGGCGAACGCCGCGGCACACCAGGAAGCTGATGCGAGAAGCACCACGCGAAAGAGCATCCCGGTATTATCTGCCATACGCTGGTGACTCGCAGCCGTTGTGCTGTGGGATCGCCCGCGGCTCGTCGCTGGACAATTCCTGATGATGAATTCGACTGTTGTATTCTTAAACTTGAACGCCAACCCACTCGGAATGCTGGCCGTTTGATGAGGACTGTGCCCCTGTGCTACGTTGGTGATCTTCCTAACCATCCGGAGTACTCATGCCTGAGGAACAAAGGCCGGAGGGCAAGCCTGCGCAGGATGCCCCGCCTGCAACGCCCAAACCGGCTCCGCCCCCCCGCCCGGCGCCCAAAGCACCGGCGGTAATGGCGGCCACCCCCTGGGACGGCGAGATCCCGCAACTCCTGAAGGAGGAGTTCGGCGACCAGTTGCGCGAATGCGCCTCCTACCTGGGGCAGAACTTCGTCGTCGCGAAACCTGAAACAGTGGTTCCGATCCTGGAGTTCCTCAAGTTCGAGGCGGATTTCGACTACCTGGTTGACGTCACCGCGGTGGACTCCCCGCAGCGGCCCGAGCGTTTCGATCTCATCTACGTCCTGTACAGCTTTGCGCGCAACGAGCGGATCCGCGTGAAGATGCAGATTGCCGACGGGTTCCGTCCGCAGACCGCCACGGGCGTGCACTTGACCGCGAACTGGCTCGAGCGCGAGGTGTTCGACATGTTCGGCGTGGAGTTCGCCGGGCACCCGGACTTGCGGCGCATCCTGATGCCCGAGGACTGGAACGGGCATCCGCTTCGGAAGGACAAGTCCATTACCGACATGGATAACCGGTGGGTCGAGGAGCACCTCGGGATCGAGAGCGGCCAGTAACCATGCCCGACACAACGTTTCTAGACTCCAGCGAACTGGTGATCAACATGGGGCCGCAGCACCCCTCCACTCACGGCGTGCTGCGCGTGGTCCTGAAGCTCGACGGCGAGAAGGTGCTGGGCACGGACTGCGTTATCGGCTACCTGCACCGGGGCGTCGAAAAGATTGGCGAAAACCGCACCTACCAGCAGTTTGCGCCCTACGTCGATCGCATGGATTACTGCGCGGCGGTCTCGAACGGCCTCGGCTACTGCCTGGCGGTGGAGAAGCTGCTCAACGTGGAGGCCACGCCGCGCGCGCAGGTTGTCCGCGTGATCCTCACCGAGCTGAACCGCATGGCGAGCCACCTGATCTGGCTCGGCACACACGCGCTCGACATCGGCGCGATCACCCCGCTGTTCTATGTGATGCGTGAGCGCGAGGCTATCCTCGCCATCTATGAGAAGTACTGCGGGGCGCGGCTCACCACGCACGCCTTCCGGATCGGAGGGCTGCAATACGAGTTGTACGACGGCTTCGAGCAGGAAGTAAAAGCCGCCTGCGATCTGATCCTGCCGAAGATCGAGGAGTACGAGACTCTGCTTACCGGCAATCGCATCTGGATCTCGCGCACGAAAGGCGTCGGCATCCTGAACGCGGACGACTGCAAGGCCTACGGCGTCACCGGGCCGATGCTGCGTGCCGCCGGCGTCAAGTGGGACCTGCGCAAGGCGCAGCCGTATTCCGGGTACGAGCAGTATGATTTCGAGATTCCGACCGGCGCCAACGGCGACACCTACGACCGGTATTTGGTGCGCATGGAGGAGATGCGGCAGGCCGCGCGCATCGTCCGCCAGGCGGTGGACAAGATCCCCGTAGGGCCCATCATGGCGAAGATCCCGAAGGTGATCAAGCCTCCGGTGGGCGAGGTTTACGTATCGATTGAAGCCCCGAAAGGGGAATTGGGGTACCTGATTGTGAGCGACGGCTCGCCGCAGCCGTACCGGGTGCGGGTGCGGCCGCCTTCGTTCGTCAACCTGCAGTCGCTCGACCGCATGGCACGGGGCGCGCTGATTGCCGACGTGGTGGCGATCATCGGCACGATCGACATCGTGCTGGGCGAGGTGGATCGCTGAGCCGGAGCGCGGCGGGCGCCCTCGGGTGTCCGCCGGTCAGGAGAGAGCAATGAAGAAATTCCTGCGGACGGTTTTCCTGGTGGACCTGATCCAGGGGTTGTGGGTCACATTCCACTACCAGCGTCCGAAGTACCGGTGCACCGAACAGTACCCGGCGGAGCGCCCGAGAGTCGCGGAGCGCTACCGTGGGGCGCCACGGTTGAACATCAACCCGGAAAACGGCGAGACGCTGTGCATCTCCTGCAATCTGTGCGCCCTGGCATGCCCGGAAAACCTGATTGTCGTGACCAGCGAGCGTAACGAGCAGACCCGGCGTAAGGACCTGACCACCTTTATCTACGACACGTCGCGGTGCATGTTCTGCGGCCTGTGCGAGGATGCCTGCCCGGTGGATGCACTCGAGTTGACGCAGGACTTCGAGCTGGCCACCTACAGCCGTGAAGGCCAGATTTGGGACCGGCAGATGCTCGAGGAGGGCCCGAAGCCCACCGAGTACAAGTACTGATGAGGAGACAGGAGCCGGAGATGGGCGTTTGCATCCCGCCTCCGGCTGCTGGCGAGTATGTGGATTGACACTCTGTTCTTCTACTTCTTCGCGCTGCTGACGCTGGGCGGCGGGATTCTGACCGTCACGCGGAAGAACGCCGTGCATAGCGCGATCTCGCTGATCATTTCACTCGTCGGCGTGGCTGGGCTGTTCCTGCTGCAGCACGCCGAGTTTCTGTTCGCCGTCCAGATCGTGCTCTACGTGGGCGGCATCATGGTGCTGTTCCTCTACGTGATCATGCTGGTGAACCTGGACGAGGCCGCGCGTGTGCGCCAGTTCAACAAGCAGTGGTGGCTCGCGCTAGGCTGCGTTCTGGCCATCGGAGGCGAGATCGTGTACGTGATCCACCGCGGCGCGGCCAATTTCCGCTTCGCCGCCCCGGGCGCCATGGCCGCCTCCAAGCTGGGCAACACCGAGCAGATCGGCGAGTCGCTCTTCTCCACCTACCTGCTGCCGTTCGAGCTGGCCTCCGTGCTGCTGTTGGCCGCCGTCGTGGGCTCGGTGATGATGGCCAAGAAGAAGGTGAACTGATGCATCCGATAACGACGGTCCACTACCTGGTGCTCAGCGCGGCGCTGCTGGCCATCGGCACCATCGGCGTGCTCACGCGGAGGAATATCGTCATCGTTCTGATGTCGATCGAGCTCATTCTGAACGCCGTGAACATCAACCTGGTCGCGTTCTCGCGCCACTTCCAGAGCGTGGAAGGCCAGGTGTTCGCCATCTTCGTGATCACGGTGGCGGTGGCTGAGGCGGCCGTCGGGCTCGGCATTCTGATCGCTCTTTTCCGCAACCGCGAAACGCTGCAGGCGGACGAAATCGAGTTGCTGAAATGGTAAGAACAGCCTTGCCACGGATGGACACAGCGCGGCGAAGCCGAAACCTAAAACACCGCCCGCGCAAGCTCCAGAGTCTGCCTTGTATCAGGGCACGGCTTCAGCCGTGCCGCAAAGCCGGGCTGTTTATGGGCTTTAGCCGCTGCTCCTTTGCTCTTCGCCAACTGCTCGACGCCGGGCATGACCGGGGGCTAAAGCCCGGTTCTTTCTCTATCGCTACGGCACGGCTGAAGCCATGCCCTGATACGAAGCTGATGTTCCTGCAACTGGCGGCTTCCGCGGCTGCTGGGCGACGTACGTTGGCGGTTCCGGAGAGTGCGCGATGAACTTCTTAAACCTCATCTGGCTCATCCCTCTGTTCCCGCTCGCGGGCGCGCTGGCCATGCTCCTCATCGGCAGGAAACTGGATCCGCAGGGCCCCTCGGAAGTCGCAGTCGCACCTGGCGTGGCGCCGAACGACGACGGCGGCCATCACGTCCACGTTCATCATCGCAGCCCGGCCTCCAAGGTGCTCGTCAGCATTCTGTGTCCCGGGATGGTGCTGCTGTCGTTCCTGCTATCGGCGGGCGCCGTGATCGAGTTGATCGACCGGCCGGAGCGGACGCATCAGCTCATTCAGTTCACCTGGCTCGCGGGCATGCCGTTTCACACCGCGGCCGGTGCGCTGGCCCATTTCACCGCGGACTGGGGCTTCCTGCTCGACCCGCTGAGCGCCGTGATGATCCTGGTCGTCACCGGCGTCGGCTTCCTCATCCACGTGTACTCGATCGGCTACATGGCGCACGACGGCGGGTACTACCGCTTTTTCGGATACCTCAACCTGTTCGTCTTCTTCATGCTCATGCTGGTGCTGGCGAACAATTACGTGCTGATGTTCGTCGGCTGGGAAGGCGTGGGGCTGTGCAGTTACCTGCTGATTGGCTTCTACTTCCACAAGAAGTCCGCGGCTGATGCGGGCAACAAGGCGTTCATCGTGAACCGCATCGGTGACGCGGGATTCCTCCTCGGCATGCTGCTGATGTTCTCCGTTTTCGGCACCGTGCGGTTCCTGGACGTGAACAAGGCGCTGGCCGGCATGAGCCCCGAGACTCACTTCGGCGTCCTGACCGCGATGGCGGTTCTGCTGTTCATCGGCGCAATCGGCAAGTCCGCGCAGTTCCCGCTGCACGTGTGGCTGCCTGACGCCATGGAAGGCCCGACGCCTGTCTCTGCCCTCATCCACGCGGCCACCATGGTGACCGCGGGCGTTTACATGGTGGCGCGTTCGAGCCACCTGTTCCACTTGACACCGGATGCTTCCTTGATCGTCGCCACGGTGGGCGGCTTCACGGCGTTCTTTGCCGCCTCGATCGCGCTCGTGCAGAACGACATCAAGCGCGTGCTGGCGTATTCCACCGTAAGCCAGTTGGGATACATGTTCGTGGCCCTCGGCGCGGGCGCTTACTGGGTGGCGATTTTCCACCTCTACACGCATGCGTTCTTCAAGGCCCTGCTCTTCCTCGGTTCGGGCTCGGTGATCCACGCGCTCGGCGGCGAGCAGGATATGCGTCGCATGGGCGGGCTGAAAGACAAGATCCCGGTCACCTACAGGACCATGCTTATCGGCACTCTCGCGATTGCGGGCGTGCCAGGCTTCGCCGGATTCTTCTCGAAAGACGAGATTCTGTGGCAGGCCTATTCGCACCCGCACGCCTGGTTCCGGGTGGTCTTCGTCTTCGGCCTGATCACCGCGGGCATGACGGCTTTCTACATGTGGCGCCTGATGGCGATGACCTTCTTCGGCGAATCGCGCGTCGAGCCGCATGCGCTGGCGCACATTCACGAGTCGCCGCGGGTGATGACTCTGCCACTGGCCGTGCTGGCAGCGGGCAGCGTGCTCGCGGGCTGGATCGGCGTGCCCAGGCTGTGGAGTATCTTCCCGGACGCGTTCCGCACGTTCGAAACGTGGCTCGCTGCTGCGGTGGGCAACGCGCACACGATCGCGGCCGTGGAGCACGAACCGAACACGGGCCTCGAGTGGGCCCTGATGGCGCTCTCGGTCGCCGTGGCCGGCTTCGGCATCTACGTGGCCTGGACGCTGTACCAGAAACGGCGTCCGGCCGCCGAGCCGCTCGAGGTGCTCGGCCCCATCTACCGCGGCGCCTTGGCCAAGTGGAAAGTGGACGAAGCTTACGACGTGCTGTTCGTGAACGGCCTGGCCAAGGGCGGCGGCACGGTGCTTTCGCGCTTTGACCAGACGGTGGTTGACGGCGGCGTGAACGGCGCGGGCTGGCTGACGCGCCTGACCTCGCGCGCCAGCATCTGGTGGGATACGTGGATCATCGACGGCGCCGTGCGGCTGTCCTCCTTCGGCGTGAAGCTTTCCTCCTATCCCGTGCGAATTCTGCAAACGGGCTCACTGCAGGCCTACGCTCTCGTGATCGTCCTCGGCGCGGCCGTGGTGTTCGGGTATTACCTGGTGCGTTAACATGGGTGACCATTTGCTCAGCTGGGTTCTCTTCACGCCGCTCATCGGTGCAGCCATACTGCTGCTGATCCCGGCCTCGAAGAAGAATCTCATCCGACTTTGGGCGAACCTCGCGGCCCTGGCGGGCTTCCTCGTCGCGCTGCCGCTGGTGTTCCGGTTCGACAAGACCGCCTCCGCGTTCCAGTTCGTGGAACGCGCGGACTGGATTCCGTCGCTCGGCGTGCACTACGCCATCGGCATCGACGGCATCAGCCTGCTGCTGGTCATGCTGACTACGGTCATCGGCTCCGTGGCTATCCTCTCCTCCTGGCGCGCCATCGACGACCGCGTGAAGGAATACTACGCCATGTTCCTGTTGCAGCAGACGGGAATGATCGGCGTGTTCATTTCGCTCGACTTCTTCCTCTTCTTCGTGTTCTGGGAAGCCGTGCTCGTGCCGATGTACTTCATCATCGGCGTCTGGGGCGGACCGCGAAAACTGTACGCCGCCATCAAGTTCTTCCTCTACACGCTGGCGGGCGGCGCGCTGATGCTGCTCGGCATCCTGACACTCTACTTCCAGCACTACCGCCAGTTCGGCTTCTACACCTTCGAGATCTCCGAGCTGATGAAGCTGAACCTTTCCCCCACTGTGGAGCAATGGGTGTTCTGGGCGTTCTTCATCGGCTTTGCCATCAAAGTGCCGATGTTCCCGTTCCACACCTGGCTGCCGGATGCGCACGTGGAGGCTCCGACGGCAGGCTCCGTGGTGCTCGCGAGCGTCCTGCTGAAGATGGGAACTTACGGTTTCATCCGCTTCTCGCTGCCGCTGCTGCCCAAGGCGTCGATTAACGCCACTATCGTGCAGGTGCTGGTGGCGCTTTCTCTCGTGGGCATCGTCTATGGCGCGCTGGTGAGCCTCATGCAATCCGACTGGAAGAAGCTCGTTGCCTATTCCTCGGTGAGCCACCTCGGCTTCTGCACGCTCGGCATCTTCGCACTGAATCCGAACGGCCTGGCCGGGAGCGTCATCCAGCAGATCAATCACGGCATCTCCACCGGCATGCTCTTCCTTGCGGTCGGCATCATGTACGAGCGCCGTCACACGCGCGAGCTGAAGGAATACGGAGGCCTCGGACACGTGATGCCGCTCTACGCGAAGGTGTTCGCCTTCGCCATGCTCAGCTCGGCGGGGTTGCCGCTGCTCAACGGCTTTATCGGCGAGTTCACTATCCTGCAGGGTGCGTTCGAGGCGAACCGCGCGTGGGCCGCAATCGCCGTCACGGGCGTGATCCTCGGCGCCGCCTATCTGCTCTGGATGTACCAGCGGACGGTGCTCGGCCAGGTCACCAACCCCAAGAACCTCGGCCTGCCCGACTTGAGTCTGCGCGAGTTCGCGACCTTCGCCCCTCTCATCGTCTGGGCAGTATGGATCGGCGTATATCCCAAACCCTACTTCGACGTGCTCGAGAAACCGGTGGCGCAGATTGTGGAACGCGTGAAGCCGGGCTACTACGCCGGCACGCTGGCGGCGAAGCCCCCGGCGCCCGCCCCTGCTGCAGCCGGCATCCTGGGCGCGGCTGCACGGACCGGCATGGCGGCGGAGGCGGTGCGATGAACTACTACACCACGCAAGACCATTTCGTCCTGGTGCCCGCGCTGATGCTGGCGCTGTTCGGCTCCGCCATATTTCTGTTCGACTTCCTCGTGTTCCCTTCCCCGAAGCAGCGCAAGTACCTGCTCATCTTCGTCATGCTCGGGCTGGGCTTCGCCGGTCTCGGCCTGTACCACCAGCAGGCGCTGCTGAACTCCCAGGGCCTGACGCAAATTCAGGCGTTCAACGGCGCGCTCACCGTGGATGGTTTCGCGCTGTTTTTCAACTGGCTTTTCCTGGCGGCGTCGTTCATCGTCGCCGTGGCCTCGTACCGCTATTTCGAAATCGAGGATGAGCACCACGGCGAATACTACGGCCTGATCCTGCTCGCCAATTGCGGCATGTTCTTCCTCGCCACGGGGACCGACTTGGTGACCGTGTTCGTCGGCCTGGAGCTCATGGCTCTGTGCTTTTACATCCTGGTCGGCTTCCTGCGTTCCGATAGGCGCTCGAACGAGGCCGCGGTGAAGTACTTGTTGTTGGGGGCGTTCTCGAGCGGCTTCCTGGTCTACGGCTTCTCGGTGTTGTACGGCATCGCCGGCTCTACCAAGCTGCACGCGATCGCGGCGGCCATCTCGGTTCGCGATCCGTGGGATCCCATGGTTTTCCTCGCGCTCGCCACGACTTCGGTCGGTCTGTTATTCAAGGTCGCGGCCGTCCCGTTCCACATGTGGGCGCCGGACGCTTACGAGGGCGCGCCCACACCCGTCACGGCGTATCTTTCCGTAGCGTCGAAAGCCGCCTCGTTCGCGTTCCTGGTCCGCCTCTACCTGCAGGTGTTCGGCACGGCGCGCGAGGTCTGGGTTCCGCTGCTGAGCGCCATCGCCATCCTTACGATGACCCTGGGCAACCTGGCGGCCATCAGTCAGACCAACATCAAGCGGCTGCTCGCCTACAGCTCCATCTCGCACGCGGGCTACATGCTTCTCGGCCTGGTCGCGGGCAATGCGACGGGCGTGAACGGCATCGCCGTCTACCTGATGGTCTACACCTTCATGAATCTCGGCGCGTTCCTGGTGATCATTTCGCTGCGCCGCAAGGAGATTATCGGCGACGAGGTGGATGATTTCTCGGGCCTCATGAAGAAGAGCCGCGGCCATGCCGTGCTCATGCTCATTTTCCTGATGTCGCTGGCCGGCATCCCGCCTACCGCCGGGTTCCTCGGGAAGTACTACATCTTCCTGTCACTCATTGAGACCGGTCACTATGTTTTGGCCGTCGTCGCGGTGCTCTACGTGGCGGTGGCCGTCTATTACTACTTCCGCGTCGTGCGGAGCATGTTCGTCAGCGAGCCTGTGGACAAAGTGCCGCTTACGTCGAGCTTCGGCCTGCGGCTGGCGCTCGTTGTGACCGGAGCCATGACGGTGATCGTCGGCGTTTATCCGGAACCGTTCCTGCGCCTCGCGCAGGCCTCGGTTTCGCTGGTGCGTTAGCCTATGCAAAGCCTTCTCGAGAATCAGCTCGTCGTGACGCTGCTGCTGAGCGCCGTCATCGTTGTGGCCTTTCCGCTTCTGGCCGGCTACATCGTGCTGGCCGAGCGCAAGCTGCTGGCGGATTTCCAGGTGCGCCTCGGCCCCATGCGCGTGGGACCGCACGGCATCCTGCAGCCGCTCGCCGATGCCTTGAAGCTCATCCTCAAGGAAGACGTCATCCCGGCGCAGTCTGACCGGTTCATCTTCTGGATGGCGCCCTGCATCTCCACCTTCACAGCGCTCACGGCTTTCGCAGTGATTCCGTTCACGCCCTGGGTCCGCGTGGCCGACGTGAACGTCGGCCTGCTCGTCATCAGCGCCATGTCGGCGGTCGGCATCCTGGGCATCGTGCTCGGCGGGTGGTCGTCCAACAGCCACTACTCGCTGCTCGGCGCACTGCGCAGTGGCGCTCAGCTCATCAGCTACGAAGTCGCGCTCGCGTTTGCGCTCCTGGCCGGCGTCATGGCTGCCGGCACGCTCAGCATGGGCGGCATCGTCCAGGCGCAGGCGCAGCGGCAGATCTGGTTCGCCTTCGAGAACTACGGGTTGATGCTCTTGCCATTCGTCCTCTATATCATCGCCGCCATCGCCGAAACCAACCGCGCGCCGTTCGATCTCCCCGAAGCCGAGAGCGAACTGGTGGCGGGCTTCATGACCGAGTTCAGCGGCTTCCGCTGGGCGCTCTACTTTCTCGCGGAATACGCCAACATCTTCGTGATCTCGTCAGTGGCGGTGACGCTGTTCTGGGGCGGATGGCTCCGGCCCTTCCCCAGCGTGCGCTGGCTGGAAATGCCGCTCAGCGCGTTCTTCCCCGCCTTCGTGCTGGCAGGCACCGGCGCCTACTGTTTCGTGCTCGCGCGACGCCTCGCGAACCGGCCGCGCGCCATCTTCCTGGCCGTCATCGGCGCGGCGCTCATCCCCCTCGGCCTGATTTTCTTCATGCCGTGGGTGACCGTCCACGTCGCCGGCCTTTTCTGGTTCTTCTTCAAGGTCTCGCTGATCGTCTACTCGATGATCTGGTTCCGCGCCACGTGGCCGCGGTTCCGCTACGACCAGTTGATGAACATCGGTTGGAAGCGGCTCATCCCGCTCGGCATGGCCGCGGTGCTTGTGAACGCGATCGTCGGAATGCTGAAGCCGCACTGAGCGGCCTCGGACCGAGCGCAGTGCGGCGTTAATCCTGGGCCTTAAGTGGGGCGGTCCCCCTGGACCGCGCCGGGTCCCCTGACCCGGCCAAACCCGACCTGGGGGCCGGGTTGCGGCTCAGGGGAGCCGCCCCACACAAACCGGCAAACCACGCATTATTTGCGCCGCACTCCACGAGCCGCTCAGCGGGTTCCGGCTTCCTGCTCCTGCTCTTCGGGCAACGCGGCAGCGAGTTCGGTATTTCTCGATCCGGCGAGGCCCAGGGCGTTCAGCAAGCTGCCTCTCTTCAATGACGCCGTGATCTGGTAGCTCGCCTCGAAACGCAGGAAGTAGCCTGTTTTCCTCGCATAGTAGTAGTCGCCCGGTAGCTGCGTCTCGTAGAGAATGTGCGCCTTCCAGTTCTTGTTGGGCAAGAAATCGATCCTGGCTTGCGCGTTCTCGCCACGGCTGGTGCCTGTGCCGAAGATCTTCGGACTGCCCGGGAACGGGTGGAACGCGTCCATGTGGTACCACGTGAGCCGGCCCGAAATCATCTTGTGCGGCGTGAACCCCACCTCGGCCTGGGTCATCCCCAGGTTGGTCCAGTATGCCACTCCCACCTCGCGCACCTGGCTGTAGATGTACAGCTCGCTCCACTTCGGCCAGCGGCCGTACAAATCATCCCAGCCCTCGATGCTGCCCTTCGTCGCGGGGTCGTCCCCCGAGAAGCCCCACCAGCCGCCCAGCGCATACGGCTTCCACCGGTGAGCGAACTGCTTCTTCAGGTAGCCGTATCCGCCCCATCCGTGAATCGGCACAGTGGGGTGCTGAGCGCCCCACTGGCCCGCGAATTCTCCCGTGGCGCTCAGCCCTGCAGCTAGTTGTTGCACCACGCGACCTCCGGCCGTGCTCACGTGCCGGTCCGGCTGAAACTGAGGGTTCGTCGGCGCGAGGTAGTCGTGCACTTCCTTCGTGTAGAGGTAGTAAGCCTCGAACGAGGTCTTCTTGTGGTTCTTGTCCGTGTAGTAGGCGCCCAGCGAGCTCTCGTCCCAGTCCTGCAGGATCTTGTGCTGGTCGTGAATGCGCGGCAGCATGCGGTCACGCTTCGGGTTCAGGATTCCGATCGCCTCGAGCTTCGACTTCTTCCAGGAGTACGCCAGATCGACCGCGTTGAAGTAAATGCTGCGCGAGCCGTCACCCGGGTTGCCTTCGAACATCAGGAAACCCTCGCCTTTCATGAGGTTCTGACGCCCGGCGCGGAGCGAGAGGCCCCTCAGGAACAGCTTCTTGATGTCCACGTACGCGCTCTCGAATATGATTTCGTCGAAGCGGTTGACCCGCGACGGAATTGCCCACTGGTTCGATTCCTGGTTCAGACCGACGGAGATGTCGATGTCGTCCATCAGCGGCGCTTTGAACCATATCCGCGTGCGGTACCGAATCTGGGCCCGCTGGTCGTCGGTCGCGTCGCTGTAGTCCAGGATGTTGTTCCAGTTTTCGTTGCGCACCCGCTGCTCGAAGCCGAATTCATACGTCGGCTGCGGCGGCACTTCCTTATTTGGCTGCTGCGCGGGGCAGAGGAGCACTGCGAGAAACAGAGTAGAGAAAAGAGAACGCACCATAACACGGCTCGATTCGTTCTGCCGGAAGGAAAGGTGGCTCCGCACGGCAGCAGAGGGCGTTTCGGGCCGGTTAGCCCGAAAAACGCTTTCACGCAGTATACACCGGGCGGGTTTGATTTGTCGCCGCTTCCGGAGATAAAATCACCCCTTACTCTCTTTTGATGGGGATTTCCGGCCAGGCGCTGGACGGGGAGGCGCGGCCCGGGGGAGACTGAGTACCTGGGCGATGCGTATGGGCGAAACCGAACCACGACTGCTGAGCGGAGACGAAGCCATTGCGCTTGCGGCGTTCCACGCCCGGGTCGCGCTCGGCACCGGGTATCCCGGCACCCCCTCCACCGAGATCCTCGAAGCCTTCTCCGCCCTGGGCGGCCACGCGCAATGGGCGCCGAACGAGAAGGTTGCGCTCGAGGTCGGCATCGGGGCCGCATACGCGAACGCCCGGGCGATCGTCACCATGAAGCATGTCGGCCTCAACGTCGCGGCCGATCCTCTGTTCACCGTCGCCTATACCGGCGTTGCCGGCGCCCTCGTCGTGGTGAGCGCTGATGACCCCGGCATGTCGTCCAGTCAGAATGAGCAGGACAACCGCCACTACGCCGTCGCAGCGGCCGTCCCTATGCTGGAACCGTCCGATTCGCAGGAAGCCTACGAGCTCACCTTCAAGGCCATCGAAATCTCGGAACGTTGGAAGCTCCCGGTTCTCCTGCGGCTCACTACGCGCGTTTGCCACTCGATGACGGTGGTCCGGCCCCGGCCGGAGCTTGCCCCACCGGCGCCGAACATCTCCTACTCGAAGCACATCGACTTCCGCGTGATGATCCCGTCCAACGCCCGCCCGGCGCACCGGCGTCTGCGCGCCAAGCTGGCCCGTATCACGGAGTGGAACGAATCCTCCGGGCCGAACCTCGAGATCGCCGGAGACCGCTCGCTCGGCATCATCACGTCCGGCATCTCCTTCGTACACGCCCGCGAGGCGGCGCCTGATGCCGCCGTGCTCAAGCTCGGCATGACGTACCCGCTCCCGATGGAAGCCATCCGGAACTTCACCCGCAGCGTGGAGCGCTGCGTCGTCGTCGAGGAGGGCGACCCGTGGCTCGAGACCGCCACCCGCGCCGCCGGGATCCCGGTCACCGGCAAGCCCGACATGTTTCGGTTCGGCGAGCTGAACGTCGGGCGCGTCCGCCGGATCCTGGCGAATGACACCACGCCCGAACCCGCACGCCCGGGCGGCAAGCCGCCCGAGCTTTGCCCCGGCTGCCCGCACCGCGCCGTTTTCCAGGCGCTGAAAAACCTGGACTGCATCGTCGCGGGCGACATCGGCTGCTACTCTCTCGGCGCGCTGTCTCCTTTCGAAGCGCTCGAAACTCTGGTCTGTATGGGCGCCGGTATCGGCATGGGCCTCGGCCTCCGGCGCGTGCTGCCTGAAACCGAAGCCGAGCGCGTGGTGAGCGTCATCGGCGACAGCACCTTCGTTCACAGCGGCATCACAGGGCTCGTCGAGGCCACTTACAACCCGCCGCCCACCGGGCACGTGCTCATCATCATGGACAACGGCACCACCGCGATGACCGGGATGCAGGAACACCCCGGCACCGGCCGCACCCTCGACCACTCGCGCACGGGCAGGCTGGTATTCGAGGATCTGGCACAATCGCTCGGCGTCCAGAGCGTGCACGTCATGGATCCCACCCTGAACCCTGGGGCGTTCCAGGATCTCGTCGAATCCTGCTTGAAGCGCCGTGAAATCTCCGTGGTCATCTCCCGCCGCACCTGCCTGCTCGCCACAGGCAAGATCAAGGAAATGGAAAAGAACGCCGCGCTCGAGTGCAAGCTGGCCGTGGAGGCGGTTGACTGATGCACGAATCTCGTTCGGCCAAACCCGGGGACAGACTGCTCTGTCCACGCGCTTCGCTTGGGACAGAGGAGTCAGTCCCCCTCCACCAGGAGGCTCTTCTTTGACTAGCCGCGTAATCAACATCGTCTTCGCCGGGCTCGGCGGCCAGGGCGTTCTGAAGGCGTCCGACATCGCCTCCGACGCCGCCTTCCGCGCCGGCTACGACGTGAAGAAAAGCGAGATCCACGGCATGAGCCAGCGCGGCGGCTCCGTCACCAGCGACGTCCGCTTCGGCCCGGTCGTCTTCAGCCCCATGGTTCCGCCCGGCGAGGCCGATTTCCTGGTCGTCATCGCGCCCGATCAGGTCGAAGTCAATCGCTGGCAGTTACGCGAAGGTGGCGTGCTGATCACGCCCGCCTCGGTAAACGAGCGCGCCCTGCCGGCGAAGAAAGCCATCAACGTGGCCCTCCTCGGCCTCCTCAGCACGCATCTCGACATTCCGGAAGAGCACTGGCTCGACGCGGTTCGCGCCAACGCGCCGGGAAAGTTCCTCGAAGCCAACATCACTGCATTTGCCATTGGACGCCAGGCGGCGCCCGCGGAGACCCTGCCATGATCATCACAGCATCGGAAACAGCAACGGCGGGGTATCACCCTGCCAGCGCGCCGGATTACGTCCCTCCCCCTCAGCTGAAAGAACTGCAGCTCGCGCGCCTGCAATATGTCGTGCGCCGCGCCCGGGATCACGTCTCGCTGTTCCGCTCCCGCATGGAGGAGCGCGGCCTCGGTCCTCGCGACGTGCGCTCGCTCGAGGACATCGTCCGCCTCCCCTTCACGGTGAAGTCAGATTTGCGCGACACGTATCCCTTCGGCCTCTTTGCCAGCCCCATGAGCGAGGTGGTCCGGCTGCACGTTTCGAGCGGCACCACCGGCAAGCCTATCGTCGTGGCCTACACGAAGGACGACCTTGACGTCTGGACCAGCGTGATGGTCCGGACCCTCGCCGCATGCGGCGTCACCCAAGGCGACATTGTCCAGAACGCGTACGGCTACGGTCTGTTCACCGGCGGCCTCGGCGCGCACTACGGCGCGGAGGCGCTCGGCGCGACGGTCATCCCCATCTCCGGCGGGAACACCGACCGGCAGCTCATGATCCTCCGCGACTTCAACGTCACCGCCATCTGCTGTACTCCCAGCTACTTCCTTCATCTCGTGGACCGCGGCCACGAACTGGGCGTGGACATCCGCAAGCTCCCGTTGCGCGTCGGCGTGTTCGGCGCCGAGCCCTGGAGCGAATCGATGCGCCGCCATCTCGAGGCCGATGCGGGCATCGAAGCCTTCGACATCTACGGCCTCTCCGAAATCATTGGGCCCGGCGTGGCCACCGAGTGCCATTGCCACACCGGCCTCCACGTTTTTGAGGACCATTTCTATCCCGAGGTCATCGACCCCGATACCTGCGAGCCGGTTGCCTCCGGCGCCGAAGGCGAACTCGTCCTCACCACGCTGAGCAAGGCGGCCATGCCCGTGATCCGCTACCGCACGCGCGACATCACCGCGTTCGTCGATGGGCCGTGCCCCTGCGGACGCAGCATCCGCCGCATCCGCCGCATCGGTCGCCGCAGCGACGACATGTTGATCATCCGCGGCATCAACGTATTCCCGTCGCAGGTGGAATCCGCGCTCCTGGCGGTCGAAGGCACGCTCCCGCACTACCACATCATCCTCACCCGCGAAAAAGGTCTGGACCACATGGAAGTCCAGGTCGAGGTCACGCCGGAAGTCTTCAGCGACAAGGTCGGCGCCCTTGAAGAATTGCAGAACAAGCTGGTCTATGCGCTTGATCGCACCATCGGGCTGCGCATCGCCGTGCGGCTGGTGAAACCCCACACCATCCCGCGTAGCGAGGGAAAAGCCAAGCGTGTGACGGACCAGAGAAACCTGGACGCGTGATGCTATGAAGATTCATCAGTTGTCGCTCTTTCTCGAGAACAAGCCGGGACAACTCGTGGAGCCGTGCCGCATCCTGGCGCGCGCCGGCGTGGACATCCGCACGCTCACCCTGGCCGACACGCAGCAGTTCGGCATCCTCCGCCTCATCCTCGCGGACTGGCAGTCGGGCGGCGCCGCCCTCCGCGACGCCGGCTACGTCACCAACATCACCGAGGTGGTCGCCGTCGAAGTTCCTGACCGCCCCGGCGGCCTCGCAGATCTGCTCGAGTTGCTCGAAGGCTCCGGCGTCAATATCGAGTACATGTACGCGTTCACCTTCGGGCGCGGCGACAAGGCCGTTCTCATTTTCCGCTTCGACAATCCGGACCGCGCCATCGAGGTGCTGCAGCAGGCCGGCATCAGCGTGGTCGAGAGCGTCGAAGTGTACAACCGCATCGAGCGATGAGCGTTTCCAAGACCGTCTCCGGCCAGCTCGCGCAGGCGTCCTGGATCCGGCGCATGTTCGAAGAAGGCGCACGCCTTGCTGCCGAGCGCGGTCCTGAGAACGTCTACGATTTCACGCTCGGCAACCCCGACGTGGAGCCGCCGCCCGCCGTCCTCGACGCTTTGCGCCGCGCCGTTGACGAACCGCAGCCGCGGATGCACGGCTATATGCCCAACGCGGGTTTCCCCGCCGTGCGCGAAGCGATTGCCGGCGGCCTGCGCGCCCGCACCGGCCTGCCGTACACCGCATCTCACGTCCTGATGACCTGCGGCGCGGCCGGCGCCATGAACGCCGCGCTCAAAGCCATGTTCGATCCGGGCGACGAGGCCATCGTCCTCGTTCCCTACTTCCCGGAGTATCGCTTCTACATCGAAAACCACGGCGGCCGCGTCGTTCCCGTCGAGACCGATGAGCAGTTCCGGCCCGATCCCGACCGCATCGCGGCCGCGATCACCCCGCGCACGAAGACCCTCGTCCTCAACTCGCCGAACAATCCCACGGGCACGGTGTACTCGGAGGAAACGCTTCGAGCGCTGGGCGCCGTGCTCGAGCGGCATCCCGATCTCACCGTTCTCAGCGACGAGCCGTACCGCGCGCTCGTCTATGACGGCAAAGCCGCGCCGTCCCCGGCTTTGTTTATCGCGCGCACCCTGATCTGCGATTCCTACTCCAAATCGATGGCGATTGCCGGCGAGCGCATCGGCTACCTCGCCATCTCGCCTTGCATCCCGGAGTGGACTGATCTGCGCGATGCCTGCACGTTTACGAATCGCATCCTGGGATACGTGAACGCGCCGGCCATCTGGCAGCGCGTTGTGGCTGCCGCGGGCGACGCCACCGTGGACCCGCGCGAGTATCAGGCGAAGCGCGACCTCGTCTGCGACGCGCTCTCCGCGATGGGATATGACGCGCCCCGCCCCGAAGGGGCGTTCTACGTTTTTCCCAGGACCCCCACCGCCGATGATGTCGCCTTCGTCCGGCTTCTGCTCCAGGAAGGCATTCTCGCGGTGCCGGGCTCCGGTTTCGGCCGCCCGGGCTACTTCCGGCTGTCTCTCACGGTCCTTCGCGCGACCATCGAGCGCAGCCTGCCGGGCTTTGCCCGCGCACTCGATCTGGCGCGCGTCCCAAAGAGCCGCTGACACACGTCCCCCGCCGTGGCGCACGCTTCAGCACTGGAGCCGTGTTTAGCTCAATGGACTCGCTACTCCCCGCCGTGGCGCACGCTTCAGCACTGGAGCCGTGTTTAGCTCAATGGACTCGCTACTCCCC
>Ga0209777_10002292_pt1 | contig 25564 bp, 30 predicted proteins | sample FrelakmetHBP12HB_FD_187147 | JGI IMG/M metagenome (GOLD analysis project Ga0209777, IMG submission 187147) | Freshwater lake sediment microbial communities from the University of Notre Dame, USA, for methane emissions studies -HBP12 HB (SPAdes)... | ecosystem: Environmental > Aquatic >... | reverse complement strand
CCAGTCAATCCTGTACCTATACCTAAATAAAGACTATCTAAACATATTCCCCCTTGAAAGATTTTTGATATACCACATATATTTGTGCCACAAATTGTTGCACCAGTAATGGTTGATGATGCATAAACGTTTTTTATGTTAATAGAACTATCAAATTCCAGATTCATACTATTCTTTTTGTATATAAATACAAAAAAAAAGAAAGTAAACCATTTAGATTCACTTTCTTTTAGAAAATAATATGAATTAAAAAACTAAACTAACCTCATTTCAATCATAAATTGAATAACCAAATTTGTTTGTATTGCTGATTGTAATGCAACATATTCCAGTGTTTCAATTGGTTTGGCTTGAATATTCTTCCAATAATAGTCTGAAATTTCAATATTTGAAATAAGATCAGTGGTTTTCTTAAGTCCAAGAAAATCACTTATAAGCATTAATGGTGAATAATCAAAACCGTTAAATTTCCATACATTAACAGTATCAATGATTCCTGATTCCCAAGGTTTGATGGTTAATGCTCTTTTTAATATATATGGTATTGTTTTAATTGTTTGAAAATCTTTTCTATAATAAAGAAATCTTTTAATTAAAAGAGGAATATCACGACTAATAATATTATGACCACATAATATTGAAAATGATTGTGGCGATGATTTTGAGTCATCACCTGATAGTTCTTCCAACAAATACATAAATTGCTCAATAATTACTGCTTCACTTTCATTTGCAATTTTTTTCAAATGTCTTTTAAGCTCTGCACCTTCATTATATACATTAGCATAAGTAATTGCAACAATTTTACTAAATTCAGGATATTGAATTGCATTTTCGTGATAAATTCTTTGAGCATACTGTGGTGTTTCATCTGTTAATGTTCCTGCAACGCCATGTATAACATCCATATCACAATTATATTTAACTTTGGAAATATATTTCCAGCGTTCATACATTTGCGAACTTTTTGCCTGTAATTCTGTGAGAGTAGGATAAATCAATACCGATTTGATATTGAAAAAAAGCATTTGGTGTATGCTTGCTTTGTTAAATACGTCATCAAATAGTGCCATAAATAATAATTTAATTAATGATTAATACTATGCAAATATAACTTAAAAAATTTTGAATTACAAGGATTATAAATTAAATATAAAATGAAAAAATTTATTAATTGGAGATTGTTTCTGCATTTTAAGTTCATTGTATATATCTTGTACGTCAGCATAGCTATAACCATTTAATTCATCATAACTATATTTTTCATTACAATGTTTTAAAATAAAAGGAATTAATTTTTGACTTTTTAGTGATTGATTTCTTTTTTTTCTTTCAATTTCAATAATAAGATTGTCAGCAATTTCCTGAATTTGACGAGCAGTTAAATTCTTTTTTCTTTTGGTATCGTCTTCTAAATATTCAGAAAATGCTTTATAATCTTTATCGTCATCGTCCGAATCGATTGATAATATGTTCTTATTAATAGTCATGATATTATTATACACTATGCGAATGATCTATTTTTATTGCAGGTTCAGAAGATTTTGTTGGTATCGCAGTAACATGAGTTCTTAAATTAAGATTATCCTTTGCAGTTTGTGCTTCTTTTTCTGCTTTTATTTCAGCTATTTCAGCTTTAGTTCTTCTATGTCTTTTTTTTTCATTATCTTCAGAATGCACAGATTCTTCAAATTTAATATTAAGATTTTTAAATGAATTTTCTCTCATTTTATCAAGCTCATCATAATACTCTTTAACTTCTCTTTCCAAATTATCTCTCATTGCTGCCATTCTATCAGTGAATTCTTTTTCTTTTTCAGCAATTTTTTTATTAGTTTCCATTATAATAAAAACAAACGTAATTAAATCGTCAATAACAATATTAACATTTTTTGGACTAATCTTGATTATTTTACCACTTTCTAATTCATTAAGAACTTCACATTTAATTTCATTATTTTCATTAAAAACCCATCCTTTTGGAATACCTAGTTCCATTTCATACCAGCCTTCAACAGCATTTCTTGTGATTGAAATTAAATATCCATTAAGTGGTTCTAACAGTGCTTCAATTGTTTTCATTATTTTATTATATATGTTAAAAACATTGCTATTGACATCCAAAGCATTATTTTTTCTGAATTGGTTAAGACAAATTTAACGTTTTCTTGTTTTAATGCAAATCTTCCATACATTTTTAATCCTAAATTTCCAAGAATATAAAGAATAAAAATGATGGAAGATATAAATAAAAACTGATATATTTCAGTTAATACTGTCATAATTGTTCTTATTCTCCATGTGTTTGACCATTATGTACCTGTGTAGGTGCTACATTTGGTTGTGTAGGTGCTGGAGCTGCATCAGGAAAATAAGTATTAGCCAATGCAATCTGACTATTAGAAATTGCAATTTCCTGAAGTTTTTCTTCCATTAAGCTAATTTTTAACTCATAATTCATGTTGGGTTCTTGTGCAAGACGACCTAATTCGAGTTCTGCAAAAAATTTTTTTCTACTAATTGTGTCGATAAGGTCTTGTTTTAAATTTACCATAATTTTTTTAAATTTTAAATAATATTATTTTTTATGTTTGTAAAAATAGTGAATATAAATACGATATGCAAGAGTTTTTAAACAATCTCTAGGATATTTTTTTCTAAATTAATTGATCTATCGTATATATTATAGATTTCAACAAGAATATTTAACAGATTTTTGTTCTTTTGTTTATCAATTTCAAATATGCTTTTCCAAAATCTTTCATAATAATCCAATGAAGTATTTTGATTCATATTATTTTTATCAATCTTATAATATTGATGGTAATAATAATCATAAAAATATTCTTTTAATTCAGCATTATTTGTAAAATCAATTTCTTCTAATAAAAATTCATCACATACCTTTTTAAAACACCATGAATAATGGTTATAAATATCTTCATCATTGCTTAAACTTTCTTTGTCAAGGTAATAAGCATCAATATAATATAATAGATTTAATGCAAAATCCTTATATATCTCCACCCTATCTTTAATTATTAAAAATTTTTGATTATTATTATTGCTCATTAAAATAAATTAAAATAATCTTTCTTCATTATGTTTAAATCAATATTTCCATTATAACCACTTATTTGCCCTTGTTCTGTAAATTGCCAAATTTTCCAGTTATTCCAACCATTAGGAATTAATGGTAAACTAACTTCAGGATTATTAAGATATGCTGCAATCCACAATGGATATGTGCCAAATGCTGGTGTCATAGTTGTATCAACAAAACTTTTATATGAATAAAATATTGATTTAATGTTCTTTACTGCCAATCCATTAAGGAATGTAGTAACAAATCGAGTCATATGATCTATTTTTTCAACATCTTTCCATATGAGTTCAGTTGAATATGATTCAATATCTAAAACAATAGGTAAATTAGCTTTTGGTAAAAAATTAATATGATTTATAACATTTTCAAGTTCTTCGTTAGCATCAGCTTCGGGGTCATCTACATTACCCGGGCGTGCAAAATGATAATAACCAATTTTTATACCATTTTTTTGCGCATCAAGAATTCTTGCCTTTAGATTATAAATACTATCTTCATGACCTGTAGTACCTTCAGTTATTTTTACAAACGCAAATTCAATTCCTGCTGCTTTTGCACAACTCCATGTAATATCTTTTTGATATCTTGAACAATCAAGACCGAGAACACATTGTAAAGAGTCTAACCTTTGTTGTGATATTGTTGTTACCATATTAAATTTTTATATAAATACTTTCATAAAAAAATAGGAGTACTAATTGCTTAATACTCCACAAATTTAATGCAAATTTTTTTAAATAACTAGTAATATTTTGCTACTAATGCATCATATTCATTACTATTTATTCCAAGTTCTTTTTTAATTTTATTTATTCTAAGATTATTTAAAATAACTGCACTGAATAAATATAATACAAGTGCTGATAGTATAGCACTATATGCTATTGTTATAACTGCAACAAATATTTTTAATATATTAATCACAGTGCAAATAAACCCAATAAACAGTAGTCCCCCTATTATAATTGCCAAATCTTTTTTTAATATCATATCCTTCATTTCAATTTGCTGTGAAAAATATTTATACGCAAATTTAATCCAACCATTTGGCAAATGCTTATTATATGCAGCATCAAATTGTTCTTTTGTTATGTTATTAATATCAGCCATTATAATTTTATTCCTTTAGTATTAATGTAATCTTTAGTATTATAACCAGTTAAATGTTTCATTTTTTCAAATTGTTCATTAATTACAGGTTTTTTACCTACTTGTTCACTTTCATTTAAATTCTGAACAGGATTTTTCATTGCAAATACTTTCTTGCCATCAGTAAAGAATTTATGTTCATTCATTGCTTTAACAGCACTTTCGTTAACACTAACTTTCTGTGTATATGTATTTCCAAGTCCTTCAAGACTTACTTCATATAAAGCTGGTGTAGCTTCTTTTATTTCAACTACTTCATTTAAATTAAAATCAATAATTGCTCTTTTACCTAGAGCATTAAAGAATTTACCAGTAACCATACCTTCTTTAAGTCCTTCTCTTTCATTCCAACCAGATTTTTCTTTATCAAATTGTTTTTTATCCAAACCAGTTTCAGTTGGTTGTGTATCTTTATTATACATAGGTGCTTTACCACGAGCTTCAAGTTGTTTTTGTCTTATATCATAAACTTTATCACCCATATCAGCTTTCATACGTTTTTCAAATGCTTCATTTGGTTTATTATCATAAACCAAACTATGTTGACCATTACGATATATATTAACTTCATCTTGTTCTGCAGTAGTCATATTACGTTTTGGTACTTCATCACCTTTAAAATTAGCAGAATCACCAACATTTTTAAGTCCTTCACCTGACTTCATATCACCAGTTTTAATTTCTTCATTTTCAATATTCTCACCTAATTTATCTGGATTTTTACCAACTTCTGTCTGTTGATCTTTCCATTCTAATTCTTTTTCAACATCAATAATTTCTTTTGTATCGCTATTATTAAAGTCTTTTTTAAAATTAGCTTTATTTTCATCACCAAGACGATCTTTCATGATCAATGATGATGGTCTTTTATCTTCACTCATTTTCATTAATTTTTTATGATGAATTGAATATGCATTCAACTCGTTATTTAATTCTTCCAATAATTTCAAATCAGATTCATTCATTGGACTACCACCAGTGTTCTGCATTCCTGTTGGAACATTACCATTAGGACTAATTGGACTTGTAGGTGTTGCTTTATTTGACATTGAAGTTGGATTGTCAGCAATGATTGAACCTTCAGTTTCATCAACCTTTTCAGGTAAACCTTTATGTTTGGTAGATGCAAAATCTTCAACATCTTTAGGTTTCATTGTTTTTGCAATATCTTTTGAAGCACCTTTAAGTTTACTCATAGGTATTTCGCCTTTTTGAGCAGCATGTGCTATACCCATCGCTTGCTGTTGTGCAATTGATGTTGATTTTTCTTGTATTTGTTTACTTTCTTCCATAGTCTGTAAATTTGCTTTATCTGGGTCGCCAGTTTCAATTGTATCTAATTCAACCCCTATATCATTATTATTCCAGTCTTTTACAGCATCGCTTGTAAAAGCTGTTGTTTTATCTATAACTAAATTATCTTCTGCTTTTCTATCACCAACTTTTATTTTATCCCATGTACCAACAGGTGTTTTAGGTGTATTTGGTGCAATACCATCAGTTTGCATTTCAGGTACTTTATTATCCTGATGCGGTATAAGTGTGTGAGGTTGTGTCATATCCTGATGAAAAATCTCAACATCTGCATCTGGACTATGTTGTAAATCCTGACCAAGAAATAACATAGTATTGTCTTCTACATCTTTTATTTTATCAGTACGTTCAGGTGATTGTGGCATTTCACTAACGCCTAATCCTTTATTGCTTTCAGAATGTGTTTGTTTATATGTTTGTCCGAGTTTATTATAAAACTCCGAATTATCTTCATTTAAAGCCTCAATATATTTTTCAAATCCGTCAGTTTCAATTAAATAATTGCTTTCTTGAATAATAGTACCACCTTTCCATTGTGGTTTTGTTTTTACTGGTGCTTTTCCTTTGGTTTTCATAAGATCACCAGAACCCCATGCAGATGGAGTATAATATGCACCAGTACCAGTTTCACCATTACCTGATGCACCTGCACCACCTATTGCACCACTACCACCACCAGTACCTGTTGTTTCATCAACCATTGGAGCATATACAATATGTTTTTCTTTTTTTTCTTCTTCACCTATTTTTCTTTTCTCATATCCTAATGCTGGGGCAAATGCGCCTGAAGCACCACCAGCACCTGTCATTTCACTCATGCCATTAAGTACTTCAAGATTATAACCAAGACTTTCAAGTTCTGCTTTTAATGGAGCATATTCTTCTGGAGTAGCTGGTCTGCTTTCTTTTGCATATGCTGGATGTGCTGATGAATGTTGACCTATATGAGAATAAGCTGTTCTAAATTCGCCATGATGTACTTCATCTGGAAAATAAGCAAATAAATCAGGATTTTCTGGGTCTTTTTCATTAACCAAGAATTGAACTCTAGTAATTGGTTCTTCGTCTTCTGCAACCACTGGTTTTAAACCAGTTGGAGCAAGTTTCTGAGGTTTAATATCGGTTTTGTGTTGCATAGTTTCTTCTCCTGCTTTTTTTAATTGATTAATACCACTTGCATCCCTTCTTTTCTTTTCTTTGGGAATTGCTTGTTTGTATTTTTGTAAATATTTTGGACTATTAAGAACATAATCATTAAATAACATGTTCTGAATAGTTTCATTGAAATGGTAGCCAAATTTTTCCGAACCATTTTCTGCCATTTCCTCATACTTTGCAGACAGTTTAGGGTCTGAAAATACAAGTGCTTCCATTTTATCAAGACTAAAAATCTTTTTTTTCAATGACTGTTCAGCTTCACTCAATAAACTATCAGTTTCATTCAATTTAACACCAAATTGGTTATCTACCTTTTTAGTGTCTTTTTGAAATTTAGCACCCAATGGTGTGGGTTTATTTAATGTTGGTTTAAATGTATCTTCGTTCATTATTAATTATTTAATTATTAGTTACTTAATATCAGACTTCCAAAAATCTTTCTTTGCCCATAATGTTTTAACTACAGCTTCTAACGCATTCTTAATTGTACTGATCATTTCACTCCTTGTACGGCTATTACCAGTACCAAGAATTTTTTTAATTTCTTTATCGAGATTATCTGCGATAAATTTCTTAATTTCATCATCAACAACCTTTTTAATGTCAGTATTCTCCATATTGTGTTTATCTGTTGTTTATAAATACTTAGCCAACACAAAAAGAAAGAACGCACATTATATTTAATATGCGTTCTTTGGTGATATAAAGTGTCCCCCTCTTGCGGAGTATATTATTTCCACAGCAAATGATAAAGTACAGCACCACCTACAGCACCACCACCAATCAATATTAATTTATTACCACTTTTTGAAAAAAATGTGTCTAATTTTTGCCAAAAAGTTGGTTTAATTATTGGTTTTTGTATTTCAGGTATAATATAACTATCTATATTAATTGTTTTAAAATAATCATTGGTATTTGTAACACTAAAAGCAACAGGATAACCTGTTTTCTGATCATTTTTCCAATGAAATTCAATAAATTGTGTATTTGGTAATGTTAAATTTTGAAATGTTAATACAGGATTTAATTTAAATATTGGTATGACATTACTAACCTTAACTTTATATTTAAGATTTTTTGTTGAATCACTAAATGTTATGTTTTTATTTGTGGTATCAATAAAAGGTTTTGTTATATTTTTTAATGAATCAATAGTTACGTTTGATTGAATTAATGCTGCTGCAATTATTGTGTTTTTGCTAGTAAGAGCATTGATTCTTAATAACAATTCTTTTTGTGAAACAGTTAATTGATCATTCATTTTTTTAAGATTTTTTACTGATTCTTGTAGTGTAAGTTTTTCTGTAACCCATTCACCTTTCTTATTTTGAAAAAATGTTGCAGAATCTAATAATGCATTTTGTAATTTTTTTGCTATTTCAAGTTCATTTTTAAGATTATTAACTTTGTTTTGATAAAGATAAAATCCTCCACCAACACCAAGTAATAATAACATAATAACAATTATTGTTGTTATATTAAATTTTATTTGTAATGTAGTTCCGCTCATGACTTATAATTTTTTATAAATAAATACTTGAATATTGAAAAACAAAAATGCCCGATTATTAATCAGGCATTTCTTTATTATTGTTTTGCAGACTTTTGTATTACACTATCAATCCAATATTCATAAAACTTATCGTAATACGCTTCAACTTTTTTCATAATTTCATCATTCTTTGGGTCATCTTCATTATATCCTTCAAGCATATTAAATTCAACACCACTAGTATTTTCATCTGGAGTTACTTTAAATACAAATTGAATAATACCATTAATTGTACCACCCCAAAAAACATATTTATCTGTTACTTCTAATTCAATAAAATCAACATTAATATCATAACCAGTAGGAAATGAATCTTTAAATTTTTGTTCTTCATTTGATTGATCTTGATCAGTTTTTTTATTAACTGGTTTTTCTTGACTAGTTTCTTCCTGATCTGTTTGTGGTTGAATATCTTCATTTAATTTACGTGTAATCTTCAGCATATCACGTATTGATAATTCATGTTTTGTTGTTTCTTTGCCTTCATTAACGTATGCTTCACCACGCATTCTACGGAGTAAAATTCTCATTTGATTCGGACTGGTTTTATTATTCATGTTTTCCATTTTCTATAAATACTATTTAATTTGCAGAATCTTTTGGTGTGTCATTTTCATCTGATTTATCAAGCATTTCATGTCTATCATTTACTAATTTTTCTAATAGCTTTGTTAGCCATTCCCATGCTTTACGTCTATCTTCATCAGTTATTTTTGCTTTCTTTTCATCCTCTTTGCTTAAATCATTATTCTGATATGCAAACCAATCATATTTTTTACTGTCACTTTTACCTTTAATTAATTTATTACCAGCTTCAACAGGTGGAATAATAACGAAGTTATGATATAAACCAGAATAATCTCTTTCCAAATCCCAAACAAACTCAGGGTTTTTCTTATATTTATCACTTAGCAACCCGTATTGATGTGTAAACTCCAATCTAAAGTACATTACCGGGCATTCCCAATCACCACCAGCTTCCATTAACTCAGCATTAAATTCATATTTGGTTGGTTGGTCTTTTCTTAGCATTTTTTTAACAAAAAATCTTTTCTTCTCACCAGTACTGTCATCATTTTCAAAGTCGAAATGAATTCTTTGAAATTCTTGTGCAGTTTTCTTTGGGTCAGCCCAAGCATCTTCAATAATTGAATCATAATCAAAAATTTCTTCATCCTCATCTTTTTTTATTGCAGAAATTTCTTCATTTATCAATTGTATTAATTTATTTTCATTCATAATTGCATATTCTTTTGAAACCTTATCTAATGCTTGCTTGTATGATGAATTATTTGGAAAAAGTTTTGTGAGTATTAAAATTGATTCATGTATTAATTTTTTATTTTGCTCATTTTTCATTCCCTTTCCAACTATAGTATATGTAAATCCTTTAATAATTTCATCAGCACTCAAATTATGCCTATTAACATCTATTAATTCATCATATGTTGGTAAACGATAGATGGTATATGTAAAAATTTTTGGAAGATTATTATTCATTATTTAAGAATTTTATATAAATACTCTATATTAGATCATTAGCTAACATTTCATTAAATTTTGAAATATCAAATAGTGGATTAATATCACTACTATCTTCAATATAATTACTTCTAAAAACAATACCTCTGAATTTAATTGTATCTTTATGATATTGATGAAATTCTATACATTGCTTTGGTATATTATATTCATCACATAATTTTTTACATAATTGAACAACACTTTCTATTTGTTCATCAGTAAATTTTTCCCAATAATTATAACCACGCCATTGTTTTTCAACCATATTACTTTCGGGACATACTTCATTTAACCAATTAATATATTTATCATCAGGTGTTTTAAATAAAACACCCATGTTTTCAATAACAATCGATATTAATTTTTTATCTGCTTCTTTAATACCAAGAAAATCACTATGAAATTTATCATCAAAATGTTGAAAAACAAGACCATCTCTTGTAACAGTATATGTATTCCATTTTTTTGTATTACCATATTCTTTATGTTGTAATCTGGTAATATAATATCCATCTTTTCTCAAACTTGTTGCTAAAACAATTTGTGTTTTTGCACATTGAGCTTTGTAATGATTAATATCCTTAATTTTATATGTTTCAGTGTCTATCTTTAGCATAAATTAAACGTATTTTACTTCAATTCCACATTCATTAAATAATTCTTCTGCAATTCTCCAACTTTCGCCCCACTTTTCATTATTAAAATCTGGTTTAGTACAAACAACTCTTTTAATGCCTGATTGTATTATTGCTCTGGCACAATCTACACAAGGATATAATTGCATATATATTGTAGCGTTTCTTGTCGAATCACCTTTTTCTGCTGCCGAATAAATTGCATTTCGTTCAGCGTGCTCAGTGTATAAATACTTCTTATCTTTTTCATATCTGCTTTCAATAGAATCATCAGCACCAATTACAAATCCGTTATAGCCAGTTGAAATTATTCTATTTGAATCATTAACAATTACTGCTCCAACTTTTGTAGTTTTATCTTTTGACCAACTTGAAATATGCTTTGCTAATTCAATAAATTTAATATCCCATTTTTCTGTACTCATAGTTATTTATTTTAAATTCCATAATCGGTGTTTAGTTAACTCTTTTGCTTTTTTAATCAATTCTTCTAATTCTATTAGATCATCATCATTTGCAAATATTTCATCAGCATCCATTTTTGCCAATTTATCTACTACTTTAAGAGATTTTTTTAGCAATTCTGCTTTTTCATGATCTTCAATAAGTTGTTTTTGTTGTTCTTTTGTAATTGATATTGCCATAATTATTTAATATTTTCTAATATCATATATATGTCATCATAATTATCAATAATATTTAATGCTTCTTGATATGATACTGCGATAAATCTACGCTTACCAACAGTATTGAATATGCCGATCTTATTCATATCACGTAAAAAATTATCAGTAAATTTATTTGAATTTTCAATATTACTTTTTTCTATAAGAATTTCCTTTAATTCTAAGCCACTCATTACTTTATCACCAACATTTAATTTACCGTTATTGTATATGAACATTAACAATGATTTATATCTGTCTTTTTTTTGGTATATTTTTTCAAACTTTTCTTTATTTAAAATAAACATTTGATGTTGATACCATTCACGAAAATAAACTCCCGATATTATTATTAATTCAGCAAAGATAGCAATAATAATGAAAAGTACAATGCTTTTTGTATCTTCAGTTGCATTATTTGCAATAGTTGAATTAAGACCAGACTTTAATTCATTTACCCTCTGTTTTAACTGTTCATCAATTTTATTTATTTCATTTTGATTACCAGCTATTATATTTGTATTTTTATCTACGCTTGTTTGATAATCTCTTCGTATTGATAACCAGCCAACCGGAGTTTGTGTTATTGTATTACGTAATTCATTATTTACGTTTCTTAATGATTGATTATCTTGTTCATATGTAATTTTTTTTCTTTCATATTGAACTAATAAACTATCTTTTTGTATGTCTACCTGAGTTACTGCAATATTATTTTTTATATCACTTGTACTTGCCAAATTTTTTGAACCAACCAATGAGAGATAAAAACTAAGAACAACAATTGCTACTGAAACTGAAAACCAGCCAGCTATTGCACCATTTATTTTCTTATTATTTTTAACATAATCACTGGAAAAATTTCTAAATAAATATCTTTTAACAATTTCAAAAATAGTTAAAAACACTAACGTAAATATAAATGCTAATGCAGTACCCCATAATCCTGACACAAAATTAATACTAATTGCTTTTAGTAATGCAGGATATAATAGAAAGTAAGAGAAAAATATTGAACCAATATTTCCTACAAATGAAAAGCCAAATAACCATTTATCCAAGGCTTTATTATTGCCTTCAAAGTCTTTGACATTAATCTTTTTTCTTAATTTATCATAGTCCTTTAAATCCATATAATTCTTTACTCATAAATAGTAAAAATTTATGAATTACTCCAATGTTAAAATAGAAATACCATCTTCGTTCATTTGAACATCAATCAAATAGTCTGGATTAATTTCTTCTTTTGGTTCAATAACTAAAACTTTTTTCATTCCTGCTTTTATTAATTGAAGTATTTCAATAAATTCCTCAACACTATTATTAAGTAATTTACCCATCACTTCATCGAGCAAAAATATTGTTGGTTTTGCTTTTACATTAATTTGATTCAATGCAAATTTAAGTACAACACTGGAGAATGTTCTTTCTTTACCAGATGCACTAATACAATCAATATATGCTGTTGGTCTATTGTTATATACCAATTTGGGACGTAAATCATCTTGATCAAGCCATACTTTAAATGGTGCAACTGATAATATATCCTGTAAGGTTATGTTAATCTTAGGTAAGATATAATTTGCCAGCATTTGTCTTGGTATACCATCTCTATGTACACATTTTTTATAAAGATTCATAACTGTGTCCTGATATTCTTGTACTTTAAATGCTGCAATTAATAATTCATTGTTCTTTATCTTTATTTGCTTTTCCCCAACGCTTGCCTTTTTAATTAAAATATCTTCTTTTTGTTCTGACTCTTCAGTTTCTAGTTCATTTAATTTGAGTTTAGCTGCAGCAATTCCTTTTTCAATCCTCTGATTCTCTACAATTTGTTTCAAACTATTCTCATAATTATCAATCTTCTGTTGAAGTAGTGTTATATGAAGTTCTTCATTTTGTATTTTAGTGGGTATTTGATCTAATTCAGTCTGAAGTTCTTTACGTTTTTCAACATCATTCTTTTCATTTGTAAGTATACCAATTTCTTTAAGCGTTTCCACCATGTTAATTGATGCAGTTTCAATATCTTGTTTTATGTTTGTAATTTCAATATTTTTAGCATTAATTATATCCTGATGTGCTTTTTTATCAATAGTTTCTTTTGTATTGATTTTTTCAGCAAGAGGAAACATTTCATCTTCTTTCAGTTTAATATTTTTGGCAATATGTTCTTGATGTTCTTTTTTATCAATTACTTGTCCACATTGACTACAAATCTTACTATTTTTTAATGCAACAATTTCTTTTTTTAGTGAAGCACCTTGTTCTTTTAATCTAAAAACATCTCCATTTATAATTTCAATTGCATGCTCTTCATCACGAACAATTTGTTCCAATGCTTTTATATTTACCTTTTTATTATATTCATTTGTTTTATGAAATTCTTTTTTTTCAAGAAGCAAATTTAATTTCTCACTATCATATGTTTCTTTCAATGGAATTATACTTTGCTCTAAAACCGCTTTACGTGCCTTATGTTCACTTATAGTTGTTTCATGAGTACTAATAGTCTCTTTGGTGTCAACCACGTTTAAATTGTAAATTTCGGGGTCTATTTTGAATAATTTCTTAGTTAAGTCTTCTGCATACTTCCTGCCTTTAATAATTCTTTCATGAACATCTGGTAATTTAACGGTTTCAATATTTTCAATTTCAGTTTCAATTGTTTTAATTTCCTGTACCAATACTTGATTTTGAAGAGTTACATTATCAACATCACAATTGACTCTTGGTTTTTCATTAACTTTCTTTTCATATATTTTATAACCAGTTAATTTTTTATCAAAAATATCCAATCCACTATCAAATAAAAGTGAATCAATAAAAACTGCCATATCATTTGATAATATACGATTTAGAGTATCTGATGTAGTCATAACAATACGCATGAAGTTATCATATGTACCAATAATACTTTCAATTTTCTTTTGTGTGAGTTTTCTACGATCTTCATCAAGTTTTTCTAATGAAGTATTATCATTCATTTCTTCATCAGGATTACTAAGCAAATAATAACTTAATGTGGTTGGAGCACCATTGATTTCACCACCTTTGGTTTTAGTTATCTCAGTTTTTTTCTTAATACCAAAATATTCACCATTTGCTTCAATTACGAGATATCCTTCACAAAATGTTGCACCATTTCTATTATTTACAAAACGTTGATCACCATATTTCATACGTGTTTCAGTCTCTAAAGTTTTGCCAAAAAGAATATATGAAATTAATTTCATTATTGTTGTTTTTCCCGCAGTATTTTCCCCAATAATCTGAAATAAGCCATCCATGTTGCGCCAATCAATTTCTAATTCAGCATATGACATAAAATTTTTGCCACCAAATTTAACTACATCCCATTCAATGCTTTGATCTTCAGTAATATCAATAAGTCCAAGTACTTCTTCATCCAAAGCTATTATATCTTCAATTAATTTTGAATCAGTACCAATTTTTGTAAGATATTCTCTGAATATTTCATGTTGTACTTCTTTATCGGTAATGTTCTGTAAAGTAATGTTTTCATTTATGTCAATTTTATCACTTTCAAGAAATTCGTTTTTATGTGAAATAATCACACCATTATGTTTACTTTTAATATATTCAGCTAATTTTCTTTCATTTTCTTTAGTCCTTGTTTGTGGCAATGTACCCCATATAAATCTAACTTTCATATATTTGGTTGGATTCAGAATTTCAATATCCAGATCATCAAAATCAGTGTATTGAGTAATACGTATATTTTTAAATGAATATTCACTTTCAATTGAAATTTCCTGAACTGTTTTATCTTCTATATTCCAAAGCAAATAGCCATGAAAATTGTTATCGCCTTCAGTTATATCCTGTCCCAAAAGTGACCCGCAATATGCTTTAGTGTGTGCTTTATCAAGATATTGCATCTTATGTATGTCGCCATAAAATCCAAAATCTCCTTTAAAGTCCGAAAGTTTATAATATGATTTACTTTTCATTTCAAAATTTGTGGTTGATTTACAGCCATTCACGGGGTCATGAAATAAATCAATTAAAACATTATTATCATAATTATCTATTTCTTTTAATTGTAATATTTGTTTTCCTTCTTTAATTTTCCAAGGATTGTTTTTAGGATCACCATGATGCCAAACTGCCCATGTGATATTATCATCATGATAAAATCCTGTTTTATCATAATATTCAACATTAGGATTATCCAAAGTCTTTACAATTGCTTTAACTGAGTCAACTCTTTTAAGAGATTTTTTGCGACAATTACCAGTTATGAATGTTTTGCCATTATTTCTAATGAATAGATTTTCGTTTGGAACAGATAAACAATATACATTACCATTATATTGTATATCAGAAATTTTAATAATTTCTGTGGATTTATTAATTACGCATTTATTAATAAAAAACGTATATTGTATTTTTGAATTTTCATAATTACCATATTTTGTTCCATCTTGAACATATCCAAAATATCCCACATAGTTTGAAATTGTTGTTATTATTTCAGCATTTTTTTTAAATATTGTTGTACATGTATATCTTTCATTATTACAATTTGAACCATCACCATTTAAATATCCCTCAATAAATGATTTTATTTGAATTTTATTTAATTTTAACAAATTATCATATGATAATTCTTTGGTATAATTAAAAAAATTCATTATTTTTCTTGCTGGTTCAGAATATATGCAAATAACTTTAGTATTTTTTTCTTTATTACCAATTCGAATATTATGTTTAATGTTTAATTTATTTAATAAATCATCGAGATAATTGATTTTTCTTTCTTTTTTAAAATGAAACTGAACTCTGCCATTCATTGTCATTTTGTTTTTAATGACAAATGTAGCATCGGCTAAACAGAAACCTAATAATTCAAACCATTTATCAACTTCATTAATAATCTCTGATGATTTTAATGGAATTCTTAAATTAGAATTTAAGGTTAAATCTTTTGCATATTTTTTTATAAATGTGTTAGTACTATATTCTTTTAATAAAATTTCATGTGTTGGAGTTACAATAAAATCACATTTATCTGCCTCAATATGTTTTAATTGTCCTGTAAATTGCTTTTTTATTTTTTCAATAGGTTCTTGAAATTCAAAAATATTTTTTTGAGCATTAAATGTTAATACTTCATCAAATAAGTTTTCATTAATATATTTTTCTAATGTAATCCATCCATTTTTTGTTAATATTTCATGTTCGGATGTAAAACAGTCATGATTACCTCTAGTAATGCGTACTGGCGCAATTTTACTCAATGCATTGAGCAATTCGTGAGCCATAATTAATTGTTCACCTTGCAGATCAAGATAATCGTGAACTAAATCACCAACAATTACAATTCTATCTGGTTTTGTTTGCTCTAATGATTTCAATAAATTATTGAATACAAATTGATATTCTTCATTGCGGGTAGGTGTTTTACGGATGTGAATATCTGCGATTTGACATATAGTTTTAATCATTAATAAAAATTTTCACAAATATATCAAAACATGCCTTGAAATGCAAGACTTTTTAAAAATTGTCAGAATGTCAAAAAATTTTCAAAAAATAACTGTAATTTTGTCAGAGATTTTATTTTGGCATAATTTTTATGGATATGTGGAAAAATAATTTTAATTTAAAAATTTTAAAACTATGTTACCAGTAAGACACACAAGAAATTCACTTGGTTTATTTGACCGAATCTTTGATGATGAGTTTTCATTCTTTCCAGTATTAACTGATTTTTCATTTAAAAATCCGCTTCACGATATTGTTGAAAGTGAAAAAGAATATATTGTTGAAATGGCATTAGCTGGAGTAAAAAAAGAAGATATTTCATTAAAGGTTGATTATGATGTTTTAACAATTAAAGCAGAACGTAAAGAAGTTGAAGATAAAAAATTCAATAGAAAACAAACCTTTTATGGTAAGTATGAAAAATCATTCACGCTTCCTGAAGCTATTGATAAAGAAAATATTCAAGCATCATTTGAAGATGGAATTCTTAAAATTAATATTCCAAAGGTTGAAAAGAAAGAAAGTGATTCAAAACAAATTGAAATTAAATAAAGGTCGAACAGACCCTTATTTATTCTTCTAATATATCAGCATTTTGTTTTTTTAATTTAGTTTTAATGTAATTTATTCTGTTGCTTACAGTACTGCTAGTAAGATTAAATTCTTTACCAATTTCACAATGACTATATCCCTGTACGTATTTCATATTCAGTAATCCATAATCGGTAGGTGATATTTGTGAAGAAATATAATTTATTGCATCACAATTTTCAAATTCACTATTATTTGAAGTAGTAAATGATGCACTATTTGAAATTGATAATGTGCCGTTTATGCCATTTGATGGCATTGCATTACTTACTGCCCAGCTTGTTGGTTCTGTACTAAACATGAGATTTTGAGTACTAGTATTATTAATTGATATACCACAATTATTAAATGTTGAAGTAAATGTAGTTGTACTTTTTCTTAACGTATCAATCATGAAATGTTTGGCAATAACCAAAATCCATGTTTTAACACTGGATTTTTCTGGGTCATATGTTTTCATGTGTTCAAAAACACTGATCATAATGAATTGTACACAATCATCGAGATCATCGCTGTTTTTTAATGGTGGAAGTTTGCTTTTTATAAAATCTTTAACAATTTTCTGATATTTTTTAAAAAATATTTCTTCTGCCGTCTTATTTCCATTCAGAATGTTTTGAATTAATTCCTTGTCTTCTGTATCCTTTTCTATCATAGGGTTTCTGTAACTTATTAATAAAATAATCATCAACAGTTAAATATCTTGCACCACGTAAACTTTTGATAACTTCCTCAATACCATCTCTTTTTCTCATATTATCTAAATCATACGTTGTGGGTAATTCAACTATTTTTACCCTTTCTTCACATCCTACATAAATAGTATATAGCATAAAATATAATTCAACACTACTTTTGTAAGCATCTGGGTCTAACAATACAACCACATCTGGTTTTAAATTTTTCAGTTTCATAAATAATGTGGTTGATAATGTTTTTCCCAACATTGGTATTATATTAACAGGGAATGACAACATTTCGAACACGCCTTCAACAAGATATACAGTAGAATCCCAATTTACAAGACCCTCATTGAAAATAATCTTATCCTTATCTGATTTAGGATTATCATACTTTCTTTTTTTCTCCATTTTGGGGTCATAAGTTCTTCCAACAAAATAATTCACTTCACCATTTGCATCATATGAAGGAATTATTATTCTTTTTTCATATTTTCCAGTAGTACAAAAACCGAGCCGATATTTTAAAATAATTTCTCTCGATATTTTTCTATCATTAATCATATAATTATATGCCTCAAAGTGCTCCAGATTTCCTGCATCCATTTGTGAGAATAAAATCATTTCTTCTGGGAGCTTAACTGCGACATATTCTTTTTCATCTTCTTCATAATCATAATCAAGAATTGAACCAGCATATGATTTATATAAATCATAATCTGCACTTGTTCCAAACGTTCTGATCAATCTTCCTAATGACCCACTGAAACGTGGTTCATCACATTTCCAACATCTGAATACACGTCTGCCTGTATTAATTTCAAGATTATATTTACCATCAGGTTCAGATAAACCATCTCTTTCCTGACACATAGGACAGTTAACCTGCAATTGTTCAGATTGCATTAACCCTTGAACATCACCAAAAATGTTCTCGATAATACTGTGAAATTCCTGTCCTCTAACCATGATGACAAATGTATAAAAAAATTTGCATCAAAACAAAGGTTTTAATGCAAATTAAATTATAAACAACAATTGATCAACTTAAAATCTCTTCTGATTCTCCAAAAATGGAAAAAACAAAATTAATCTATTCATGAATGCAACAGGATAAATAATGAGATTATTTCCTAATGCAAGATATTGTGCCTGAAGTTCATTGAATAATTGAATTACTTTAGTTCTTAATAAAGTATCGGTATCCATATTTGGTGTTAATGCCACACCATTTTTCATTTCCTGAAATGCTGCAAAAAGTTTTGAATAATCTTCTTTTGCAAGTGCAACTTCACTTTTTAATCTTTCATTATCTTCAGATAGTTTTGATGTCTGTTCTTCAAGCCATTCAGTACCTTTTGGTTCATCATCATCCTCAACTACTTCAAGAAGTTCTTCTTTCTTTTCTTCAGTTTTTAATGACATGTCAACACCATTTAATAGTTCTTCAACCTTTGCTTTTGCTTTCTGGTCTCTTTCTTCTTCAGGGGTAAGTACCTTTTCAGGTTCTTTTTCCACTACTTTTTCAACTACGGGTGCTTTTGTTTTATTATCAACACCTTTTGCTAATTTTGCTAAACTTTTTGATTTTTGTGCCATATTATGATATTATTAAATTTGCGTTTAAATGTGCAACCATACCTGCTTCGTCATTCCATATAAAACCTTCACCAGCTTTAAGTGCGCCAACAAAACCTTTTTTATGATGCCATTCTTCTGTACCTGTAAGACTTGAAAGATACCTTACGGTAACACCCAAATCTTCATTTGTCATTCGTTCTTTATCAAGAATTGTATATTTCACATCTCTTTTACGATGAATATGTCCAACATGGAATTCATGGAAAACTGTTTCACTCCATAATGGTTTTGATTCAATATCACTTGCCATGATTAATGGTAATGAACCTTCTTTTTCTTCACTTCCGTGAGTAAAACCAAGTAATACTTTACCAAAACGGTAATATTTTCTTGGTGATGCACCATTATTAATACTAACTTGTGTGTCATTATTATACCATGCTTCGAGATATGAACCAAGATAAAAACTACGTTCAAAATCATGATTACCCGGGATATTTACCACATCAATTGGTACACCTGTTTGTTTCAACAAACTAATTGCATCAATTAAAAGTCTTACGCCAACATTAAATGTTTTTTGCCAACGTAAATCTTCGTCCTGTGGAGTTCCTTTTGTTGTTGTATTAAAAATTGTATCACTATTAAAAAAATCATTGCCAATTGGAAACAAAATTCTATTATATTTGAATCCGCTTGCATTCTTAATAAGTGTTGCAATTGTTGTTAAAAATCTTTGACGAGCAATTTTTGTGTCATAACTTTCACCAGTTTCACCACCCCAAGCAAGTTTTCCTAAATGTAAATCAAATATTGTTACTTCAAATAGATTGTTTTCATTATCATGAGTAATAACGTTTGGAAGAACTTTAAGTACAGGTGGTTCATAATTTTTACACATATCAAGAAATAATTCACCAATTGCTCTTTCTCTAACAACGGTAAGTTTCTTTTCAAGACGTGCTTTAACTTGGAAATTCTGAAATGTTCTTGGTATTCCCTCAATAACTGCAGTAACGTCCCATTTATTTACCCAATTTTGTGTAACATCCCAGAGACTCTGGTCAACTTCACATATTTTTAATAATTCTGAAAGTGTTTTAATGTGATCTGGAGGATAATTTGAACCACTTTTCCATTCAATCGTGGCTTCATTGCCCTTCTCACTAAATTCAATTTTTTCATTTGATGTTTCTGCAGGAATGTCTTTAGGTTTGTTTACCTCAGAAACTGGTTCTTCACTTTTTATTCCAAAACCCTTTTCTTCTGTGTATTTTTTATATGCATTATCAAATAATTGAAATAACTCATTTTCGAGTTCACCTTCTTCATAGAGTTCATGTACCAATGCCTTAACATTTTTTACATAAGTATCGGACATTCCACATTTAACAGAAGCCTCTTTAACTGATATTTGATTTTTAATTGCATAATCGATAATTTCTACTGCTTTTTCAATACGTTCTTTCTTCATAAATTATAATTTAGATAAAATTATTTAAATTTTCGTCAAATCTATAACAAAAATGTCATAAAGACAAGACTTTATATAAATACATTGCCATTTTCTTTAAGAAAATTAATTGTTTTTTCAATATTTTGACATTCTTTTTGAAAACTGACTTCTTCAGCTATCGATAGTTCGAACCATTCGCCTTCTTTATGAAGATGTGCATATTTTCTTTGTAAAGCACGTTCAATTTTAGTGGCATATTCAGTTTGATATGTATCAATGAGTTTTGTTGGTGACGGATTACCAGTTTGTAACCCGCTTCTTCTTTTTTGCGGATGCTTTGAAACACCAATTTTATAATATCCGTTTTCTAAAGATTGAATTAAATAAATATATTTCACTTTAATTAATATTTGAATTCAGTACCATCTGCAAGCATGGCAATTCCTTTATTAGAAAAATATATAGCTCCTTCTGCATTTAATTGTGATTTATTTTTATAAAATGAAAGAAATTTTGCATTACATTCATTTTCATCAAGTAAAAAACCATTACAAAATACTGGAAATTTTGAACCATTATATTCTTCAAACTGTCTTTTATATTCTTCAGGATTTTTATCGTAATTGTAATATATCCACTTTTCCATAATTAATTATTTTAATATTATTTTTTAAAAATTCTTCAACATTTTTTATTGTGTGGGGTATTCTTATTAGTTGAATATTATTTTGAATACAATACTCATTTTTTAATTTATCATTATGAATTAATTGAAGATGTGTTTTTTGTGCTTGTTCATTTGAACATCCGCCAAAATTAACAGGTTCATAATGTTGTTTACCATCGTATTCAATTAAAATATTATGTTCTGGAAGATAAAAATCAAATGGCAATTTTTTATTGTTTTTACAATTATTAAATCTTTTTTCTCTTTCAAATATTATTTTGTTTTTTTCTAAAAATTCTTTTATTGCTTTTTCGCCTTTAGATTCTTTACATATTGGACACCAACTTCCATTTTTTATACTTTCAGGTATGGCTTCCCATATATGACCTTTATTACATTTCCAAATTAATTTAGTTTTACCATTAACATAATCATTACTTAAACATTCACCACCAAATTTATTTGCAATTTCATACATCTCTTCAATAGTTGGCGGTTGTAATTTAGCACATTTTGGACACCAATGACCCATTTTAACCATATGTGGAGTTGCTTGCCATGTATGACCTTCATTACATTTCCAAGTTAGTTTAGTTTCACAATTAACATATGTTTTGGTTAAACACTCACCATCCCTTTTTATTGCAATTTCTTGCATTTTTTCAATTGATAATTGTTTTTTACCAGCACATACAGGACACCAACTTCCATTTTTTATAATGCTTGGAGTTGTTGACCAAATATGACCTTTATTACATTTCCACAGCAATTTAGTTATATAATTAAAATAAACATTACTTAAACATTCACCCTTTTTTTCTTTTGCAATTTCTTGCATTTTTTCAATTGTCAGTTTCCCCATTTATATTGATAAATATCTTTTTTTCCAATCTTCTTTATTAAGAATGCCCAATGTAATCAATCCTGCAATGCCAACTACATAACTATCAGACATATCGTAGTTCATGTCTTTTGGTTTTCCATCTTTTTTATAGAACCAATTGATCTGGGGTTCTAAATTACAAACTTTTTCCCAAATATACAACTTTTTTTCTTTAATATATTCAGGTGGAAAGGATAATACTTCAATTAATTCATTTTTTCTTTTTTCCGTATGAACTAAATTTACAAGAAATAATTTACGTGATTCATGTACAGTGATTTTAATTGGGTAAATTTTAAAAATATTGAATAATATATAACTACAAATACCATTAAATTCAAAAAGCATAGCAATTGTATTAATATTATTACTTCCTCCCAATGGTGCTTCAATAATTATTTGATTAATTTCCCCATTTAATTCGTGTTTGATACGTTCTCTATAATCTTCAATATATTTTCTAAATATCTCAGCTTTATGAATGATACGATCATTTATATTAATATCTTTACTAAGTTTTAACTCAAGATGCTTTAGTTCAATAAGTTTCCCATTTTTATCCCATAGCGCACTACCAATATTAGTCGTGCTAATATCTAATGACCAAATATATCTTTCCATAAATTATTTTTTAACAATTGTTTCAATCATTTGAGTGCGAAGAGACTTTGCAGATTCTTCTTCTTTAATTTCATCAATCTGTTTCTGAGTTTCTTTAGGGTATCTCAAATATAATCTGATTAAATTTTCAATAACACCCCCAATTTTCATGCTTTTGCCCTTACATAGCATCTTAAATTGGCTATGTAGTTTACCATCAATTATAATTGATTTAGGCTTTGTTTCTTCATTTATTCCCATATATATAATAAATATTTAAATCATAATTTATAATAAATACTAAGAATTTATAAAAAAATATAAATTTTTATGATTATTTTGAACAATTAAAAATCAATATCAAATACAACTGTTCTTGAAATTGATGAATCTTTAGCAATTGGGTCATTTAGTTTACCAATTGCTACCAAATTTTTATTAGCATCATATATTCCAATTTCACTTATTGATACTCGTGATATGCCATCCCAAGTTGGATTTGTTGTTGAATTATATTCATTTAGATTTAATAAAATTGAAAGATCAGTAACATATACATCAGCATGTATTTGTGTTGATACATTACCAAGAAAATATATTTCATCTCCAAATGATAATGAATTACCAGAAACTGTTGGATAATTTAAATATGTTAAATCATATGATGTAAAACCAGTAGTACCAGTATATATATTCATTTTACCAATTGGAATCTTAAAATTGGTATTTGTTAATTCAGTTGGAGTTAATGGTTTTCCAGCAACATGACCAGTTATTTGTGGAGTAAGATCATATTTAAACCATTTATCTGGATATGCAAATGTTGTACCAGTTGTGCTTGTTATTGCGCTTTGAACTAGAACATAGATTTTATTTGCAGTAAATCCAGTACCAGCAGTACTGCCAGTAAGTTTACTATTTAAAAATTTAAAATCTGTTACTCCAGAAAAATTTAATGCAATTTCCTGTATACTAAAATTATCAGTTTCAATTGGTAATGTTTTAATATAATTACAGTGAATTGATGGACTATTACCATAACCAATGCTATTACCAGTAATTGGTACTAAAATATATGTTGTAAATATTGTATAGTCTTGTATCATATTTTTATATTATTAAGTAAGTGGTGGACATCCATTTCCACTAACACCACCTAACGTAAAATCAGGTAATGTCCATGATCTATTTGATTTATATGACATTGCATATAATAATTCTTGATCTTCAATAAGAAACATTTTTAATTCATCAAATATTTTACCAACAATAACAGATGAATTACTTGCATCAATTAAATCATAATAATGTATATCTAAATCAACAATTGTATGACCACTACCAGCTATAAATTTTACTCCCAATGTTGCATTATTACCTTTATGCCACATAATTGTTGGAATATCCAATACTGCTGTATTTAAATAAAAACCTTCAGCATAAACATTGGCTGGTGAATCATTAGTATAGTGAATAATTCCCAATTTTTTATAATATGGTATTTGACTTTGAATATATGAAACAAAACCACCATATTTATTGGTACTAAATTGACCATAAGTTTTATTACCTAATTGAACACCTGCAATTTCTTCGGTAAAAATAATTGACATATTCCAAAATGGAAATATTATTGTTGGACATTGACTATTTTGTAAAAAGGTTAAAACACTTTCACTAAGATAATCAGTTGAATCCATATTAAATATTGTATCACCAGAGAAATTTATATAATCATAAAATATGATTGCACCCGCTTTGCCCGTAGCACCCATACCAGTAAAATTAGGTAAATTTCTGTCAACGGTAATAATTAAATTATCTGCTGCTAATGTACCTGTTTTGCTTTGAATTTTATACATTAAATATGGAACAGGATATAATTTATTTATCGTGCTTCCAGTTGTATTATGATTACTAAAAAGTGTCCATTTAATTAAGATTGTATCACCAGTTGCTGGTTCTTGACCACTAAGCGGTGTGATTTTTCTTAAGCGAAATGTTGTACCACCAGTAATTCCATTTACATTTACATATGCATTATATTCTTTAATATGATTACTATCGGTAATGAAAGAAGCAGTACCTCCTGTTGTTATTGTAAAAAATCCTATTGAATCTGCTGGATTTGTAACTAAATATGTTGAAGCAGGAATACTTGGTATTACATTATATGGGTCACCTGATATATTTTTAGGTATAAATGATATAATTTTTGGACTATTGTCTGCTGCTCTTAAAATACTTGCATAAAATGGGTCAAATCCTGTTGCATTATTAAATGAATAATCAATTTCACTATCACCAACAGCAAAATACTTAAATGATAAGTTACCAGTAGATAATAACTCTCTACCTGTTGAAGTTAATTTAATATTTAAAATTACTGGGTCTTTTTTATCAATGAATGCCATTTTTTATGATTTAATTATAAATACTATTAATATAAATTTTATCCGGTATATGCATAGTCTTTACAACATATT
>Ga0209777_10002291_pt1 | contig 25579 bp, 22 predicted proteins | sample FrelakmetHBP12HB_FD_187147 | JGI IMG/M metagenome (GOLD analysis project Ga0209777, IMG submission 187147) | Freshwater lake sediment microbial communities from the University of Notre Dame, USA, for methane emissions studies -HBP12 HB (SPAdes)... | ecosystem: Environmental > Aquatic >... | reverse complement strand
TTACGTCTATGCCGGACACGGTGACAAGCAGCACAAGCGCAACATTTAACTTTACCTCAACCGACCCTAACAGCACATTCACTTGCAGCCTCGACGGCAGTCCCTTCGCCGCTTGCACGACCGGGCAGACGTATAGCCCGCTGGCAGATGGCCATCATAATTTCCAGGTGCACGCGACTGACTCCCTTGGCAATACCGATCCGACGCCGGCCAACTACGATTGGACCATCGCGCCCTGTGCTTACACGATTTCGCCGGCGAATAAGACTTTCAAGGCAAACGGGGGCAGCGTGTCGATCAAGGTGAGTGCCACAGGGCAGGCGAACTGTCCTGCACCCTCCGTAATTGAGGATGCGGAATGGATTTTCGTCTCAGCAGCGACTTGGAAGGCAAATAAAGGAACGCTAAAAATCGTCGTTCAGCAAAACCCAAGCTCCCAGAGCAGAACAGAGGTTGTTTCGATCGGCGGGCAGAATTTGACAATTCAAGAAGATGGGGCGATATGCCAGCTAACTGCCCTGACACCCTCTTCGGGAAAGTATCCCAATACAGGTGGCAGCGGGAGCTTCGATATTACGGTTAGCCCTCAGGATTGCGGTTGGAATGTGGCGACCACATTTGACTGGATTCACCTGGATACAACGACAGGAACAGGAAACGGCACAGCGGCGTTTCATTTCGATGCGAACGGCACCGGGAAAAACAGAGCGGGAAAGATCAATGCCTCTGTTGATCAGAACCCAACGAAGAAAAAGACATTTACCGTCAATGAGAGTAAGTAGTTTTCAAATACCTACACGTTCGGGCAAAAGAGAAACAATACCCTTCCTGCCAAACGTGGGAACCTGTCGTCCCGATGGTAAGGGAGAAACCCAAGTGGAGGACCCGCGAGGGTGAGAGTACCGAGGCGGAGCACAGGGGCGGACCAACTCGTAGTAGTGTTGAAGTTTCTGTAATGGAGATGGAGCGAAGGGGTTGGATCATCTGGCCTCACTGTTTGGTCAACCAGAAATGGGAGGAGCCAAGGGGTAAGGCAACGTTGCTGGAGACGGCAACTGGATGATAAGAGCCGGATGACGGGAGACTGTCACGTCCGTATCTGTGAGGGCCTGGGGGTGAAATTCCCCCGGGCTACTCGACCCAATGACCCAAGGAGACGAGGCAGGATCGCCTTTGTAAAGGTTTTCAATATCTGCTATAGATCTGGTATTTCCCGATCCTTACAAAAGTTACGACATGATTTCCAGATAGTTACCCTAATGGAGGTGCAGAGATAGTATCCCTCATGACATCGCCCTTTTCATCGCCACCGCTTCTTTCTTTTCCAGCGCTGGTAGCCTTTGACAGACTCCTCGGATCGAATACCCAGGTAGAACTCCTTCACATCCTCGTCCTGTAAAAGCATTTCGGGTGTGTTGGCAACAACAATTCGTCCGTTTTCCAACACAAATCCATAGTCCGAAATCTTGAGGGCCATCTTCGCATTCTGTTCAACTAAGAGGATCGTCGTTCCCTCTCCATTGATCATCTTGATGATCTTGAAGATCTCCCGGACGAGGAGAGGGGAGAGTCCGAGAGACGGCTCATCGAGCATGAGGAGCTTCGGACGGGTCATCAAGGCCCTTCCGATGGAGAGCATCTGCTGCTCTCCACCACTCAGTGTCCCGGCCCACTGGTCCTTTCTCCGGGCAAGTACTGGAAAGTGGTTGATGACCCGGCCATAGTCTTCTTTCACGAGCTTCCTGTCGTTTCGGATGTAAGCTCCCATCCTCAGGTTTTCATCGACGCTCAATTCGGGAAAGACTTCTCTCCCCTCCGGCACATAGGAGATTCCCAGATGGACGATCTCCTCCGTGTCCTTCCCATCGATTCTTTTTGCCAGAAACTCGACTGTTCCCTTGTCCGGCTGATCCTCGAGGAGCCCCATGATGGTTTTGAGGATCGTCGTCTTTCCAGCGCCATTGGCGCCCAGGATGGAAGCGATCTGGCCTTCCTGGACCTCCAGGGAGACTCCCCGGATAGCCATCACCAGGCCGTAAAGGGTCTCTATGTTCTTGACTTTAAGCAACGGCTTCTTCCTCTCCGAGGTAGGCCTTGAGGACTTCCGGATGCTTCTGGATCTCCTCGGGCAAGCCCTCAGCAATCTTCTCCCCGTAATTCAGGGCCAGGATTCGATCGGAGATATCCATGATCAGGTTCATATCGTGTTCTACGAGCAGGACCGTAATCCCAAGATCGTCCCGGAGGTCCTGGATCGAGAACATCATATCTCCCTTCTCTTCGAGGTTCATCCCGGCAGAGGGTTCATCGAGAAGAATCAATTCAGGCTCTAAGGCCAGGGCGCGACCAAGCTCGACAAGCTTTCGGGTTCCATAGGGAAGGTTTAAAACGAATTGATTTCTTGCGGATTGAAGTTCGAGAAAATCGATGACTTCCTCCACCTTCCTTCTGTTCGCAATCTCCTCTTTGGCAGCCTTTGATCCCTTGTAGATGAAGGTAGCCCCTCTCCACACACCTGTCTTCATGTGGATGTGGCGGCCGAGCATGAGATTGTCCATGGTCGTCATATGAGAGAAGAGCTCGATGTTCTGAAATGTTCTGGCGATCCCTGCTTTTGCAACCTGATAGGGTTTGAAATGGGTGATCTCCTCACCTTTGAAAGCGATCTTTCCCGAATCAGGCCTGTAAATCCCGCTCATACAATTGAAGATGGTCGTCTTCCCGGCGCCATTCGGTCCGATGATGGAGTAAATGGCTCCCTTTTCGACCTCGAAGCTCACATGATTGAGCGCTGTGATGCCGCCAAACGAGATGCTCAGGTCTTCGACTTTGAGGATGCTCATATTGAGTTCAGGCTTGAAAAGATCCATCTCTCGCAGAGCCCACAGAGAGCCGCAGAGAGAATCTTTTTTGATTTGGCAGAGAAGGCCACCAAATCAAAAAGCTCACTGTGAAATCTCTGCGAACACTGCGAGAAAAGAATCCACCGTTTGACTGAGGGGATATCCCAATTTACATTTTTCAATTTGCAATTTGCACTTTTCAATGAAATTTAGCATGCCCTTTAGGCATGCTAAATTGGGCCTATTTCGTAATCCTTACCCAGTCGGTGAGCCGCTCAATACTTCCATCCGGGCGGACCTTACCGTAGAACAGATGCTTGCCCCCCTGTCTTTCATTCGGGCCAAAGGTGACAGGTGGACCAGTCCCTTTCCAATCCTTTAGGGTCTCCATGGCCGTAACGAATGTCTCCGTTGTGAGATTCTTTCCTGCCCTCCTCAAGCCTTCAACAAAGGGTTCAGCAAACATCATCCCTGCATGGTAGAACACACCCCACCTCTCTCCGGGCTCCAGTTTCTTATGCCATTCCCGGTATTTCACCATCAAGGGGAGATTGGAATCCGGTAATTCAGTGAAATTGGAATGAATCATCCCGGCCCACAAGCCCTTTGTGATCTGCAACATAAAGGGTGCATCGGAGAGGGTGCAACTGGTGGCCCATTGAGGCTTGAATCCGATCTTAGCTGTTTCCCCCAGGATCAATGCAGCGTGTGTGGGCATGCACCACATCACGACAGCCTCCGCTCCAGAATCCTTGAGCTTGAGGGCATGGGTACTCAAATCCCTGTCCGTCACTTCGGCTGAGACCTTGGCAACGACATCGATCTTTTTCTCTTTCAGGTATCTCTCAACACCCATCAGCCCCTGTTTCCCATAGTCATCGTTTTGATAGAACATGGCAACCTTCTTAAACCCCAGTTTTTCATAAAGGTGGCCGGTTAAGTTGTAGGCTTCGTCATCATACAGAGGAAAGATGGCGAACAGGTACTTCTGAAAAGGCTGAATCCAGTTGTAAACCCCGGTGGCAGGGCCTACCCAGATGACCTTGTTTTCCATGAGTTCGTCCCTGACGGCCATGCCCGGCCCAACCCCGACACCGCTGACGACGGCAAAGACGCCGATCTGCTCGATGAACTCCTTTCCGATGGCTTTTGTCTTGGCCGGCTGGTAGGCATCATCTCGAAGGAAATACTTAATCTTCCTTCCGTGGATTCCTCCCTCTTCATTAATGATTTTAAAGAGGAGACCTGACCCCCTCGCAACAGAACCCCAGGCGGCAGCGGGCCCGGTCTGGGGTCCCCATTGCCCCACCAGAATCTCGGTGTCGGTCACACCTCGTACCTGCTGGGCTGAAGCCACATTTGCGACAAGAAGAATTGCCAGCATCAATAAACCTGAAAAAACCAAAGCCCTGTTCAACATAATGATTCCTCCTTTCCGATGATTTACTGCGACTACGAGACCACGCGACGACGAGACTACACGACTACATAACCGTTAGACCTTCTTCACATAATGCCTGGCTAATAGGCCGCTTGGCTTGATGCACAGCATGACGACGATGATGGCAAAAGCAACCACTCCCTTAAACGCCAGTGAAACATATCCCCCGAAGATATTCTCAATGATTCCCAGTATTGCTCCTCCTACTGCGGCGCCGGGCAGGCTCGTCATGCCCCCCAGAACAGCAGAGGCAAACCCCTTTAAGAGAGGATCCATCATCATATTCGGATCGAGGACGCCGAGGGAGGCGACGAGCATCCCGGCTGCTGCGCCGATCATCGAGCTGATGGCCCACGTGAAAGAAAGAATCCGCTTTGTCCGGATCCCCATCACCCGGGCGATCAAGGGATTCTGCTGGGTGGCCCTCATGGCCGTACCCAGTTTCGTGTACCGGAAAAAGAGAAAAAGGATGAACATCAGAATCAAGCAGATGATGATGGTCCAGAAATTGATCCGGCTGATGACCAGGCCATAGAAGTTGTACGTCTCTATGTTTGAGACCGGGAAAGGGAACGATCTTTGATCCGGGCCCCATTTCCATCCCGCAAATCCCATGAGGATCATTTCGAACCCGAGGGTAATAATAATCAATCCGAGGACGGTGGGGTCTTTCGCTGTCCGCAGGAAGACGAGCTCCACAAAGACGCCAAGGAAAAGGGCAAAGAGAAAGGTAAGGCAGACAGCCCACAGAAAAGGGATATGAAAGCTCTCAAGAAGGGCAAAGGCCACGAACGTACTGACCATGGCCATCTCTCCCTGAGCGAAGTTCAGGACCTCAGAGGTCTTGTAGATGATGACCATGGCGAGAGCCAGTAGGGAATAACAGGCTCCCACCGCCAACCCACTGACAATCAACTGTCCCAGCATACCTCCTCCCAGCAAAGTGCGGATTTCGGATTGCGGAATGCGGAATTTACGCGACCAAGTTCAAGATGGCCGGGTCTCCATTCTGGATTCCATTCTATATTTCGCATTCGGTACAATCCATGATTCGAATTCAATGAACGACTGTTTTTAATTCCACAATCCGCATTCCCCATTCCGCAATTAGAAAGGCCATGTTTTCCAGTACCGCTTCATTCGAATCCAGAATCCAAATAGCCCGAGAGGCTCGAAGAGAACGATCATAATCATGATCATTCCGTAGACGATCGGGGCGATATTCGAAATTCCCCCCACGGTCATGTATTGCTGCGAAAAGGCGACCAGGACAGGACCTATTCCCGGGACATCCTGGATCGCCTGAAGCTTGATATCGAGATAGGTCATCAGGGTCGCTCCTGCAATGGAGCCCATGATCGATCCCAATCCTCCCACAACGATCATGGCCAGAAAGGTGATGGACATGATGAGATGGAAACTCTCAGCGTTAATAAAACCGAGAATAAAGGCATACAGGCCGCCGGCAATACCCGTGTAAAAGGCACTCACCGCAAAGGCGAGGGTCTTGTAGTAGGTGAGGTTGACGCCCATCGCCTCCGCAGCGATGTCGCTGTCCCGGATGGCAACGAATGCCCGGCCCACCCTTGTCCTAATGAGCTTGACCGCTCCGATCACCATCAGGATGGCGATCGTCATGATTAAGTAATAGAGATGAATGTCCTTCACCGGGGTTCCGAAAAATTTGAGCTTTGGAGCCTGAAGTCCCATTCTCCCGCCGAAGAATTCGAGATGCTTGATCGTCGTTGTTACTGCCATGCCGAAACCGAGTGTCGCAATCGCGAGGTAGGGGCCTTTCAGACGAAGGGCTGGAATGCCCAGCAGAAATCCAAAGGCCGAAGAAATGAACCCTCCAATCGGAAGGGCCAGGAAGAGGGGAAATCCGCCTTTCATCATGAGAATCAGCGTTGTGAAAGCCCCGATGGCGAAAAATCCGGCGTGGCCCATGGAGATCTGGCCTGTGTAGCCCACGAGGATGTTTAGGCCGATAGCCACAATGGAATTGATGGTGATCAGGTTAACGAGATAGATGGAAAGTCCTAAAATATGGTGCTTTGCGACGAGCCAGGGGAGTATGGCCAGGGCAATCACCCCCAGGATTGACCAGACCAGGACGGTGGTGCTTTTAAATAACTCGATATCTTCGTAATAATCCCGCTTTATGTCCATGGAGACAATCCCGTACGAAAGCCTGCTGAAGGAAGGCCCGCCCCACCCGATTCTTGCTTCTTGAAACGTCATTATAATCATACGGTTTTTAAAGTCAACCCTTTTTTCCGAGATTTCTGAAAAAGCTCAGAAATCTCAGCGATTTGACAAACATCATCGAGCCAAATAGAATGAAGTCTTCAATCCCACAACAGTATGGGGAGCCATAGCCCCGCCAATGGCGTGATGTCTCTGGAGGGACACATGATCAAACCCTGGAAACGCATCCGGTCAACTGCTGGTCCATCCTTCCGGGTCTTCTCCGTCCGGACGGATACCGTTGTCTCGCCAAGGACCGGACGGGAACATGACTTCTATGTTATCGAATCGGGAGATTGGGTCAACGTCATTCCTCTCACATCGGATCACGAAGTCGTAATGGTCAAGCAATACCGTCATGGTTCAAGGGAGGTGACCCTTGAAATCCCCGGAGGACTGGTCGATCCTGGTGACACACCGGAAACGGCCGCATCGCGAGAGCTTCTCGAAGAGACAGGTTATCAGGCAGAGGAATGGGTGAAACTCGGTGTCGTCAGTCCCAATCCGGCCATCTTCAACAACCGTTGTTATACGTTTTTGGCCCAAAACGTCCGGCAGGTCTGCGAGCCCACGCCTGACCAGACCGAAGACATCGAGGCCCTGCTTGTCCCCATCAGGGATATTCCTGAATTGATCCGGCAGGGGCAGATTGATCATGCGATCGTTGTCAACGCCTTCGGTCTCTATTTTCTTCAGCACCCGGGAGATCTGCTGAAACCTTGACGCCCCTGAGCATTCTCCTCATCCTTATTTCGGCCCTCCTCCACTCCTCATGGAACTTTTTCACCAAGAGAGGGAACTGGCCACTCGAATTCTTCTTCTGGGTCTTTCTCTGGGGAAGTCTCATTTACCTCCCCTTTTTCTTTGGGTTCGGTCATTTCCCGGCTTTGCTGCTTCAGCTTTCAGTCAGGGCTTGGGTGCTCCCCCTCCTGTCCGCTCTTGTCCAGACGTTTTATTTCATCTGCCTCTTCAAGGCCTATCAATTGGCTGACCTCTCTTTGGTCTACCCTATCTCGCGTTCTGCCCCCTTTTTCACACAGATCTGGGCTATCTGGTTCATTGGAGAAGTCCTCTCCATTCAAGGAATCATCGGAATTGGCTTGGTGATGGCAGGCATTTTTCTTATCTCCATGAGAGAGTTCCAATTGGGAAGTCTCGTTTCCTCGTTTCACTTCTCTCCCCGGCCCTATCTTCTTGCTTTTAGCTCTGCCGTGGCCGGTTCCATTTATTCTGTCATCGACAAAGTGAGTGTCCAGATCCTTCACCCCTTATTTTTCATCTGGTTCATCAACCTGTGGATGTGTCTGGCCACGGGGATCTATCTCCTGTTTCGCAAAGAGACGTCTTTTCGAAAGGTCTGGAGGGAATGGAAGAAGGATATCTTCATCATCGCCCTCCTCCAGAACGGGGGGTATCTCTTAATTCTCATGGCCCTTCAAACGAGCAAAGTGAGTTACGTGGTGGCCTTCCGTCAGGTCGCGGCCCTCTTCGGAGCAGGCATGGGAATCTTCTTCCTGAAGGAGAGCTATTGGAAGACCCGGCTGACAGGGGGTTTGATCCTCACATCAGGATTGGTACTGATTGGAATGGCCTGATCGAGGATGGCGAGAAAGGGAACTGGACAAGCGCGGATCGAAATCCAGCTCCCGGGCGTAGCCGAAATCAAACAGGAGTTTCCTCAAAGACCCCTTTTGTTCCACGGGTCCTTTTTCCCCATCGGTAACGGATGCTTGTTATTCAAAGGGGATTCCCATTCCGACCAGTTCCTCTTTCATGTCCTCGTAAAGCCGGACATAATCCTGGCCGGGTTTTCCAGTCCTGACATCATAGCATTCCTGATAGGTGCTCCCCGGGGGCGGCGTCTCAATCTGAGATTCATATTTCTCCAGGAGTCGAATCACCAGCTCATTGGCCTTCTGCCGATCGAGCCGGGAGGCTGCTTTGGCCATTTCGACCCCAAATCTGCACTCCATGGGAGTGAAGCCGTCCCTCCTCACGGCCTTGGCCGGATGAGGTGTCTGGACAGAGGGGGCTCCTGCCGTCACAGCACAGAGGAGATGGGCAGCGGCCTCATGAAAATACATCTTTGTATTGGGGCCGGCGGCCATGTAACCAAGCCATATCGCCGGCATCGGGATGTTTCGGCTTGCCGCCTGGCAACTGGCCGATACCGCCCAGAGAACATCCCGGGTGGTCGAGCAACCGTACTTGAAATGAATCGGAAAGGTAAGTTGATAGCTCCCTTTCTGGACGAGAAGACCCATCAGGAGATAGGCGGTGCTGACCACAGCCGTTCCTTCGGGCCCGCCGCAATACCCGCCCAGAATGGGGCTTGATTCTGCGCCAATATTGGCCCCCCAGTTCAGGAGATAGGCGATCTTGGTCATCGTCCCAAAATCGATTTTCATCTCCGAAATCGCTCCGCACAACCAGCCGTCCGTTGGCCGGAGTCCAAACTGTGGCCCGCTGGCGGCAATGGCCGTCACCGCGGAAGCGGCCGTGGAGATGAGGTTCATGATCGGAAGCCCCGGCCGGCCCGCCCGCCGGAGGGCCTCCCGGCCAATCCTGATCCCCTCAATAGCGGCATAGAATTCCGCAGGAGATCCTGCGACGGCCGGAATCCCCCGGATGCTGTCGAGAGCGGGTATGCTGATCGAATTCGCCTCGCCGATGGAGGCATAGGCTTCAATTTTATTGGCCGCCATTTCCCCGGTTGTAGCTACAATTCCCGAGCCGACGTGGAGCCAGGGGATTTTCCGATCCACCGGCCCTCTCATGGTGAATACTCCAGCCTCCTTCCCTTCCCCTGCAAAACAGTGACCCCGCGCCTCCCTCACTGCCCCAAGGATTTCGCTCCTGGCAAACTGGATGATCCTGCTGGTGTCCCGGCAATAGACTCCGACCTGGTTGAAAAAATCGACTGCTGCCTCGTAGAGGTTGTCCGCTGCGGCGTCGTCATAGGAAACGGGGGAGTCTTTAACATAGTGGATCCCATAGTCCTTGACCACCTGTCTCAACCTGGGGATAAAGACCTTCACGTCAAAATCTCGTTCAGACAGGACCGGTCCACTTAATGCGCGTTCATAAACCTCCAAAAAATTGAGCATTCCTTTTTCCTCGCTGCTGTTCGGCTAACTCTCCTTGGGAAGGGCTCCGTCCTATTTGAAAGGGACGACACGACCTTCAGGCGCCAGAGGCTAAATTCTTGGCGTAGATTCTATCCAAAAAAGTCTGAGAATTTGTCTCTTACATCTTCATGAGACCCCAAAAGACCGTCATGCTGAAGCTGATTCAGCATCTCACCCATTGGTCCAAATGGGTGAGATGCTGAAATAAATTCAGGATGACAAATCCAGGAAATTTAAAATATGATGATCTCGTAAAAAGTCGTCTCACCGGTGAAAACCGGCGTCCAGTATTTTCACAACTACCTAAGATCACTGGATTCCGGCTTTCGCCGGAATGACGATCATTAGCCCTTTTCGACTTTTTACGAGTTCATCAAATATGTTTGGGTAGGTTTCTGAAGGACAATTGTAGTGTAGGCCCTTGTGGCCGTTTATTTCAGGCTTGATTGGTCCTTTTTGGTCTACGGGCATAAAGCCCTACACTACAGGTCCTGTTTGTCCATTTCTCAAAGAGCTACGGTGCTGCACTTTTCATCAAAAGATGGATGTTAATAGGAATGGAAAGATAGACCTTCTCGCTGGTTTTGAAAACCCCGGTTTCCCGAGGGTTGGCCTGGTCGATAATGATCCTCTCCCCCTTTACCTGCACCGTATATTTGGCCAGGGAGCCAACATACATGCCGATCTCCACCTCTCCCTCGAAGATGTTATTCCCCTCCCTGGGCTGCGATTTGGAGATGCTGATCGTTTCGGGCCGGATAACCAATTTGACTCGGTCCCCGACATGAATGTTCCGCTCCGGGATGAATTGGATCTTTCCAACGGATGTCGATGCCGTTGCCCTCTCCAGGCCAATATCGAATGCCTCGATCACCCCATCGAGAAAGTTGACATACCCCACGAAACCGGCGATGAATTCATTCCGGGGTCTCTCGTAGATCTCAATGGGAGTCCCGATCTGCTGGATGATTCCCTCCTTCATGACGACAATCCGGTCGGAGATGCTCATGGCTTCAAATTGATCGTGGGTGACAAAGATGGTCGTAATCTTCAATCGCTCCTGGAGCTTTCGAATCTCTCCCCGCATGATCAGTCGCAGGTTTGCGTCCAGATTTGAGAGAGGTTCGTCCAGCAGTAGAACCTTCGGTTCGAGGCTGAGGGCCCGGGCCAGCGCAACCCGCTGCTGCTGGCCGCCGCTCAGCTTGTCGATCATCCTTCCCCCTAAACCCTCCAACTTTACCAATTTGAGCAGCTCTTCGACCCTCTCCGCAATCTTTCCCTTCTTCCATTTTCGAATCTTCAATCCATAGCTGACGTTTTCAGCCACGGTCATATGAGGAAAGAGGGCATAATTCTGAAAACAGATTCGGGTATCTCTCAGGTTAGGAGGCTGGTGGTTGATCCTTTCTCCATCCAGGATCACCTCTCCCGAATCGAGGTTGGTGAACCCGCCGATGATTCGTAGAAGGGTTGTCTTCCCGCAACCACTTGGCCCCACGAACGTGACCAGCTCCCCCGTTTTCACCTCCATGGAAATGCCTTTTAGAACTTCGAGGCGATCGTAGAATTTATGAATGTCATTGAGGATCAGCATCCACTGGGAATGGTTCATACAGCTAAACTCCCTTTTTCTGTGAGATATCGAATCCTGTTTTCTTGGTCAAAAAGTTAAGAAAGACCATGCAGATCATTACGATGAGGACCAACTTCATGGTGGTGGCCGATGCTACGCCGATCTCTCCATAGACCGCTGCATCAAAGATCTTTACGGCAGCGAGCTCAAACCCCGGACTGACGAGGAAAACCACGGCGCTCAAAGAGACGATCGCCGTCATGAAGGTGTAAATAAAACCAGCGACAAAGGCAGGAAACATCAGAGGCAACACGATCTTGTAGAAGGTCGTCATGAAGTTCGCTCCGAGGTCTGAGGAGGCTTCCTCGATCTCGATGTTGATCTGGTGGAGTTTACTGATTCCTGCTTCGACCCCGACGGCCAGGAAACGGAACACGCAATTGAGGGCAAGGATCATGATTCCTCCTGTAAGTTTGAAAGGAGGGGTGTTAAAGGCTAAGAGATACCCTATCCCGATGACCGTGCCGGGCAGAGCAAATCCCGAGAGGGAGACCATCTCGATAAAACTCCGGCCGAAAAACTTCCCCCTCACGATGACGTAGGCCAGCAGCGTCCCGATGATGGCGCCGATCAATGCGGCCACGAGGGAGACCTTGATGCTGTTATAAATGGCCAGGTTCGAATCAAAATTCTTGATATGGCTGAGGACCAGTTGGTTGTTAATTCCCAGAATCTTGGTAAAGGACGCGAACAGGACGACCCCGAAGGAGACGAGAATAGCCATTGCAGCGGCACAGCTGATGGCGAGAAATGGGATTTTGACGAAGGGCGTGATCTTTCTGGGCTCGGAGGCCACGGGCTTGCCGCCGATGGTGGTAAATTTTTTTCCTGTGAGCAAATAATTGTGCAAGAAAAAGATGATGATGCAGGGAATAATTAAGATGACGGAGAGAACGCTTCCCATCTCAAAGTCAGCCTCGCCGATGATCATCGTATAGGTATCAGGTGCCAGAAAAGGGGTTCGTCCCCCCAGGATGGCCGCATTGCCAAATTCTGCAATGGTCATGACGAATACCAGCAGACCTGCCTTGAGTATCCCGGGGGCGAGCAAGGGGATGGTGATGGTGCGGATAATTCTCACCTCCGAGGCTCCCAAATCGTAAGCGCTCTCTTCTAAATTCGGGTTCAGGGATCGGAGAGTATTTTCGATCATCAAGTAAGCCAGGGGGATGAAAGCAAGGGTTTGGGCAATGACGACGCCGTTAAACCCATAGAGGCTCCACTTAATGCCGAAGGCCTTGGTCATGATGCCGCTGTGGCCAAAAAGAATGATCAGTGAAATCGCAAAGAGGTAGGGAGGTGCGATCAGGGGCATCATGGAAACGACTTTTAAGGGCTTCCTGAGGCTCAAAGGACCGCGGGTGGTCAGGTAGGCAAGGCAAAAAGCAACGACCAGGCAGACCACCGTGTTTATAAAACCAAGCAATAACGTATTGGTGAGAGACCGAAAGTAATACCCCTTTACGAAAAACTTTAGATAATACGATAGGGTCAGCCCCTGGGGGCCCTTGACGCTTTTGATCAGCACTGCGACGATCGGGTAGAGAAGAAAGATGACAAGAAGCAGAAACAGGAATCCCGCGAGGATATTGACCAGCTCTGCATTGACAAAGGTCTTCAGCTTCTCCCAGAGGCTGGATTGTGGTACGGATAAGCTCTCTGCCCTTGCCATCCTCCCCCTCCCTCGAATGCCAACTTACTTAGCTTCCGTTCTAAATTTTTCTTTCCACATATCGTTCCACTTGGGCCTGTTATCCGCCGCCCATCCAAGGTCCAATTTGACGTATTTGAGGGGGTTGTCTCCAAAAAGGGCATTCGGAGCCGGCCGGGGCGTTACATACCCGAGTTCGGCCATCATTTTACTGAATTCCTGGGTCCCAAAGGCATCAATCACTTTTTGACAGACATCCGTCACTTTTGTCCCTGCGAGAATAAAGGCAAAGGTTCCATCGTAGCCGGTACCCTCATCCGGAACGGACCAAATTAGGGGATAACCTTCGTCCATCCTCTTTTTGACATTTTCATGAGAAGTGATCCCCAGCAGGAATTCTCCCCTTCCTACTAAATCAGTTGGGGCGTTTCCACTTCGCGTGTAATGATGGATGTTTTTGTCCAATGCCGCCATATACTTCCACCCTTCCTCCTCTCCGTAGAGGGCCAAAAAGGTATATCGCATCATATTTGCAGTCCCTGAACTGAGGGGTGAAGGCATGACAATCTGGTCTTTCCACTTTGGATCGAGGAGTTCTTTCCAGCTCTTCGGTAACGTAAGCCCCATTTCTCTTAATTTATCCTTATTTCCAACCAGAACGAACGTGAAATTGGACATATTAAACCAGTACCGATCAGGGTCGGCAAACTCAGATGAAATTCCCGTCCATGCGGGTGAATTATAAGGAACCGCCCATTTACTCTTCTTAGACATGAAAGCCAGTGGTGAGCCACAGCCGCCAACCATATCTGCGTTAAAGTTTGGCACCTCGGACTTCACCTTCGCCTCAATCTCTCCAAAGGACTGGAAGGTTTGAAGGATCGTAATACCCGTCTTTTCCTTGACGAAGTTTACGACTTTCACATTGTTCTCCGGCGACAATCCCATATAGGCCCTCACCGTTTGAGCCTGGACATCGCTCAGTATGAATGCTATGAAAATCATTGCCATCACAACCGCCCAAAAGAACTTCCCTTTCATAGATTCCCCTCCTTTCTGCGATTTTGAACATCCCCTTCCCATAGAAAGATCTTGTTCGGTCACCTCCTTTCTGGCATTACTCTACCACACCACAGAGAAAGGTCAAGATAAAAACTCGCTTTCCTGGGTCTGCCCCCCCAAGTGTCCATTTCCTCGGAAGCACATTATTCATCGCGTTTAGACCAGGATCTTTTTTGCCCGGTAGGCGCTCAGATAGTCCATGCAATAGGGATCCTGGTTGAGAAGTGTTTTTCCCGCATGAATGGACGACAGCAGAGCCTGATCGCGGACGTCGACAAACAGGGTATCGAGCCCGGCGAAGAGGGCCATGGCCATAAAGACTCGGTTGATCAATCTCCTTCCCGGAAGTCCCATGCTTACGTTGCTTGCCCCGCAGATGACATGGGCGCCGGGGAATCGGGATCGAAGGGCTCGAATCGTCTCCAGGGTTACCACCGCTGCCTCGGATTCAACGGAGATCGCCAGCATGAGCGGGTCAAAGTAGACATCTTCGGGAGGGGTTCCTGCCTGGGTCAAGCGGTCGAAAAGCCGGGAGGCGATCGCGATTCTTCTTTCAAGGGTTTTCGGAATCCCCTGATCATCCATGCAAAGGACAACGATTTTGCATTTGGAACTCTGAAGAACAGGGAAGAGCTTATTCCATTTCTCTTCTTCACCGGAAATGGAATTGAGGATCGGAGACTCCTGATGGCGATAGACTGCCAGAGCCGCTTTCAGAGCTTCCGGGTTGGCGCTGTCGATCATAAGGGGCAAGGGGACCTCTTTTTGCACGAGATCGATCAACCAGGGAAGATCCTCCAGCTCATTGCCTCCTGCAATGCCGGCATTGACATCGAGCATCTGAGCTCCACATTCATACTGGGTTCTGGCCAATTCCCTCAAAAAGGTTTCGTTTCGATCCTGGATCGCCTGCCCCACTTTTGGAATCGTTCCATTGATCGATTCGCCGATCAGCAACATCGTTCCCATCCTCCTTATCTGCTTATGGAATAAGGCATCGTCAAAACAAGTTTTTCAGCACCGACCGGCTGATCTCGAGTATCCTCTCTATATCCTCATCGCTATGGGCCAGGGAGAGATACAGTTTTGTTCCCATGGGGTTGAGAAATACGCCTTTCCTGAACAGTTCCAGGGCGAATTGCCTCCCTTTGGCACGGTCCGCCCTGTAGGCGCTCCGATAGTCCACCACCTTTTCATTTGTGAAAACCACCTGACATAAAGGGCCATCGCCAAGAACCTGTCCCTCAATCCCCAGCTCTTTCAGCAGGGAGGCGAATCCATTTCTCAGGTTTCGTCCCACAGTGTGGAGCCGTTTATAGGTCCCGCGTCTTCGTAGCTCTTTCAGGGTGGCAAGGCTCGCAGCCGCAGAGACAGGGTTACCCGCCAGAGTCGAGGCGAACCAGACATACCTCTCCTCTCCGAGACTTGCTTCGGTGCAAAGATCGAGGATGTCAGCCCGTCCACAGATCGCGCCAATGGGGTATCCGCCTCCCATCGCCTTTCCAAATGCCGCGAGATCAGGGATCACTCCATAATACTCCTGGGCGCCTCCGTAAGCAAGGCGGAATCCGGTGACCACTTCATCGAAGATGAGAAGGATGCCCCTTTCCCGGGTGATCTGCCGGATTCCTTCCAGAAAACCCTCGACAGGAGATGTGCATCGCTGCAAGGGCTCCATGATCACGCAGGCAATCTCGTCTTCGAACCGATCAATAATCTCTCTCGTCCCTTCCAGGTCGTTGTAAGGAGCGATCAGCACCTCGTCTTGAATTTGCTTGGAGATACCAGCGGAAGTCGGTTCGGGAGTGGGGAAAGGAAGCAGCCTTTTCGGGAAAAGGCTCGTGACCCCCACATCATGAGCCCCGTGATAAGATCCTTCAAATTTGAGGATCTTTGACCTCCCCGTAAAGGCTCTGGCAAATCGGAGGGCATAAAAGGTTGCCTCCGTCCCCGATGCGGCAAAGCGGATCTTTTCAGCACAGGGAATGGCCCGTACTATCTCCCGGGCCAGTTCCAGGGCGACCTCATTGACATAGGAGAAGCTTGACCCTCTCTCAATCTGTTTCGTTACGGCTTCAGTTATGGCAGGATGGGCATGACCGAGGATGACAGAGCCCCAGGAAAGAGAATAGTCGATGAATTCTTTTCCAAACACGTCATATAACTTTGATCCCTTCCCGTGGGATAGAACCGTAGAAAGCTCGCGGGGCAGGTTGAATTCTCCAAAGGAGCCGCCCGGAAACAATTTGAAGGATAAATCGATTAGCCTTTTCCGGTCTTTCCGCTCAAGCATCGGGATCTTTCCGTTTACAGGGTCCCCGTGTTCGTTAAAGAGCGCCCTTCGGCCATAAGAGACTACTTTAAAATTGCCTCATCGATGATCTTTATTGCCTTGTCTATCTTGGACAATCCTTCCATCAGTTGCTCTTCTGTAATACACAGGGGAGGAGCAATAAAGAGAACATTCCAGCGCGAATATCCTATGACGCCATCCGCTTTCATCTGGTTGAGTACGGCGCTGATGGTCGGATCTTTTTTGTCGTAATTCTCGACGGTCCAGGGAACGATCGGTTCACGGGTCTTTCGATCCTTGACGAACTCGAGTGCCGCAAAGATACCCAACCCACGGGCGTCTCCGATGCTGGGATGTCTCTCCTTCATCTTCTCCAGCTCCGCCAGAAGCTTGATCCCCAGGACTCTGGAATTCTCGACCAGCCCTTCTTCTTTATAGACTTGAATGGCTGCAATGGCTGCTGCGCAGGAAGTGGGATTTCCAAACTGGGTTAGCCCGCCGTAGAACATATGTTCATCCAGATAGTCTGCGATCGGCTTTCTCACCACTGTGGCCCCGAGGGGGAGGGCGGCGTTGTTGATCGCCTTGGCCAGGGTCATGATATCCGGGACGACATTCCAGTGCTCGACACAGAACCATTTCCCGGTCCTTCCAAAGCCTGTCATGACCTCATCCGCGATGAGAAGGATTCCGTATTCGTCGCAAATCTGCCGGACCTTCTGCATGTAACCATCGGGGGGAATGATGCGGCAGTTGCTTCCCGTGATGGGTTCGAGGATAAAGCCGGCAATCATCTTCGGTCCTTCCACCTCGATCACTTCCCGGATCTGGTCCGCGCAGAAGACCTTGCATTCGGGATAGGTCTTATCAAAAAAGCATCGGTAACAGAAAGGATCCCAGACGCGCACCATCCCTGGAATCCCCGGCTCATTGGGAAGTCTCCTCGGGTCTCCGGTGACGGACATCGCACCGTAGGTGGCGCCGTGGTAAGATCTCCACCGGGAGATGATCTTCGGCCTTCCCGTGTAGGCTTTCGCAATCTTGATCGCATTCTCATTGGCCGTTGCACCCCCCGAAGAGAGAAACGTCTTGGTCAGATCCCCGGGAGTGATCTCTGCAAGAATCCGGCAAAGCTCCGAACGGGTCTCATTGGCCGGGCTGGGGCCAACATAGCAGAGCTTCTCCGCCTGTTCACGAATTGCGGCGATGACCTTGGGGTGCTGGTGCCCCGCATTGACATTGAAGAGCTGGGAAGAAAAGTCGAGATATTTTTTCCCGGTCTCATCCCAGATGACTGCTCCCTTTCCGCCGGCCACGATAAAAGGTTTAAAGTCTTTCTGAGCCATCCAACTGTGGATCACGTACTTCTTCTCATTTTCTGCAATTTTCAAAGGATCCATCCTTCTCTCCTTTCGATTCTCCTTCTTGCTCTACCCAGAGATTGCATAAATTCTGACTAAACGGACGTGGGTAAGCTCTTCGGAAAGGGTTCCAGGCGAACCTTTTATCGAATCAGCACCCACTCTGTTTCCCGGACTGGAATTCACCTGAAGTGCCTGCTTTCGATTCCCTTGAATTTCCAGATAACCGCCTTGGGAAGCCTTGAAGAAGGGCTTACCCACGGCCGTTTATGCAACTGGTGCGTCTCCACCTATCCCCTCTTGCCTCCGCCCATCACAGGAATTCCCTTTCGATCAACTCCGGAAGATCGGCGACACTGGGAATCACATGGGTGTGCCAGTATTTTCCCCAGTCGGTGACGGGACGGGGACCGGAGAGGACACCGATGACGCCCCGGCATCCTGCATTGCGGCCTTCGAGCATGTCCGCCGGCGTGTCCCCGATCTTGATGACCTCATGAACGCTCTGGATGTTCAGGTGGGTCATGGCATGAAAGATCATGAACGGAGCAGGCCGTCCAATTTCGCCGGGAATATGTTCCACGTCGACAGCGATATCCACAAGGCCGTTTCTGACCCAACCCAAGCCTTCCATGATGGCGTCGGTGATGACGCGGTGGAATCCCGTATCGGTCGCCACCTTGATCCCGTGCCCGTGGCACCACCTGAACGTGTCGGAGGCACCCGGCACTTCCTTGCATTGCTTTCCGTAATACTCGAGCATGATCTCCTGATACCGATCAAAGATCTTTTTGGCAAGTTCATAGGTCTCGGGGTCTTTGATCCGTTCGAAATCCTCGATCTCGATCTTTTTCCCCCGTTCTCTTGCGATGAGGAACTGGTAGAGATGAATCTTGTTCGTGCCCATGTGGAGGAGAATCTCCTCAGGGGTCGTCTTCAGCTTATACTCCTTGGCCGCTTCATACAGGCAATCGCGGACGCCGGTATCATCGTAGACCGTTGTTCCGGAAAGGTCAAACATCACCATGCTGATTTTTCCCATTTGCTACGCCTCCTTATTATCTGCCTTCCAGACCTGCAAAAAACCTCGGAGGTTAGTCTCTCCCCCACTTTTTAAAATAGTCTCCGAAAAGTTCTTCATCAGGAGGGATGTGCTCTTCCACGGGGACCGAAAGCCAGGTATAGTTGAGGAAATTTCTGTAATTAATGTTCTCACTGATCATGTTCCCGGCCCAGCTTCCGCAGCCCAGACTCTCCGTCCAGATCTGGCCGTTATACCAGCTCCCGGTATTGACCAGGCAGTGGGGCATGTTGCATTCCACCCTTCCCACTTTGGCCCTGATGGCCAGCTTCTCCATACGTTCCACCTGGTTGCTGTGGAGGGAGACGGAATGCCCTATCCCGGAGAAGTCAAGAATTTTCTCCAACCGGCAGAGCATGTCTTCGAAGTCGTTCCATTTCCAGACGGTCAGGACAAGGCTCAGCTTCTCGCCCGAGAACCTGTCCTCTGGGCCGATCTTCTCTCCGATCACCATTAAAAACTTCGTCCCTTCGGGAACCTTGAAGCCTGCCGCTTCGGCAATGATGGGAACGGAGCGACCGAAGATATCTCGATTGATGGTCTTCCCGTCAGGCCAGAGCGCCTTCCGCAATTTTTCGCGCTCTTCGGTTGTGCAGAGGTATCCGCCTTCCTTCTTCAGGAGGCCCATAAATTGGTCATAAATGGGCTCGTAAATCGCCACGGCATTTTCGGAAGAACAGGACGTGGAATTGTTAGCGGTCTTGGAACGCATGATCTTGTTGGCGGCAGCGGGAAGATCCGCCGTCTCATCGATAATCGATACGACATTTCCGGCTCCCACGGTGTGACAGGGCTTGCCGGCTCCGTAAACCACCTTGATCAGGGCAGCGCCACCGGTTGCCATTACGAAGTCGACGTTCTTCATCAGCTCCTGTGTTTTTTCATTCGATGGGTCCTTGACGCATTGAAACAGGTCCTCAGGGGCCCCCACTTTCTTCAGGGCCTTCCGAGCGATCTCCACGGCGAGATAGGAGCATTGTTTCGTCCTCGGATGGGGGGAGCAGATCATCGCATTCCGGGTCTTTAAAAGACTGAGACCGATGGTACACACCGTCCCTTCGGGGTTTGTCATGGGGACGACATTGGCCACCACGCCCATGGGTTTCGCATAGATTTTCAGCCCTCGCTTCTTATCTTCCCTGACCAGCCCGCAGGTCTTCACGCCCTTGAAATCCGACATGGAACCCCGTACCTTGCTTCTGATCTTGCTGATCTTGTCTTCGTAAACACCGATCTTGCCCTCATCCACAGCCGATTGCGCCATGGCCTTCACGTTTTCGTCCTTTTGCCACTCCCAGGCGACGGCGGCACACATCTCGTCCACCTTCTCCTGGGGCCAGTATTCAGCGATTTCAAAAGCCTTTCTTGCCCTGCGATACATCTCCTGGATATTGTCGTTATGGTCCTGCGCCATCTTTCTAACCTCCTTTTCTTAAACTAATGCCCCATGCCCGGAGGGCACCCGCGAACCATGAAAAAAAGAACTCTCCCTCTCCCGCTGGCGGGAGAGGGTGGGGGTGAGGGTGGGACATTGCGGGTTTCCCCCTCACCTCAATCCTCTCCCCCGAAGGGAGAGGAGGTATTTTAGGGGTTATTCTTTTCGGTCGCCGGGTTTCGGAACGGGTCTGTCTGGGGTTCCATCATAATATTTAGGACCCTGGATGGAGAGATCAAGAAGATTGATCATCTTGGTCGTCCGGGAAGCCCTCCACGCCTTTTCACGAGTCATCTCTTCGAGGGCATGGGCTCCGCAGCTAAATCCCCGGCAGAGAACGCCGATGGCCCATGCCGCGAGCGGACTGAATCCAAGATCCATGAAGACGGAGTTACCCCCGCCGATGACGTTTGTCCAGACCTTCTTCCCGTTGATCCTTTCAAAGGCCTTCTCGATCTCAATCTGGAAGTCATGGAACTTGCCTGCCACTCCCAGATCCCTCGCCATCTTCATGATCCGGATGGCCCTGGGATCGCCATGAATGTGCTGTGGCTGGCCCAGACCCATGATATTCCTTCCCTTATGGTCCTTCACCAGTTGTTCAGCAGCCTGTTCAAGGGTCCATCCATTTTTCTGAGCCATATCCATGTACTTGTGAACCAAGATTCCGTGGAGGTGTCCCGGTCCGTGCGCATCCCCAAAGGTCATGATCCCGGCGGCGATCGCAGCGTTGAGGGCAGGCCGACCGGAGGCGCAACACCTGGCGGTCAGGGTCGATGGAGACATGGCATGCTCCATGAACTCGACCATAAAGAAGTTGAGCATCTTCTCCTCATTGACCTTGGGAAGCCTTCCCTGGAAGAGCAGGAAGACGACGGCCGCAAAGCTCCACCCTGCCTCTGCGAGATCTGTCGTGTCGTACCCATGAAGGACAATCTTGTCTGCAGTCTTGTAGGCTATTCCCGTTTGCCAGTGAAAAGGCTCTCTTCCTGTTTGATCATATTGATCTCCCCAATCCTCTGCCATTCCGATTTTCTCCTTTCTTTTTGGATTGCAAAATGATAAATTCTTCTTTATTATAAAGCAATATAATAATATTTATATTTTCAATAAACCCTGGTTATAGGGATGAATCTCAACCAGCTGAGGACCTTTTATTTTGCCGTGAAATGCGGGAGCTTCAGCGCTGCTGCGGAAGCCCTGTTTGTCACCCAGCCCGCGGTGACCAAACAGATCCAGCAACTCCAGACGGCTTTCGGCGTGAAGCTTCTCAATCGTTTCGGCAAGAAGATGGTTCTTACGGATGCGGGAGAGGCGCTCTACGATTTTGCAGATAAGATCTTCCAGATTGAAAACCAGGCCGAAGAAAGCCTTCGCGATTTTCAGCAGCGGAAAAGCGGGCGCCTGCGGGTTCATGCGAGCGAAAGCTTCGGGGCCTACTATCTTCCCTTCGTCATCCAACTTTTCAGACGAAGATCCCCGAGGATTCACGTCGCTGTCACCGTCTTCACCAATGAGCAAATCGTCGAAAACACCCTCCGGCTGGAGAACGATCTCGGGTTTGTCTCATCCCCGGTTGAACACAAAAAGCTGGTGACGGAGGAAGTTCTGGAAGACAGGCTCGTTCTGATCGTTCCCCCTTCCCATCCGTTTGCGCGGAAGAAAGTCTTGGATCCGCGGAAGCTGGAGGGACAGTCGATCATCATGCATGAAAAAGGATCCGCCAGCCGGAATATTGTTGATGAATTCATCCGAAAGAACAACCTTTCCATCTCTGTCACTCTGGAGCTCTCCAACAATGAAGCCATCAAGAGGGCTGTGGAGCAGGGGCTTGGTCTCTCACTGATTTCGGAGAATGTCGTCAGGGAGGAGATCGAAAGAAAAAAACTGAAACCGGTCCCGGTTGCGGACCCTACGCTGAAGCGAAAGTATTTCCTCATCTACCACAAGGATAAATACCTTTCCCAGCCCTTTCAGATGTTTCTCAGCATGGTAAAACAATGGGCCTCCGAATACGCGAGGCACCGTTGAGATCGGCCCTCAAAGAAATCCGGCCTCTTCTGCGAGCTCCTTTTTTGCTTTAATGAATGGTGCGATCTCTGGCCTGGCGTTAAGATCTTCTTTTCAATTCGCGATGGGCCATATGAAGCCCCACCATGGTCATTGCATCCTGAATCTCGCCATTCTCCATCATCTCCATGGCGTGATCCAATGGAACAACCTCCGTTGTCAATACTTCATCCTCATCCAGGTTCTGTTTGGATGGCATGAGGTCTGTTGCCATGAACAGGTGGATTCGTTCGTTGCTGTATCCGGGCGCAACCAGTATGTCTCCAAGTTTTTCAAATCTCTGCGCGAGCAAACCGCATTCCTCCTGAAGCTCCCTTTTAGCACACTCCAGAGGGTCTTCTCCAGGGTGCATGGTCCCTGCGGGAATCTCCCAGATGAACCTGCCCACGGCGGGACGGAACTGCCTGATCAGAATTACGGAACGGGGTTCCTCGATGGGAATAATTCCCGAAGACCCCGGGTGACGGATCACCTCGACCACGGTCTTCCTGCCATCAGGGAAAGAAACCTCCTCGACATTGAATTGAAAGGCCCGGCCTTTCCAGATGGTTCGTTTCTTATCCCCTTCGAATGTCAACGGATAACCTCCTTCAGACAGCTTAGCAACCCTTTGGCAGGCGCAAGACCTCGGGCAGGCGCAAGACCTGCCCCTACGTCGTTCCATCAAAGATCTCGTCTTCTAATATATCTCTACCAACCCTATCCGGATTTTCTCTGTCAAGAGACCACTTCAACGGATTGTTTCGAATGTACTCCCTGATCCGATTCAATTCATCGTCGGTCCTGATGACGTGTTCATAATAGTTTCGTTGCCAGAATTTACCGAGTGCTCGAATCTTCTTTTCTTCAATGTATACCAGCCAATCGTGTATACATAATGATTTATACGCCCCTACAATTTCACCCACTGTAGGGGCAGGTCTTGCACCTGCCCCATCCTTCCGGGCAACCGCAAGGGTTGCCCCTACAAATAATATCCCATGGAAATGATTTGGCATGATCACAAATTCATCCAAAGTCAGGTCTGGATATCTCCTTGATAGCGCCTGCCATTGGCTGATTACGATTTCCTTCAATCCTGAGTAAATTTCAAAATACAGGTTTCGGCTATGTGTACAAATTGTGACAAAATAAGCTCCTATCTGGGAATAATCATGTCCCTTCAATCGGATAGATCTTCTGTGATGAATATCCTGATCGTATTTCAATCGATTTTTCCCCCGGAGCCCCAGTCTGGGCAACTGTAGGGGCAGGTCTTGCGCCTGCCAAAGGGTTTGTTATTTGGCGACCCGGACCAATTATTATCACAATATCCTCAAAAATGAAAGACAACCCCGATCGACTGTAGGGGCAGGTCTTCCGCCTGCCCCATGGCCTTGCGCCTGTCCTCTGGGTTTATCTCCGGCAACCGCGAGGGTTGCCCCTGAAATACTGAAAAATGATTCGATCCATCCTCGGATGGGTAAGGGCGTACCTGGGGATAGCCAGAAGATCAAGTGCACAGAAGGGCCATTGTGTGATAAAATCCACTTGAAAGGAAGGAGGAAATCCCATGAAGGTGATCTTTCATGAGCGGTTTTATGAGGTCTATACCCAGGATCCGGCAGCCGATCCGGGGCGAATGGAGGCCATCGTGAGGGCCCTGGAGGGGAAGTTCCAGTTTGTCGAACCCGGTCCTGCCTCCGAGAGGGATCTCGAGCGGGTCCACGGAAGGTCCCATATCCAGTCGGTCAAGATGGACCCCCTGGTCTATGAGATCGGGCTCCTCGCTGCGGGAGGCGCCATCCTGGCCGCGGAAACCGCTTTTCAGGGAGAGCCTGCCTTCGGCCTGATCCGGCCTCCGGGTCACCACGCCAGCCCTCATTCCTGTTGGGGCTTCTGCTATTTCAACAACATCGCCATCGCGACCAGGAAGCTCGTGAGCGACGGCAGGATCCGAAAGGCTCTCATCCTCGATTTCGATCTCCATTACGGCGACGGAACGGCAAATACCTTCAGCGGCTCCGGAGATGTTGATTATTTCCATCCCGAGGGGTCAACTCGGGATGCCTTTCTAAAGGAAATTCAGAAATGCCTCGATAAGGACAAGGGATACGATATCATCGCCCTCTCTGCAGGATTTGACAGGCACGAAGAAGATTGGGGAGGCCTCCTGAAGACGGAAGACTATTTCTCCATCGGGCAGTGGGCAAAAGAGTTCTCCCTCGGAAGCTGTCAGGGAAGACGCTTTGCTGTCCTCGAAGGAGGATACAATCACTCCGTCCTCGGGAAAAATGTGAGATGCTTCCTTCAGGGATTAAGTGATTGAAACCCCTCATGGGTAATCGTTGCAAAAGAGACGGAGGCCCCAACTTCTCCCTGAGCTTTCAGCCGTTCCATCCCTTCCTTGGTCTTTGCCAGGATCTCTTTGAGAGGGGCGTTCTCCTTACACATCTTATTCAATTGAAATTCCAATCCCATCCGCCGCGGCAGTGAAAAGGCATGGTTAATCTCGTCGCCGTCGAGCCGGGGAAGTTTCTTCTTTGTCCAGAGGAAATAGAGGCGAAAAGGGACGGACGGGTCCTTCTCCGTCCTTCCGGCCAGGATGAAGGAGACTTGATGGATCGGATCGACAGGGAGCAGTTCGCACTTCTTTCTCATGAATCGCTCGTACTCTGTCGAGAGAAAAGCAAGGGCTGCTCCGTAGAGCTCTGCCGCGTCATCCAACCCCTCATCCCGCAGGAAAAGCCTTAGGGCAGCTCCCATTTCAGCGCCCTCGGGTGCTCCTGCGACCAGAAGGGCCGAATGAGCGGTCAGGGGAAGGAGCCGATTGACCTGGAGAGAGATTTCCCTTCCCCGGTCATCCAGCTGGATACCCCGATTCTCCGCAGCCAAAACGATTCCGTAATTATTCTGGGCAGCAATGATCTGTGACATCTTCATCCCTCCTTAATAGAGACTGTTCCGAAAAAACTTGCAACTCATTAAAAACAAAAAGTAATCATGTTATTTTTTGATCGACCTAACGGGAGTCAAATTTATGTGATTCGATTTTGAATATGGTAATATTCCGCCTAGAAAGGGTGGAATATGAATACCCAACAACGATTCGACTTCGATCCTATTTTGGAAAAAATTTCTCATCACATACCAGATGAAGAAATTGGCATCGTTCAAAAGGTGAGGCATTTCACTGAATGAGTTCAAAAAAATTCAATTCCCAACATTTTCCCCTCCCCCTTCGATGGGGAAGGGTGAGGGTGGGGGTGAAAAAGTTACAATATTTCCAAATGATTCCAAATAGTTCCCCCCTCCCCTCAATCCCCTCCCACCAGGGGAGGGGAAGTCTCAGAGG
>Ga0209777_10002290_pt1 | contig 25585 bp, 17 predicted proteins | sample FrelakmetHBP12HB_FD_187147 | JGI IMG/M metagenome (GOLD analysis project Ga0209777, IMG submission 187147) | Freshwater lake sediment microbial communities from the University of Notre Dame, USA, for methane emissions studies -HBP12 HB (SPAdes)... | ecosystem: Environmental > Aquatic >... | reverse complement strand
ACGGCAACATGACTTCATGATGCCCGGCAAAGTCGTAAGCCGTAGCCCCCAGCAAGCGCGGGCGCCTGACAAAATTGTTGTGCGGCCGATAAAGACGGATCATATCAAAGTTCGCCGTCGTAAATTTCGTGAACCTGGGATCCAGATTCCGCGCAATCGCGATCGCCTTCAGAAAGACTTCCGGCAGAATCACCGCCGAACCAAAATTGAGCGCGACTCCGCCGTTCTTCAAGTGCCTGACGTTTTCGCAGAATATCCGAAAGTCGATCTGCGATGCCGCACCAGCCTTGGCGCCGTCATAGCCTTCATGGGCGCTGACAACATCGGTGCCTATTGCCACGTGCACGGTCGCCGGTATCTGCAATCGTTGCGCCGTGGCAAAAACCGACGCGCTGCGGTATTTTGCCTTGAAACCGTTTATCAGTATTCCCGCCGCTTCGCCGAGACCGATCTCACGCTCGTTTGCCAGAGAGAGAATGGCGGCATATAACTCACCCGTTTCGCGAGTCATTCCGAATTGTCCATTCGTGATCGCTGCGTCCACATCCTCCGATGTCGATCCGAAGAAGGCCAATTCCAGATCGTGAATCAGCCCGGCATTGTTGGTCGATATCTGCCGAGCGAATCCCTTTTGCATGATCTCGCACAATACGGGCGCCAATCCCACTTTTACCACATGCGCGCCGAACATCCACAGAATCGGCTTGTCGCTGCGCTTGGCCGCGATAATGGCCGCTGTGAGCGCCTTCAGATCACGCGCCTTGAGAATATCGGGCAGGGAATCGATGAACGCCGCCAGACCTTTGCTTTCTAGTCGAACGGCCAACTTCGAGCGATCGACTTTCGATTTGCGGTTGCGTATGCTGTTGACTTTTAGCTTGCTGAAATCGATCTGCTTCATACTACCAGTCCAGATTCCCCAGTTTGTATTCTTCCAACTCGGCAAAAATCGAACCGACCAATACTTTGCTCTTCATCAACACCGGCATGCGGAGCCGATCATCGGTAAGCCATACCTTAATGGCGCCTTCCTGCTTGAACACACCGGCGGCCACTAGCATCGGTTCCACAACCAGGCATTTGAATACGCCGGCAGGCACTTCCACCGTTTCTCTTGCAAGAACCCGCACCTCGATCATCTGGCTCGTGTCCCCCGAAATCGCGGGTACTCGAATGCTGGTGCCGACCTTCAACGGCTGCGTACGCGCATAGTACAGAACCGAAAGCTCATCGTTGGCGAAGGGAAGAAGCGCCACCGTGTCGGGACTGTCGTTCCCTTTGCGAAAAAAAGCGCGTCGAGTGGGGTGATCGAGAATGATCTCACGCGATGAGTGATAAGAACCTTCGTGCAACACCTTGAAGAAATAGCGTGAAAACAGCCCATCTACATCAAGTTGACTGAGAATCGTGTCACGCACCTTGTAGAAAGAATCAAAAAAGCCGTTGGAAGAAGTGTGCGAACTGATCCGGTAACAGAGATGGCCTTCATAACTGTTTGTGTCAACCACTTCCAACCACGCCGTTCCGGCCGTGATCGGACCGTATCCAATCGAGAACTTCAGCCGTTCGCCAAGCCCAAACGCATCGTTTGTGATCTGGCGTGTCAGACTGTCTGCTGGTAGGGGAACGGGACTAGGCGCAGTGCCCGATCCACCTTGGACGGCATCACCGATCACCAATGCTAACGCTACGATAAGCATGGCAAGCAACGTGCTACTGATAATGCTACGACTACTGATGATCGATCCTCCGCAGGATTTCCGGAAGGGAGCGCTCAATTTCTTGTTCAATCTCTAAGAAGGTAGCCTCGTACTCCTCGGGTGTCCCACCAAGAGGATCATCAACAGAGTGTTCCTTGTCGACGAGCTCTTGCAGCGGGAATCCCTTTACCATAAACAGTTTCTTGTCAGCGCCCGGGAAGTTGCGCATAAACTCGTAATGGTTGTCTGCTAAGGCGAAGACCAGATCGACTTCACTAAATAGCTTGCCGGTTAGCCGTCGCGAATGGTGCTCCGAAATATCGATCCCGTGTTTCTGGGCCGTGTTCACTCCGGTAGGTGTAGCCGGATAGCCGTCCAGAGTGCCGATTCCGGCTGATAACACACGCACATCCTTGTGATCGGCGTCAGCCAGCTTTTTCTTCAGAATTCCCTCCGCCATCGGCGAACGGCAGGTATTGCCCGTGCAAACGTACACTATCTTATACATCTAGTTCCGATCTTTTGACCACGCTGTTTTCAAAATCTCTTCGAATACTATTGCACCGGCTCTTAGCAGTATCGGTTTGCTCCCCGTCAGATCGATCACAGTCGAGACCTGCTGAACTGCCGACTCACGCCTGTACAGAATCAGCGGAACGGCATCGCCGAGTTGGTCAATTAGTGCTGACAGACTCAGACAGTCGGGCAGTCCCGACCTGTTGGCTGATGTCGCCAGCAACGGCTTGCCCACACCCGACGCCAGTGCGCCTATGAATGGCTCTGAACTGACCCTGATTCCGATTTTGCCGTCTTCACCCACGACGCCTGGCCAAGGCTTCCGTTTGCTTCTGACCACAATCGTCAGCGGTCCCGGCAGGAATTCGCGAACTATGCGTTCGGCGTATTCGTGCTCGATTTGCGCATACTCCGCAATCGCATTGGTTGAGGGCACGAAAACCGCAGACGACTTTTTCTTCTCTCTCCCCTTTATCTTATAAACGGTCTCAACGGCGCCTTTGTTCTCGGCGTCGCAGGTCAAACCGAAAATTGTCTCGGTTGGTATTACAATGGCCTCACCAAGGGCGACAAAGCCGGTCGCGGTTTCAAGACTCCTTTCCTCCTCCACGCTACTTATTAGTGCCGTCATTGTTGTATGAAAATCGTTCCCGAACCTGCTACAGGTACTGTTCAAACTTCTCATCCTCTTTGAGACGCGCCAGCAGCGACTTGATCTCACCGACTTTCGTCTTGTGCGCCACTAGAACCACCCGGTCGGTCTTGACAATCACCAGATCAGAAATGCCGAGTGTGGCGATAATCCCTTCGCCGGCATTAACCGCCGTAATCTCGTACGAGTCGTGCAGTACCGCCTCTCCTATCGTCACGTTGTTGTCTTTGTCCCTTGCGTTGATCCGTCCCAGTGCTAGCCAACTACCAATGTCATCCCAAATCAAATCACCTTTAATCACAAGGACATTAGCGGCAGCTTCCAGAATCGCCACATCGACGGAGATGCTTTCCGCCTCTTCGAATAATTTCAACCGGGCATCCAGCCCCTCCGGCGTGCCGATCTTGGTCTGGTACTCCATCAATTGGGCATACATCTGCGGTCGACACTGCGACACGGCTTTCATAAACGACTTTGCGGTCCAGACAAACATTCCGGAGTTCCACAGATGCGAGCGGCCGACATAGTACTGCTGCGCCAGCGGGCGGCTTGGTTTCTCCTTGAACTGCTTTACCACAAACGTAGAAATGCCGTCAAACGTGTCATAGATCTCGCCCTGCTCAATATATCCGTAGCCGGTTTCCGGACGCGTTGGGTTAATGCCGATTGTAATCAGCACATCATCACGCTCAGCGATGGTGGCTCCGCATTTGAGTAACTCCAGCAGGCGCTCCTTGGGCTGGATAAAATGGTCGGCTGACAGCACAACCATCGTGGCATTTGGATCGGACTTCAGCAAGTGCGTGGCTGCGAATGCGACAGCCAGACAAGTGTTCTTCCCGAATGGCTCGGCAAGAATGTTTTCTTCCTTAAGAAAGGGGATATGCTCAAGTATTTGGCTCTTAATGCTTTCGCCGGTTACGATGAGTGTCTGCTTGAGCGGAACCAAATCGACCACGCGTTCGATCGTGTCCTGCAGCATAGAGTGATCAGAATAGACATGCAGCAACTGCTTCGGCTTCTCTTTCGTTGAAAAGGGCCAGAAACGTTCGCCCTTTCCTCCCGCGATAATCACAGTGTATATCATGTGCTTCCCTTCTTCTTCAGCAAAGGAATGTGCTGATTTTTTGCTGGTCTGTCAAGGCTCAAGCTTACCATCCTGCGTTTAATTGCCTCCTCAGGATTCGCCTCGCTTTCGTAGCCGGGGGCTATTGCGGATTCGGTTTCCGCTTCAGTTACACTCTTATTACGCTTGCCAAGGCGACGCCATCCTGAAAAATGTATCTGATATGATTAACGGTATCGACGACGTCGTACTCGCGCAGCCACAACCTCACTTCGTCAAGCCGGGCACGAGTAGAATCGTTGCGTCCTGCAGGAAGTGAGCAATTATCCCCGGATAGAGTGAGCCGGTGTAAAGATACAGCCCGGCAAACATCAAACCGTAAATGGCGATAATCACCAGTCCGCCAACCCCTTGGTAGAGATGACCGCTGGCGAAGGCAATCGTCGCCGTCAGCACGCCAACCCAAACCCTACCTCCCGCCAGACGGGTTATGCGAGTGAGAATGTATCCCCGGAATGCCATCTCTTCGCTCACAGCGACTATCGCGCAGAGAATCACCCAGATCCAGCGCGCGAATGATGTCTGGGGGATGATGCCGGTGATTTCGTTGAAGCTTCCCGGAGACTGCGCGAAAAGCGCAAGCTGCAGCACCGAGAGGATCAGATTGGCGGCCATTACAAAGACCACGGCCTGTAGTATTGTCCAGCGGCTGAATCCGTGCATGCCGAGATCGGACAGGTTGACCTTCTCTGATCTCACTGCGACGAACACCAACAGCATTGTGATCAATTGCACGATCATCGTCGGGTAGTAAACTTCGTTAACCGGGTTAGCTACTTCTTTGAGCATGTCCAACTGCGAGCCAAGAAAAACGAACGACGACAAAGGCCACAATACGGCCAGTAGCAACAGGGTCAGGTAGCTGACAGCGGTAAGCTTGAATCCTTCGGGTGGTTGGTGCATCGACCCCATGATACTCCAAGCTCATGCGATTCACAATGCGATTGTCACCTGATTTACCTCGGCTGGTCGGCAGTGTTTTATGTCTGCCGAAAGGAGACCGACAAATGACTATCCGCATGTTTGACTGGATCTATCTCACACACAAAACCCCTCTCTGGCAGGACGACACCACGGCAGAAGGGCCACTTCGCCGACAGGAACTGGCGAGCAAGGTCAGGGAGGCTCTTGACGAACTGACAGCCGTGGAGCGGGTCGCCATCGAGCGTCACGATTTCGAGGGTCTGTCGCTTGTGAGCATTGCCGCCGAATTGGGATGGCCCTGTTCAAGAGTGCAGGTTGTTCGTCGTCGAGCGCTGCGGCGGCTGCGCAAAGTGCTTGCGCCATTTGTTCAAGAACGTTTCGGCGTCTCTCTACCTTCAACCGATTGCCCGATATGCGCAAGCCCGTTTCGTCGGGACGCCGAGAGGATCATCGCTGCTCGCAAGCGGGAGGAACCATATTCCAAAGTGATTTCCCGGCTACGACACGATTTCAAGATCGCCATCATCTCACCGAAAACGATCATTGGCCATACGAAATATCACTGTTAACTGAAGGAGGAGCCATGTCAAGCCATTCTAGCCAAAGCAAACACGACCGTTCATTGAACATCCAAGTGTCCTGGGAACTGAAGCAAGCTCTCGAAGAACTGGCACAACGGTATGACCGCACGTTGGCGACGGTTGTGCGCTCTCTCTTGCGCATTGGCATTCCAGTCTTGCACGGGATTTGGGAGGCGGAAGGAAAGATGCTGGACGACCCCTCTGGGCTGTTCCGTAGAGGTTCGCTACGACAGGAAGATGATTAGTCCGTCGTCATGCAGGGGGGAGCTCCCTGCTGGTACAGATAGTTGAGTAGCACGACAACGTCGACAAGATTCACAACACCATCGCAGTTGAGGTCAGCCTGCAAAAGGTCGACAGGAGCCGCGCCATTCTTGTATAGGTATCTGAGCAGATAGAGCAAATCCCCGAGCGTGATCTGTGGTTGGCCATCGATGTCACCGTGAATCAGTCTGACAGTGAGTGGGCTGAAGATTGACAGGTCGTGGGTCGGCTGGTCGGAGTCCGATACCCGCAGAGAGATGCTATAGCTGCCCGGATCAGATGGAGTTCCCGACAGAAGACCGCTGGCGGAAACGGACAACCCAATTGGGAGCGACACATCGACTGCGCTCCAAGTGTACGGCGCTTTGCCGCCGGCAGCCAGCAATTGCTGTCTGTACGGTTTATTGACGAAGGCATCAGGCAAAGCGTCGTTGACAATCCGAAAACCGTACTGAACCTGCTTAGCGCTGTTTAGAATCCAATTGTCGGGATCAATCACGCAACTATCGGGAATGTTGGCGAACCGCAGAATATAGTTCTGAGCAATCAGAGTGTCGATCAAACGCACAGTTACGGTTGTCTCCGGGAAGTAGAAACGCACGTCAACGTCTGTCTGAAATGGTTTGTATCCCTGCTGCACTTGCTTGAGGAAAAAATAGGTAACAACTCCGGTGTCGGTCGCCGCTGGAAAGAAGGCATATTCATAATCCGGCTGCCCGCCTTCATACATCCATTGGTAGAAGAAGGCCCCCAGATTCCGCCCCGTCTGCTGCTCGGCGATCTGCTGCAAATCCGCAGTCAATGCTGTGCTATATTGACGTGGCGCTGAACCGTATTCGCGCAGGATGCGGAAGAATGCGGAATCGCCGACCATGTAGCGCAACATGTGTAGCACCCATGCCCCTTTGCGGTACTCTCTCCCATCGAAGATTCTGTTAACCGAAGTGGTATCATTGACATAGAGTACGTCCCTGGTGGCAGTGGTGTCCCAAGTCGCTTGGAACGAGTTCATGTAATTGTGATAGGCAGCGCTGCCACCTTTGTGCTCCGACCAGATCGCCTCACAATAGCTGGCAAAGCCCTCGTTCAACCAGATTTCGTGCCATGACCCGCATGTGACCATGTCGCCCCACCACTGATGTGCCAATTCGTGCGCAATGACCCATTCACCGAAACTGCCGAGTGAAGTGCAGGTCTGATGCTCCATTCCTCCACCCCAGCTAAACTGGGCGTGACCATATTTCTCTCTGATAAACGGATAGATGCCGAAGATATCCGAAAACGTTGTGAGCATCTCACGCACCAAGGCATTGTGGGTGCGTGTCAAGTCAGTCGGTTCGCCGTAATGGAAGAAGTCAATTGGCATTGTGTGACCCTGATATTCCAGCGTATCGGAGTAGACGTAGTAGTCCGCAATCGCCAGGCTGACAAGATAAGTTGCGATCGGGTACGATTCATGCCAATGCGTAGTCTTAGTACCGTCCCCATTGTCAATAATCGACACCAGCGAGCCGTTGGACGCTACCACCAGATCGTCATCAATTGTCACATAGATATCAACCGAATCGGCTTTGTCTGTGGGATGATCCTTGCAAGGCCACCATGTACGTGCAAAGAAGGGTTCCGAGAGAGTAGCCACGGTTGGCTTGTTGTTGAAACTGCCGAAGCTGAAGGAACCATATCCAAATCGTTGGGGATGACCCTGATAGAAGATCGTCACAACAAACTCTGAAGTGTCGCCCCCAGCAGGTAGGGGAATCGAGATCAAATCAGCAACGTGTTGGAAGCCCAGAGAGGACGTACCGGTCTTGACAGAATCTACCGTCAGATATCGCGATATGTCAAACTGGACAGTGTCCAGGGCGCCATCAACTGGTCTGCCGTGTATGGTCACCTCGCCGGCTATCCATCCGCCATTAACACCCGATGGATCAATAGACAGCCGAATCTCATAGTATGTGACGTCGAACCGCTGCTGGATCGCCGTCATCTTGTTTTCCGCCAGAGACTGATATGCCTGTTGCAGGTTCAGCAAATGAGATTTCCAAAATGCCTCATCAGCAACTGCCGAAGGTGACGGGCGAGAAGGATCGTCGGCGCCGAAAACTGCGTGCGATAACGCGCTCGCGATAATTATGGTCAGAAGCAAAGCTCGTCTTGACATATCCAACACCTGCGCCGATGGTCCTTTCAACATGAGTATGATCTCAGGTTTCGTCATACCAGCGCACTTCACGACGAAACAGCATCCAAGATACGTTCCACTTCAATGACGCGCAATTGTTTGATTTGTCAAATACCGCAGCCAGATTCCCATTGTGGCACTGTTGAAGAAGTCCCCTGACGCTGTCTTGCTGAGTATCGCAGTTCCGTCAGAAAGAGAAGGTCGCGACTAAAGTCGCTCCTACAAGCCACTTGGGCAACACCTCCACTATAACTGTAGGAGCGACTTTAGTCGCGACCTCGCTGGTAACAACGGTTTTTCGATAGTCCCCGCAAAGAAAATGCCGTGCCGATTTTGCAATCGGCACGGCGAGAAATCAAGGTCATTTTAGAGCACTAGGCTCTTGCTGGCCTTATGGGCAGTGCGGTGCACCGCCACCCGCGAAAACGTAGGAGATTATGTACACCGCGTCGGCAATATCCACGGCGCCACTGCCGTTGGCGTCTCCCATGCTGGACCCCTGGTAGCACTCAAGCGGGGCTGCGCCAGCGTTGAAGATGTACTGAATCAAGAACACCGCGTCGCCAACATCCACAGGATGATCGCCGCCACTGCTGTTGGCATCTCCGCAATAGGTGCACGCACAGCGCAATGTACTCGGAGAGTAGTTGTCGATGAACTTCTTCCCCTGATCAATTGTCCGGTTGAGGCCAGCGAGTCCATCTGGGTTGTCCTCGGCGCGCTTGCATGCCACCACAATGTCAAATTTGAGGCGACTTGTCGCATCCACGGTGTAGAACTTGTCGATAACCATTATAATGTTCATATCCCCGATCGAGTCGCCATCGGACCAGGCCGATCTGTAATTGTCGGGAGGAGCAATAGGGATCGCCTCCATGTACTTCCACACGGAATCAACATGGAAGGTATTGGGTTTCTGAGGATACACTGACTGGTTATTGCCCCACCCAAAGCCGCCGAGGATCGGTACGGGGGCGCCGAGAAGCGAGTCTTCACGATACGCAGCTATCGCGCCAAATCCCCGCAGGCGGTCGATAGGGATTACGCCCGGAAGTCCGGTGCCGGTACCCTGCAGATAGATCATCTGCCTGGTTGGATCAGTACCGATGGTGTTTTTGGGTTTGGCAGTATCGGCCGGGACATCAAAATCGACAGCGTACGCGATGTAAAGATTGTGAATGTCGGTGGTCCACTTCGGGCCCCTGTAGATTTCGAAGTGCCCGACGTAGAAATCGGCTGAATCGACATGATGCGGAGCAAACCATTTGACGCCAAATGAGATTGTCGAGTCACGGTTCGTGCCCCTGCCGCAGGCAACGGTGTAGCCAGCCCAGGCGGGCCAGCTCGTCGAGTCAACCTCTAAGGGACTCAGAGCATACAAGAAACCGAAGGGGTTAGCCGTTGTGGGCTTGCCCCCGTCCCCGGTATTTTGGAAGAACGTCCAGCTAAGATTATTCCTGGAATTACCCATGATCAGAGAAGCGTCGGTAATGTAGTCTTCGTCTTTGTTTGCGAAATAGGTAAATTTACTTCCCGCAACATCGTCGGCCGCTCCACCAACCTGATTCACAGCCATGCGGTTGGTTGTAGTCCGGATAGCCGCGTCCTTCCCGAGGAACCAGCTATTAAACACCCAGAACTCAACCGGTACTTCATATGTCTTGGTCCCACCATCGTAGTGGAATATGATCTTGTTTCTGTAGAGACCTTCGGCGTTACTCGGACCAAATTCAGCATGGACTGCCGCCGTATTGACGCAACCGGTTGTTAGAGTACCGCTTGTCGGTGACAACGTAATTGGCGTGGGGCCGTCGGTGGTGTAAGTCCAGCTGGCTGGCATGTTGCCGCCGTTGATCAGCACCAGTTCCCGAGTCTGCTTTTCGCCAACTTTTGCTTGGATATTCGGATACTCGAAAAAACTAGGCGTGCAGGACAATGACTGAAAAGACGACATGTCTATACACGGATAGCTCAGGAACATTACCGGGTTATCCGTAGAAACGCTAGGCGCATCCGAGCCGATGAAGCTGCCAGCATCCAGATCCTCAACGTACTCGATACGCAGTGAGTCGTTGACGTAGCGAGCAGCCGTAGCACTGGCCTCACTTGCGCAGGTTCCAGCCAAACAACCATTGGTTTTAGTGTTGGTCAAGTTGACCGGCTCGCCCCAGGTCTCACCCCAAGTGTTTGAAGCGGAGATGAATACTTCGCCGTTGAAGTATCCACCTTTAGAACAATCGGGACTAGACGTCGTTCCGATATTGCGATTATATGTCGCATAGAGCAAAGTATCATGCAGCACCGAGGAGATGCACTGGGTCAGAGTGATTCTGCCGACGTTGAATAACCACGCCGTGGTAAGGCAATTCGAATCTAAAGTAGGGGCGTCAATCACCAAGCTGAGGCAGGTCGGGGTACAACTCGACCAGTGTTTCACCTTGACTTGCTGGCGCGACATAGTGCCGGCCACCGAATCGTAGAGATTGGCGAGGTAAATGATATGGAAACAGTCGTCGGGGGTGAACAGCACCGAGACTTCTGGTCCGCAACGCTCTGCGGTCGCACCCAGGTAGTGAGTGACGTTCACTATTGGTCCCCAATCCGCGCCCAGGTTGGTCGACAAACGATATACCAAATCGGCGTTTTGTTGACTGCTCATCCTTGCCCTCGGATAGGCGATAACGACCTTGTCAGAATAAGGAGATGCAGCGATATCGTAGCCGATTACCTGCGCGGAATCGATGAAGGTACCGCAGGTACCGTACATGCCAGCTTGCAAATTTGTACCCGTAGATACGCCGCGGAAGTAGGCAAGTCCGCCAAAAGTACCGCCGGTGGCTGAGTATTCCTGGGCAATCATGTGAACAATGATATGGCCAGAGCCGTCCTGATCGGCAGCTATAGACGGCCAATCATACTGTGTGAAAGGCGTATGGCACTTGATGCCTTCGCAGTCGACGACGGTCGAGGGTGCGTCTATGGCAGTGAATCCCTGGCTGCCCGGAAAGGCATCGAGGGCGGAAGTGACGGTCGGAATACTACCTTGATGGTTGCCCACGAGTGCTCTGTTTTGGAAGAGGTCCATCGAACAGTAACGGCCTGGTGACTGCCCAACCGCTGCGGTGATGTCAAAAGGCGTTCCAGCAAATACGCCACCCAGGTATGAGGTGTAGTGAACGGCACGAGCGTCCGCATCATAAGGATCCGGAGCGTATGTCCAAATGAAGTGAACGCGGCCGTCTGTACCCTGCGCAACTTGGCGGCCCATACGGCTATTGTGCTGAGCATCGAAAGCCGTAGTTTCAAGAATAAGACCGGGCCCCATAAAGTAGCCTAACGCCATGTGACTTGCGTTCGACTTGCCGCCAATAGCGCCTGGTGCGGAAGGTCCGGTTTCCACCAGCGGCTGGATCCAGGACTCAACCGGAACCATGTCACCTCGATTTTTGGCAACATTGTTGCTCACGGGTTCCGCATTGTTGCTTACGGGTCTCGCATTATTGATTGCAGAAACTGAAACCGCAGCCAAGGAAACCACGCATAATAGTGCGAAAGTTAGGATCATTAATTTTCTCATCGGTATGTTTGCTCCTTTCAGAAGTTTGCGATAAGATCGGTTGCATTTGGGTTCGGACCGCTACCTCCGAACAATGCTAAACTGCGGGCTATCACCTCCTCCGGTTCGACATTCAAAAGTCGAAGCTTGTCTGAAATCTGACTGACATAAACCATCTAATAAGGGTCTAAATGCAAGTTCAACTGCGATTGGCAGATTCTCCATAGGCGGCGGTTGAATCAATTCAAGGCGCGAAGTACGTTAACGAATTCGCGTTCGCCGATGCGAACCTTTGTTAGAAGCAATCACTCACCCACGATCGCCCAGTGAAGTATGTTAGACCCAGTACTGCTCTTGCTCTTCTCTCTTCAAGTATAAGTGAACTGCCAGATTTTGTCAACTCTTTTTTTGCGTTCCTTTCGAGTTGCAAACGCGTCTAAGGCGCTGAAAGGATTTGCTTTCTACCTCCCAAAGAAATACCATGTATGAGATGCTATCTTTGCGAATTATCGTCGTAGACGATGAAAAGAATCAGCGAGAAATGCTCGCGGGTTTCCTGAATCTGAAAGGCTACTCGGTGTCAAGCGCAGACTCGGCCGAGTCTGCCCTCGAATTGCTTGGCCGCAAAGCGTTCGAAATCGGCCTTTTCGACATGAAGATGTCGGGTGAAAGTGGTCTTGATTTGCTGAGAAAGGCCAAAGACAAAGACCCTGAGTTGCAAGTCATTGTGATAACTGCGTTTGGCACGGTCGAAACCGCAGTCGAAGCGATGCGAGCCGGAGCCTACAACTATCTATGCAAGCCCATCAACCTTGAGGAGCTTCTGGAGTTGATTAAGACAGCGGGAGAACGACACTTTCTCCTTGCCGAGAACCGGATTCTCAGGGAGCGCTTGGAAGAGTTGGAAGTCAAAGAGATTGTGGGTGTGTCTGCCAAGTTAAAACAAACCCTCTCTGAAATTGCCAGAGTTGCCCCTACAGATACGACGGTGCTAATCACAGGGGAGTCAGGTACCGGCAAGGAATTGGTGGCTCGCACCATCCACCGCCTTTCACTTCGCTCAGTCCGACGATTTGTGGCGGTAAACTGCGCTGCGATACCCGAAACCCTGCTTGAATCCGAATTGCTAGGGCATGAGAAGGGGGCCTTTACCGGCGCTGATCGGAGGCGCATTGGCAGGTTTGAACTGGCGATCGGCGGAACGATTTTCTTGGATGAAATCGGCGAACTGCCGGCAACAATTCAGGTCAAACTTCTGCGGATTCTCGAAGAGAGGCGTTTTGAACGTCTGGGTGGTGAAGAAGAGGTCTTTGCCGATGTACGGGTCATTGCCGCCACCAACCGCAACTTGGCTGCCGATGTGGAGCAAGGGCGTTTTCGGGAGGATTTGTTCTATCGGATCAATGTAGTCAATATTGACATACCATCGTTGCGGGAACGCCGCGAAGATGTGATGCCGCTAATTAACCATTTCCTGCAGCAGACCTCGGCTCGACTTAACCGTCCGACCAAGGGTATTTCCGTTGCCGCTAAGGATCTTTTATTGGCGCAAGACTGGCCGGGAAACGTCCGCGAACTCGCAAACGCCGTCGAACGGGCAATCGTGCTTTCGCGATCTGACATCCTGGATGTGGATGATTTTCCGCAACTGCGCCCGCTGGCGCGCAAAACGCAGACTGAGGCGGTGGGAAGCGGTACCTTGTTGCGCGATTTGGAGAAGCAACATATCGAAAAGATATTGGCGTCGACAGGCTACAGCCTTCAGCAGGCGGCTGAACTGCTCGGCATTCATCGCAACACTTTGCGACAGAAGATCAGAGAGTACGAGATTAGCAAACCTTCCGACTGAGTAAAGACACGCCAGACTGCCGCACTGCCCACCGTTTTTTCAATAAGCCGGTGTCTGCCGGTCGTAGCTGTTGTGGGGCAAGTTTCGTAGGAGCGCCTGAGAGAAGCCATGGAAGTGAGATAGAGAGAATGGTGCCGAACGCATATTCCGTGACCCCCGACAGTTACCGATCTCTGTCCGACGAAGACTTGACCGCCCGTATACGCGCACGCAAGGCTGAGTTGGGAGGTCGTGTGGTAATCCTGACTCACCATTACCAGCGTCGCGCCCTGGTTGCTCTCGGGGATCATCAGGGCGACTCTTATGCGCTCTGCAAAATAGGAGCCATGGCCTCCGCTGCTTACATCATTTTCTGTGGGGTACATTTTATGGCTGAGTCGGCAGTCATTCTCGCCCGTCGAGACCAGAAGGTCTTTTTACCAAACCCGTTGGCTGGTTGTCCGATGGCGGACATGGCTGCGATAGACTCGGTCTATGGCGCTTGGGAAGAACTCCATCATTTGCTGCCTGGAATCAAGATCGTACCCATTGCGTATATGAACTCAGCCGCCGATCTCAAAGCATTTTGCGGCAAGAATGATGGTATCATTTGCACCTCCTCGAATGCCGACAAGGCCTTTGCGTGGGGATTTGAGAGAGGGGAGAAACTGTTTTTTTTTCCAGATGAGCATCTCGGACGAAACACTGCCAACAAGTACGGCATTTCAAGAGATCAGATCTTCGTCTGGGATTTCAATTCTCGGCCACAGAACCGCGATGTTGATGCCATCCGGCGAGCCAAGGTCATCGTCTGGAAGGGCTACTGCCATGTCCACTCCGTCTTCCAACCGCATCATGTGCTTCAGATACGGGAGCAGTATCCCGGGGCTAAAATCGTCGTACATCCGGAATGCACTGAGGATGTTGTGGCGCTTGCTGATTCGGTGGGTTCGACCAGTCACATCGTCAACTATGTCGAGCAGCAGCCGCTAGGGAGCATAATAGCCGTTGGCACCGAACTAAATCTGGTAGACCGGCTCTCGCATCAGTATCCTGACAAGAAGATTCTGGAGCTGGCAGGTCAAACCTGTGCCATGTGCATAAATATGTATCGCACCACACTGGCTGATCTCGCCTATACGCTGGACAACGTCGATACTTTGAGTCCGATGTCGGTTGACGAGGACGTCACTATCCACGCTCGCGTTGCGCTGGAACGCATGTTGGCAATCGGCGGATAGAGCAGGTTTTTGTAGCGATGCTTGGCAAACATGGGCAGACAGACTCAAGTCGATGTTTGTTGACAAATCATGTCTGCGCTATTATCAATGCCGCTGATTCGTGATCTAGAATTCAAGTAACGGGAAGGAGTAGCGCTAATGGCGACAGTGCTGAAAGTGCCGCAAATGGGCGAGTCGGTTGTTGAAGGGACAATCAACAAGTGGTTTGTCGAAGTCGGTCAGCCGATCAAGAAAGACCAGCCGATCGTCGAATTGTTGACGGACAAAGTCAATGTGTCTTTACCCGCCGATGCCGATGGTGTGCTGCTGGAAATTCTGGCGCCTGTTGGTACGATCGTGCCTGTCGGCAAGGATATCGCCGTCATTGGCGCTCCCGGTGAGAAGGCAGCGGCTTCCGTCACCACAACGGCCGCTCCGTCAGCGACTGTCACGAAAGCGGCTCCCATGATCGCCGCGCCTGTGCCAGCCCCCGTCTCCAGTGAACCACAACGTCTGTCGCCCGCCGTCAGGCGCCTGATCAAGGAATACGGTGTTGACGTTACTCAGCTTCAGGGCACTGGAGCCGGTGGCAGAGTGACTCAGAAGGATGTCGAGGACTACATTGCTCGTATGGGCAAACCGGCACATGTGACTACGCCGAAGTCGACATCCGCGACACCGTCATACAGGCCGTCTGTTTCAGGCTTCGATTCCGGCAAGCGCATTGAAGAGATTCCGATTCCACGCATACGCAGACTGATCTCTGAACACATGGTAAGATCGAAACAGACATCAGCCCATGTGACTACCTTTGACGAGTGTGATCTTACCCGACTCGTGGAATTTCGTCAGCAACATGTCGACCGTATTGAGAAGGAGCAAGGAATTCGCATCACATACATGCCCTTCCTGATTGCGGCGGCCTGCAAGGCACTGAAAGAGTTTCCTTACGTTAACGCTTCTCTGACCGAAGACAAAATCATTCTCAAGCACTATTACAACATTGGCGTCGCCGTGGCGCGTGATGCCGGTCTGATTGTACCGGTGATCAAAGACGCTGATTCCAAGGGTGTAGTTGAACTAATGCGCGATCTGAAGGATCTGGGTGATCGTGCTCGCACCGACCGACTCACTCCCGCTGACATTGAAGATGGCACCTTCTCGATCACCAATGCCGGTGTCTATGGCGCTCTTAACTCCACTCCGATTATTAGTCAACCACAGGTAGCTATCCTGGGTGTGCACACAATCCAGAAACGGCCGGTAGTACGTGACGGACAGATCGTCATCCGCGACATGATGAATTTGGGAATGTCATTCGATCACCGGTTGATTGACGGTCAGTATGCCGTTCAGTTTCTACGCCGCTTGATCACATACGTCGAGTTCCCGGAATTGACGTTGCTGTAGATGGAGCAGCCTGCTGCCAACAGTCCCCCGGCAAGGATACTCGAGCTCGGGTTGGTTGACTATGACCGAACTCGCTTAATTCAACTACAACTTGTCGATAAGCGCATCGACGGCAGGATCACGGACACTTTCATCTTTGTCGAGCACCCACCAACGATCACGATCGGACGCGGCGCCCGCGACAACAACATCCTTGTGTCGGAAGAAAGCCTTAAACAGCGGAGTGTGCACGTCTGTGAAGTGGAACGCGGCGGTGACGTTACGTTTCATGGCCCGGGTCAGCAGGTAATCTATCCGATCATCGACCTGGAGCAGCGTGGGCGCGATCTACATCGCTTCTTGCGCGATCTCGAAGAAGTCGTGATCAACTTCCTTGGGAACTATGATCTTAGCGGGGAACGCATACCGGGCAAAACCGGAGTTTGGGTCAGCGACAAGAAGATCTGCGCTATCGGCATAGCCGTCAAACGCTGGGTCAGCTACCACGGTCTGGCGCTCAATCTTTGTACTGATTTGTCCTACTTCAATCTCATAAATCCCTGCGGCTTACCATCGTGCACCGTCACCAGTCTTGAGTCTTTGACTGGAATCCCGGTGGACCGCTCGAGAGTATTCTTTGAATTAGTCAACTCTCTGGAGAAGGTGCTTCAGGTTCAGATTTCCCTATAGCAGCCTTCTGGATGCAACCCAACCGCAAAAGGCCGAATTACTTCACATCGTCTCCAATTCTCTTCTCGACGCTTTCTGTGATTAAACCCGTATTAATCAAACGGTTAGTGAAAGTTTTATATTGACAAGACTGGTCGGGCATAGCAAAGTTCCATACGCTAGAAGGGGGGTGTCGTATCGATGTCCGGCAAGGATGCACGACTGGGTATGATGTTTGGAATGCCAGCCAACAGGAGATGGTCTTGGTATGGGTTTTCTGCAGACCGTGGGTGTTTCTCCTCTCTGATCTTTTCTGTGCGGGCATGTCAATCGTGTGAACAGAATGCGGATATGATCCGTCTTCCATGCGTGGGCGAACGTGTTAGCAATGAGTGTATTGAATTTGAGGAAACCTAAAGTTTCAAGGAGGAATGCCGTTGAAAACTAATAGCAAAGACATTGCACGTTTGCTATCCGACAAACTTGTCTAACAGGAGGTTCAGATTTGAAGCTAAGAGCTAAGGTTGCAGTCACCCTGCTTCTTCTTCTGGCAATGCCCGGTTTAGTTTTCGGCGGCACCGTCGGGAAGATTTCGGGTATTTGCGCAGACAAAGAGACTGGGGCTCCATTACCGGGAGTGGCGGTTTCCATCACTGGAACCACCATGGGAGCGCTTTCAGATGCGGAAGGTAAGTATTTCATACTTAACGTCCCGGCCGGTCGCTATGACCTCAAAGCCATGATCATCGGTTATGCACCGATGGAATTACAAGGCATGAACGTATCGGTTGACCTCACGAGCAAGGCAGATTTTCAGTTATCGTCGAAGGTGCTGGATATTGGCCAGACTCAGGTTGTGATTGCCGAACGTCCTATGGTTATCAAAGACCAGACGGCGTCGTTGAAGCTGATTTCCAGGGAGGATGTTCAGCAACTACCGACGCGTGGTTATCAGGATGTCGTCGGGCTATCAGCAGGCGTTGTCGCCAACTACAAGAGCCCGCCGACCTTAAACTTGCGCGGTAACCGCGAGAACACCAACGCGCCGACGTTGAACATTCGCGGCGGTCGGCAGGGAGATGTGGCCTATTTTGTTGATGGCTTCTCGCAGCAAGACCCGCTAACCAACCTGTCAACGACAGCGATCAATAACAACGCTATCGAACAGATTGCGATCTCGACCGGCGGTTTCAGCGCCGAGTACGGCTGGGTTTCTTCGGGAGCGATTAACGTCACTACCAAAGAAGGAACCAAGAAATATGCGGGCACTATTGAAGGCATTACCGATGGCTACATGGGCAAAGCGCATCGCTATGATTACAATCATGTGGCGATGAACTTGGATGGCCCATTGCCAATCGGCAAATGGAAGGACAAAGGTACCTTCAGCCTCTCGATGGAACGCCGCCGCGAAGGCGATCGGTCTCCACGCCCGCTGGCGAACGGCATTCTGCAGCACAACAGTCTGTCCGGCTGGACTTGGCAAGGCAAGTTGAGATATGACGTCAATGCCAAGAACACAATCCGCGTTGGCTCACTCGGCAGCCGTGATGACTGGCAAGAGTTCAACATGAACTACTATTTCGATCAGGCACATGCGCCACGATATCTTGATGAGAACTATTCCTACTATGCCAAATGGACAAACAACTTGTCGCCCAAGACCTTCTTTGAATTGGGTACGACATACTACCTGACCAAGAGATTCCGTGGTGATAGCAAGCACTGGCAGGATGTAATCGCATATGGTCGTCCGGATGGCAATCCTCGTCTCGATGCTACCGGGCTGTTCCAGCAATGGGACAATCCGGCAACTGACAGTATTGACGAAGGCCATGTTTGGGATGACTATCTCCAGCGTCGGTCATCGTACGTCGGCGGCAACTTTGCCCTGACCAGTCAAATCAACAAGTCGAACCTACTGCAATTTGGTGTCGACCTCCAAGCGCATCGGCTTCGCTATATGGACCATCTTACGCCGGTGCAAGTTGACACTACGCTGCTAGCCAATATCGCCGACACCGCGCAGTACTACAGGAATGCGTTCCAAGACGCCAATGGCTACGGTTACCGCTTCCGAGGGTACCGTATTGTGGATGGCAAAGCCGTGCCTGATGGCACCCTCGAAGAGGTCAATTCCGGCCCCAACGGCGTTAAGAAGCCGTATACCTTTGCTCTCTACCTTCAGGACAAGGTTGAGTGGCAGGGGTTGGTAATCAATGCCGGTGTGCGCTATGACTATTTGAATGCCAATACCGACCGCCTTCGTGACGAACAGCGCCCGCTGGATCCGGACAGATACGGTCTGAATCCAAATGCCACGCCCGAGCAACTCCGTTTGAGTCAGTTGCTTGATCCGGGCGATTTTGTGAAGGCCAAGGCAGAGCAGAAACTGTCGCCGCGACTCGGAGTCGGTTTCCCCATCTCGGACAAGAGCGTTTTTCATGTCAACTACGGCAAGTTTTTCCAGCGCCCTGAACTGCAATATCTCTATGTCAACACAGACTATTTGCAGAGAATGGTGCGCGATCATCCGTACTATGCGCCGGTTGGAAATCCCAATTTGAAACCGGAAGAGACAACGGCTTACGAGGTCGGTATCTCCCATCAGTTGGGTGATTACACCAGTCTTGATATCACAGCCTACTACAAAGACATTAAGGGCCTCACGGAAGTGGTTAATCAGTCGGCGGTGCCGAATTCGTTCTACGTCTATCGTAACTACGACTTCGGTACGACAAAGGGCATTGACGCTTCGCTCAAGATGCGCCGCACCCGCAACATTTCCGGTGAATTGGACTATTCGCTGGCGTTTGCGAACGGTACCGGTTCGTATGCAACATCGCAGTCCAACGTTGCCTGGACGAACGATCATCGACCGATCCGTGTATCCCCGCTGGAGTTCGATCAGAGACATAAGCTGACGGCAATTATGGACGTTCGTGCCACAAAGGGACAGGGACCGAAAATCGGCAAGACCTTCATTTTGGAAAATGCCGGTATCAACTTCCTGTTTACCGCTGCTTCCGGCACACCCTATACGCCGATCAAGGTAGTGAATGAAATCACCATGGGAGCTTTCTCGCCGGTTCCAGTCGACATGGTTAATTCACGGACTACGCCGTGGACCTATCGCCTTGATCTGAAAGCCAACAAGACGTTCGCCATCGCCCGCCTGAACTTCGACGTCTATATTTGGGTGATTAACGTCTTTGATCGCAAAAACGTTGTCGAAGTATACGAGGGTTCAGGACTGGCGGATAACACCGGTTGGTTGGCCACGGCCGATGGTCAGAGTTTTGCCAGACAGTACGTAGCAGAAGATGGTGTGGCGAAGTACAATCTCAAGCAACAGAATCCGATGCATTACGACACGCCGCGTCAGGTACGTCTCGGCTTGAGAATGAACTTCTAATGGCAGCAGGAATGAAAGCTTCAGGAGGAAGCAAATGAAAAAAACAAAAATCATTCTTTCCCTCGTGATGTTCCTGTTGATGACCACGCTCGCTTGGGGCGTCAGCAGCATGACGGGGAAGTGGCAAGGTTCCCGAACGGTGTTAATCTATGATACCATTCATACAATTGACGCCAATTCGTTGGAGATGTTCATCTACAACAATGGTAACTTCGCCTATGATAATGCGAACATTTACGGCAAGACTGACGGGCTTTATTACCCGCGTGGCACCAAGAAGACGGTTATCTATGACGCCGGTCTTTGGATGGGCGCCAAGGTCAATGATACGGTACGGATCGCGATGGCGGAGTACTCGTCCGAGTTTGTTCCCGGCCCGATGAAGAACGGGACATATCAACCGGACCAGGCTGCGTTCAAGGTCTACAAGATCAGGCGCGGGGATGATGCCACGAGCAATCCCGATTACCGCGATTGGCCGGTCGATCAGGGCGCTCCCGTCGATGCGGATGGCAAACCTGCCTTGATCGGTGACCAACTTACTTGGTCTGCCTGCAACGATGCCGACCTGACCAAGCATACGAACAACGCCGGAGGCACTAAGCCGCTTGGCGTCGAGGTGCAGCAGAGCACGTTCGCTTACGCCCGCAGCGGTGCGCTTGGCACCACGATCTTCATGAAATTCAAGATTATCAACAAGGGCGGCGACACTCTTAAAAGCGCTTATGTGTCTCTGTGGGCTGACCCCGATTTGGGCGATGCCACCGATGATCTCGTGGGTTGTGATACGGCGCTATCACTTGGTTATTGCTACAATGCCGGCGCGGATAACATTTATGGCGCAGCGCCGCCGGCAGTCGGGTTCGACTTCTTCCAGGGTCCCATTGTGCCGGGCGAAGCAACCGATTCGGCCTACTCATTCGGCGTTTGGCACCATGGGCAGAAGAAGCTTGGCATGACGGCGTTCAGCAAGTACATCAATGGCGAAGACCCGCAGTCCGCCTCTGAAACCTACAAATTCATGAAGGGTTACCGCAAGGTTGGCGGCCAAATGGTACCTGCTGTTGATCCGGTTACGGGTGATACGACCACCTTTGTGTTCGCCGGCGATCCACAGACCCAAACCGGCTGGCTTGACACGGATCCTAATGACCGCCGTCTCATGATGACCTCCGGTCCGTTTACTATGGCGCCGGGCGATTCGCAGGAAGTAGTGGCAGCCGTGCTGGTAGGACAAGGGTCCGATCCCCTTAATTCAATCGGTGCTCTGAAACTGGTTGATCAGAAGGCACAGAAAGTGTTTGACCTGAACTTCAGAATTCCGAACCCACCGCCATCTCCCAACACCTGGTTGCGTGGCACCGATGGGCAGATCGAAATCATTTGGGATGCCAAACCGATTGATGATGTGCAGAAGGATACGGTTCTGGGTCAGGAGTTCCATTTCGAAGGTTTCAACATTTATCAGGGTGAGACTGCTGTCGGTCCATGGACTAAGATCGCGACGTATGACAAAGACGACGACCCTCTGGGGGTAACACTCATCTACAACGATGTCATTCTCGCAGGAGCGGGGGGGCAGCAGCGCATGATTATACAGAAAGGCTCCAATTCAGGGTTGAAGTACGACTACACGATGAGCGTGAGCCAATTGGATGGATCGACCATCAAAGACAATCAGCCCTACTACTTCTCTGTAACATCGTACTCTTATGATTACTTGAACGCTACTGAGTTTAAGGATCCAGCCGGAAACCTGCTCGGTCATCTCGTGGAGACACTGGAGAGTGCGGTTAGCTCGATTGAGGTCAGACCGCACACATTCGTGGGAGTCGTATCTGATTCCGCTGAGCATTTGAGCGGCGAGAGTGACGGCTTTGTCGATGTCCAGTACGTAGAACCTAACAAGATCACTGGCCATACTTATGAAGTCGGCTTCAAACAAGATCTGACCTGGTTCTTACAGGACATGTCGCTACCGGGCCACGATACTCTGCTAAACAACCAAACCAACCAGGATGCAACCAAAGGGTACTCAGCCGTCGATGGCATTATGCCCAAGGTAATCGGGTTACCTCCAGGAATCAAGAGTTGGAGTTGGGTAGGCGGAACTCGCTGGCTCACAGGCGAGGATCAGTTTGGTGGCAATCTGGCTTGGCTCAGCGGTGGTCTTTGGAATGGCCCCGATTTCTGGGCTTCAAACATCGACCCGACAGCAGATTATGTGAATGTCGAGATTCGTTTCTCGAAGGTCACCAAACAGAAGGCGCACGACTTCCTGCGTGGTGGTACACCCAACTATGCTTTCATTGGCTATTTTGAGTGCCCTTTCACGATATGGGATGTCAGCGCAAATCCACCTCGGCAACTTAACGCTCTGTTCGTTGAAAATAATGGCCAGGCCACTTTTGACTCCACTTGGTTCCCGGGAGCAAGTGGTCTTAATGCTCGTGAATATCTCATGATCATGAACTCGACTTACTCTGAGACTCCGAATCCGAACTACACGGATAAGCATCCGAATGTAGATGCCGGGGATATGGACATTCTTTATGTCTTGACCCCCAAGATCAGACCAGGCCACGATCCGGCAACGGAATTCGTTGAGGGGCAAAAGCTGATTATCAACGCGGCCAAGCCCAATCTTCTGGCAGACAGATTCCGCTACGTTGGCAAGATGCCCGGAAGTGTGGCCGGAGACGTCGTCGCGAACTCCCTCGAAAACATCAAGACCGTGCCGAACCCGTATTACAACTTCTATCAGGAAGAAACCGATCAATTCGATCGCATTCTCAAGTTTATCAACCTTCCGCCGGTGCCACTGAAGATCAGAATCTTCAATATCGCCGGTGATTTGGTCCGCACTATGGATCGTACCGACATCAATAACCCCGAATTCGTTTGGAACCTTAAGACCGATCAGGGTCTCTGGGTGGCGTCAGGCGTCTACGTCTGGCTGATTGACGCGGGAGCGCTTGGTACGAAGTACGGCAAGATGGCGATATTCACTGAAGTTGAACAATTAAACATCTTTTAAGGTGAGGAGGTAGAACGATGAAAAAGACATTATTGATGTCGTTGGCGCTGGTCATCGTGCTCAGCGCAATGCTCCTTGCCGGAAGCGAGGATCGAATTGGCACCGCCGGTGCACAGGAACTACGTATCCCGATTGGCTCACGCGGTTCTGCAATGGGAGGCGCGCTGGTTGCCGATGCCAAAGGCACTGAAGCGCTCTTCTGGAATCCCGCCGGCGCGGCAGCCGAGGGGGGGACTGAAGCGATGTTCTCGCACCTTCAGTACTTCGCCGATATGAAGCTTGAGTACGTCGCTGTGAAAACCAACATCGAAGGTTTCGGCACCATCGGTGTGTCTGCCAAGATTCTTTCCGTAGGCAATATCCTCAAAACGACTTGGGGCGACGAGCAAGGAGCGGCCGGTGAGTATTTCAACCCGACTTTCTCGGTAATTGGCCTTACCTATGCCCGTCAGCTTACTGACAGAGTGGCTTTCGGCGCGACCGGCTACTTTATCAACGAGCGCATCGAACAGGTCACGGCTCATGGTATAGCTTTCGATTTCGGCTTCACCTATGTGCCTAACTGGCGTGGCCTGAAATTTGGTGTGGTGGTCAAGAATTTCGGACCAGAAATGAAATTCGATGGCCCCAACTTCGACAACTCAGTTACTCCGCCGGGAGCAGGTCCGAATTCAGCAGCCAAAGACCTCCGTTCCCAAAACGCGTCGTTTGAGTTGCCGTCTTCGGTGCAGTTTGGGGTCGCTTGGAATCCACTGGATCGTCCAAACGAAAAGAACAATGTGGAGTTCGCGACCGTGTTCCAGAGCAATAACTTTTCACAGGATGAATTCCGTGGTGGTCTGGAATACAGCTACAACGACATGTTCTTCGTGCGCGGTGGCTACGCCGGCTCCAATCAGAGCAACTACATGTTCGGTCCGTCGTTTGGAGCGGGTGTGAAAATGCACTGGGGTGCGACCAAAGTGATGTTTGATTATTCCTGGCAGAAGACCGACTTTTTCACCGGTGACAATCAGTATTTCACCGTCAAGATGGCGTTCTAAACTGTCTGGTTTACGGTAGCACAAGCCGGTGGAGAGACATCTCTACCGGCTTTTTTCTTGGTGTCACAGTCTCGCAGACGGCTTTCCCGAACACTCGGGAATCCAGGCGCGGTCAATCGCGGGTCTCCGGCGTTGCTGTTTTTAGTTGAAGATTTCGCCGCGCCGGTTCTTAATTGCTTCATGACTGTCAAAATCGTTGTCGTTCCCGTCGCCGATATGCGGCGCGAGCCGAACCACCGCTCCGAACGCCTGTCGCAAGCACTGTACGGCTTTATGGTTGCAGTAAAAGATACACGCGACCGGTTTGACTTGGTGCAGACTCCCGACGGCTACGAGGGCTGGATGGCTCAGAGCTATCTTCAGGAACCGGAAGTACCCGATACGTCTCAGGCCGTGGTGTCGTCACGCTGGGCGCTATTCGCTCTTGACGGTGGTGGTGAACTCGCGCTGCCATTTGGATCGCTCGTGCGCGCCGACTGTGATGGTGAACTGTACCGCGACTGCCGAGATTCCCAACGCATGGTGCTTGTTGCGGGCAGCGTTGACGAATCAATCTCGCGACCGGAACTCGTTCCCGAAACGGTAGCGCTGTCCCTGATTTCATCACCATATCTTTGGGGTGGCGCCTCTCCGTTCGGCTATGACTGTAGCGGTCTCGTGCAGGTGGTCTTCAGGCGTTGCAGCATCGATCTTCCGCGTGACAGCAAAGAACAGAGTGCCTGTGGACAACAAATCGCTCTGTCTGATGCCAGGGCGGGGGATCTGATCTTCTTTCCCGGACACGTCGCTCTCTGCCTTGACGACCTGCGTATAATCCATGCCACGCGGCTGCGTGGGATGGTACTTATCGAATCGCTTAATTCCGATGCGCTGGATTGCCGGAGTGATCTTGTAGACAAGATCACATGCGTGAGGAGGCTGCTACCGTGATTGTGCCGAAGCGGCTTAGTGAGAATAGTAGGATCAAGGTGGTTCTTCCGGCCAGTTCCTTGCACGTCGGGGCTGGAATGGCCAGGGCTTTTGCCAGAGGGTATAATCTGTTGCAGAAGCACTTTGTGCTGGAGAATTCCGAGTTCTGGAAGAACGAATATCAGACCTTTGCCGCCAGCGACGAAGAGCGGGCCGCCGAACTTTCCGAGGCGTTTCGCTCGCCCAAGTATGATGCTATCATCGCGGGCAGAGGTGGCTATGGCTGCATTCGCATCTTGTCTCAGCTTGACTTCAATATCATATTCGAGCAACCGAAGGCGCTGATCGGTTTCTCCGACATTACGATTCCGCAATTGGCGGCCTATGCCAAGACCGGACTGGCGAGTCTCTCGGGGCCAACAGTGGCATCCCTCAATGACGATAATATCCAGTGTTTGCTGCGGCTTCTCACTGCCGATTCATCTGGTATTGACTTGATATCGGATGCAAACAAGAAGCGGATTCAAGTGCTGCAACCCGGACAAGCCGAAGGAATACTTCTCGGTGAGAT
>Ga0209777_10002289_pt1 | contig 25593 bp, 26 predicted proteins | sample FrelakmetHBP12HB_FD_187147 | JGI IMG/M metagenome (GOLD analysis project Ga0209777, IMG submission 187147) | Freshwater lake sediment microbial communities from the University of Notre Dame, USA, for methane emissions studies -HBP12 HB (SPAdes)... | ecosystem: Environmental > Aquatic >... | reverse complement strand
GCATTGGTAAACACAATGCGAGAGATTTACCATTTCCATTTCGCATATTATACTCCTACCCCGATAGATGCAGGGTGAACTCCATCCCTCGACCTTACGGTCGGGGTATTAAGTTTTGTAGTATAAACAATCTCATCGGTTTAGCTTTCAAATGCCGTACCTATTAGTACTCGCAATAAACTATATTAAATTTCTAGAGTAATATAATTTATCCATCTTCCTTTTGCTAGGGAGACTATTCCTTCTGGTTATCTTGACTTTGTATGGAATTCTTGATTTTGAGCAGGCGCCAGGCTCGTAACCTGGCTACCACATCCTTTTCATAGCCAATATCCCCGGGAAAATAGAACCTTTTTCCTTTGAGTGACGCTGGTAAATGTTGTTGTTCGACTACATGCCCCTCGAATTGGTGCGCATACTTATATCCTTTCCCGTAACCCAGGTCTTTCATCAATTTGGTGACAGCATTGCGCAGATGTAACGGTACCGGTTCATTTTGTCCTTTTTTCACTTCCTCCTGGATCCTTCCATAAGCAGTATAAAGAGAATTACTTTTGGGAGCCGTAGCTAGGTAAACCGCTGCCTCAGATAGCGCTAAATTCGCTTCCGGCATTCCGATAAAATGAACTGCCTGCTGTGCGGCCATGGCGACTACCAGAGCCTGCGGATCTGCCATGCCGATATCTTCCGTCGCAGCGCGTACCAACCGCCGTGCGATAAAAAGAGGGTCTTCGCCCGCTTCCAGCATCCGCGCCATCCAGTATAGCGTTGCATCCGGGTCGGAATCACGTAAGGACTTATGCAAAGCAGAAATGAGGTCGTAATGCTGCTCGCCGCCTTTATCGTACAGCATCGAACGGTGTTGTAAAGCATCTTCCATGGTTTCCAATGTAACCATTCGGTTACCATTAGCGTCGGGTGGTGTGGTAAGAGCCACCAGTTCAAGCGCGTTCAACGCCGTCCTGGCATCGTTATTACTAACCACGATAAGCTGCTTCAAAGCGTCGTTGGCTATGGAGACTTTAATTTTACCCAATCCGCGCTCTTCATCCTTTATAGCCCGTTGGATGATAAGTCCGATCTCTTCTTCAGTTAAAGGCTTCAATGTATAGACACGAGCTCTGGAGAGCAATGGAGCAATTACTTCAAAAGAGGGATTTTCTGTCGTGGCTCCAATAAGAGTAATGGTGCCGTCTTCGACGTAAGGTAAGACGGCATCCTGCTGGGCTTTATTGAAACGGTGTATTTCATCGATGAATAAAATGGTTTTCTGCTGGTGCAGTCCACGCCGCTCTTTCGCTTCACTAATGATGGCACGTAAGTCGGCTACTCCAGCTGTAACCGCGCTCACTGAACTAAAATGGGATGACGTAGTATTAGCGATGATAAAGGCCAGAGTTGTTTTGCCGCTACCGGGCGGACCCCATAAAATCATCGAAGGTAACTGACCAGAATCGATTGCTTTCCGCAGCACACGTCCTTCGCCAACGAGATGGTCCTGCCCCACGAATTCCCGTAAGGTAAACGGACGCATTCTGGCGGCTAACGGAGCTTCTTTTTTCTTCAGTTCTTCGAACTGCTTTTCAAACATATCGGGCATTTTTTAGGTTCGTCCTCACCATATTGATCTCTACACCAAGTCTGCGCAGCACAATGCCCTCAAGAAAGTGGATTTTAACCTCAAAACTCCGTTACAATTACGTCTTCGAGCTGGCGTTTTGGCACATGATGCACCTGTTTATCATCACGGAAATAAGCTGAGCTACGGCCTGGAGTGAGTGTATCGATTACCACCACTTCTTTTGGTTTACCCAGCGCAATCGCCAGCAATATCTCGAAATTCGGTGTTATATCCAGCAGTTTGGTTAATTTTACTCTGTCCACGGCGCCAAGCATACAGCCTCCAAGACCTTTTTCGACCGCCCCCAATAGAATTGTTTGCGCGGCAATACCATGATCTACACCAAAAGCCGGTTGAATGTCTTTATCTCCAAGGACGAGGATGTAGGCGGCGGGGTGCTCTCCTTCTATCGGCCCTCCCCAATCTTTCAATTGCCCCGCCCAGCGTAGACACGAAAAAATTTTCTGATTGGTTTCCGGTGAAGCGGAAAGGATATACTTCAATGGTTGTTTATTACTCCCGGAAGCTACCAGCCGCGCTACGTCAACCAGTTCGCGTAGGACATCCATCTCCACTGGTATGTTTTCATAAAAACGACGGTAACTGCGGCATTTTATAACCAATTCCTTCAGCATTTCTCTCCTTATATTTTTAGTGATATCTTTTCACTTCAAACCTATATAGCTTGTAGGACTCTTTAGGATCGATGCCACCTTTGGCTTGACAGATTTCTATTTGTTTATTTACGGTGTCTACGCCTTCCAGGTCAGGCAACAACAATCCGCGCCGGACTCCAGCTTGTACGATAACCCCATATTTTTTTGCATCCAGCTGGGCTTTATTCTGCACCGGTTCCGGTTCCGTCAGTATATCCACGCTATAATTCAACTGTTCTAATTCAGAAGGAGTAACCGCAAAGAAGCGAGGGTCACGGGTAGAAGCGCTAATCGCATTCTGGATGATTTCCCGGGCTATGTTATCCTCCTGCGGTTCGATCGTACCGATACAGCCGCGTAACTCATCACCTTTGTGAATGGACACAAACACCCCAGCTTTACCTTGCATTTCTGGGGGAATGGTCTTTGGTTTTGGTACAGCTCCGGTAATCACATAACTTTCCACCGTCTCTCTAGCTAATTGCACCAGTGCAGATTCTGCCCGGTTGAGGAAAACTATACCGGCATATCCCACCACCGCAGACACATCACGGGTAACGTCTCCACTATTCTGGTATCTCACCAATTCCGCTTTGTTCGCACCGAGTTCTTTCGCCGCGTAAATCGCCACCGCTGCCGGCGCATAACCGCACATCGTGATATTAAAGCTACGCACGCGTTCCATTAACTCTTCGGCGTCGAGTTTCACCATCGCCTCGATAGCTCGCATATCCTTGAGTCTTGCTACTTTAGCCGGCTCATAATGCGTCATGTCACCCGAGGCAATCAGCCCCACGTTTTTTCCGAGTTCTTTGATAGCTCGAGCAATCGCCTGCCCGATCTCCTTATAAACTTTTACCGAGGCATCGCGTAAAATGACAGGTACGATTTTAGCATCCGGTTTGATATATTGTATGAACGGCAACTGTACTTCAATAGCGTGTTCTTCGACATGAGCAAGGTAATCGGCTTTTAGATGATCGCTACCGTTTAAAATAGATTTTGCTAATTCGGAGTCGATTTCCACTTCACCTAGAGGAGTTTTCCATTTACCCTCGGGCATTAAGCTGAATTCTGGACCCAAACCGGTGTGGCTCGGACCGAGAATTACGTAGGTATCCTTTGGTTTTATCCGGGAAATTACCGCGCCGGCCACTGCTCCTGAATATATATATCCGGCGTGGGGAGCGTAACAACCGATTGCTTCCGGTTGGGCAGTATCCAGAGTAATGAAACTTCTCAGCATTTTTTCTAATTCCATACGTGAAGAAGGGTAAAATGTGCCGGCGACCGCTGGTTCTCTAATCTTCATCTTCTTCACCTCCGGTATGGCTGTTTATAAAATTCAATTCAGTTCCGCAGAAGCGGCAACATGATCCTGCCAATCCGGTAACCTCAGTCTGATAACCTTCTCTTTTAACCACCGGCTGACCGCAACTCGAGCAACGAGTTGTTTCGCTAACGTGGCCGGGGACGTTACCCAGGTACACGAAATTCAAACCGTTCTTCCTCCCAATTTCATAAGCGCGTTCGAGGGTCGATAAAGGGGTGGGAGGAATACCGCTGATTCTAAATGCCGGATGATAACGCGTGACGTGCCAGGGGGTGTTTTTGCCTAACCGATCTGATATCCATTGTGCGATTCCGTTTAACTGTTCATCATCGTCGTTCATGGTCGGAATAACGTTAGTAACTACTTCGACATGCATTCTCCATTTTTTTATAGCTTGCTCTGCTACTTCCAGAATACCTCGCCAGTGTGGTATTTTCGCTAGCTTTTGATAAAAACCGTCGTTAAAACCTTTCACATCGACACGCCAGGCATCGAGATAAGGTCCGATGGCGTCTAAAGCCTCCGGCGACAGGTAGCCATTGGTTACGTAGACTGTGTAAAGACCCGCCTTTTTCGCCAGTTTGGCGGTGTCCAACGTATACTCGAACCACATTGCAGGCTCGTTGTATGTCCATGCAATACCCGCGCAACGGTTTTCTTTAGCTAATTTAACAGCTTTTTCCGGAGAAACAGATTGCGAATCTTGCATGACCGCTTCTACCATCGAAATTTCCCAGTTCTGACAATCTTCGCAATGGAAATTACAGCCCCAGCCGCCTAAAGAAAAAACCTGCGTCCCCGGATAAAAATGAAAAAGAGGCTTTTTTTCGATCGGATCGACTGCTATCGATGAAGCAAGGCTGTAACTGAGATTATAGAGTGTGCCCTGCTGATTCCGGTACATGCGGCAGACTCCGGTTTGCTCCGGTAAAATGACACAATACCATTGGCAAGTCCGGCAACGTACCCGATCCCCGGGAAGTTTCTCATAAAGCAGAGCCTTATGCATCGGTTGCTCCGTTGGAAGCATTTCCTGCCCCAATTATAACACCGACACGACAAATGCTACATACTTAATAATTTTTACCAAAATTTTACTTTTATTTATTTTTTTACCTATCGGTGTCAAAGTATATGGCTATTGACAACTCCCAATCTCGATGTTAGTATCAAATTGAAAGTAAAAAAAACTATTCGTGTAGTTGACCTTCACGAGAATCGAACCTGAACAAACTAGGTCGCTTGGATCAAACAGACCGAGACGGCAAATAAAAAGGAAATGTTAAGTGCCTTTTCTGGCTGTATCGGAAAGGGCACTTATTTTTTCGAGAGGTTTGATGAAATGGTGAAACTGGGTTTTATCGGAGCGGGCACCGTAGGCACGGCTCTGGCAATCAAACTGAAAGAACAGGGCTATTCTATTATCGCCGTAAATAGCCGTACCCGGGCTTCTGCGGAAAGACTTGCACAGGCTGTTGAAGGCTGTATTGTATTTGATACCAAACAAGGTGTTGCCGATGTAGCTGATATGGTATTCATCACAACTCCCGATGCCGTTATCGCAACGGTCGTTTCTGAAATCAAGTGGCATCACGATCAGAGTGTCATACATTGCAGCGGCGCGGATTCAACCGAGACTTTACTTCCAGCCAAGAAAATGGGCGCTGAAACCGGCGTTTTTCATCCCCTACAAACCTTTGCCAGTGTTAAACAAGCACTCGAAAATTTACCCGGCACCACCTTCGCCATCGAAGCCGAAGGACAACTCCAAGTAACCCTCAAAGAAATGGCTATCGCCCTTAATGGCGAGGCTATCGAACTCAAATCAGAAGATAAGGTCATCTACCATGCCGCCGCAGTGATGGCATGCAACTACCTGGTTACTCTGGTAAAACTGGCCGACGACCTGTGGCAAACCTTTGGTATCCCGCGCGAACAGGCTACAAAAGCCTTATTACCACTGATCCGAGGTACTTTGAATAACATTAATGCGGTTAATATCCCACAAGCACTTACCGGACCTATCGCCAGAGGTGATACCGGTACCGTTCAAAAGCATCTCATTGCCCTGAAGAAAGAAGCCCCCGATGTGCTTTCTACATATTGTGAACTCGGGTTACAAACAATACCCATCGCCATGGCCAAAGGAAAGATTGACGCGACTAAAGCCACCGAATTACGTAACCTATTGAAAGCCGCTTTCCAGCGACGTATGATGGAAGAAGAAAAAGAAGAAGCTAAAAACGATGCTTTGCCGGTATTATGATCTGGGAAAATATTTAGGAGGCAGTTAATGAGAAAAATCCTGGCGCTTGGACTTACCGTGATGTTATTGGTCACGAGCCTGTTGGTCGCTTGCAGCGGGACACCTAAACCACCTGTTTCTAAACAGATCAATCTGGATAAATTGGTAACCGAAAATATGACTATCGAAGAAGTTAATGCCTTAATGACTCCGGCTTTAAAGGCTACTTATACGTTGTACCAGGCGGCTCAAGTCACCCAAAACGTTGGGGCTTGGGCTGTAAATGTCCCCGAAGGGGGCTTCGCCCCTGGAGTGACCGCTGACTACCAGGTAATGTTCTTTCATCCTGATAAAGGTAGAACCGAATATTTTGGAATCTTCTTCAAAAATGGGCTTTGTCTGGGCACCGGCTGGTTCGGTAGCAGCGGTGGGCAGTTAATGGAAAAAGTGCTCAAAGGACAAAGCGTTACCACTACGACAACTCCCAGTAGTTAATTAATTACATATTCACGGAGGAACACGATGCGAGTCATGCTCAAGAGCAAAATTCACCGCGCGACGGTTACGGATGCCAATATCAACTATGAAGGCAGTATCACGATTGACCGGAAATTGATGCAAGCCGCTAACATTTTACCTTACGAACAGGTACATGTGCTGGATGTTAACAACGGGTCACGCCTGACTACCTACGCAATTGAAGGTGAATCGGGTGAAATATGTTTAAACGGCGCGGCTGCCAGATTAGTCAACAAAGGTGATATCGTTATTATTCTCACTTACGCCGATTACCAGGAAGAAGAACTAAAGAATTATCACCCCAAACTAGTCTATGTGGACAACAAAAATAAAATCACTTCAACCAAGGGAGTGATTGAAAGAGTGCTTTCTTAAGGAGGTGCGATTATGGCTCCTCAATCAAAACGCATTACCATCAACGACATTAGAGAGATGAAAAATCATGGCGAAAAAATCACCATGATCACCTCTTACGATTATTCCACCGCCAAGCTCGTGGATAAGGTCGGTATTCCCATGATACTAGTGGGAGACAGTTTGGGTATGGCAGTTCTCGGTTACGAGAACACCCTACCGGTCACCATAGACATGATGATCCATCACTCCAAAGCCGTAGTCCGCGGCTCCGAACGTGCCCTTATCGTCGGCGATATGCCCTTCATGAGCTACACGGTTTCCCAGGAAGATTCCTTACGAAACGCTGCACGGTTTATTCAGGAGGCCGGAACCCAGGCAGTCAAGATGGAAGGTGGCATCACTGTAGCGTCTACAGTAAAACGCATCGTTAATTGCGGTATACCCGTCATGGGGCATATCGGCCTCACGCCACAATCGATCAACCAATTGGGAGGGCATCTGGTACAGGGTAAAAAACTGGATGTTGCCGAGAAATTGGCCGATGATGCCAAAGCCCTGGAACAAGCCGGTGCTTTTGCGATCGTCCTAGAAGCTGTGCCGGCGAGATTGGCGGCATTAATAACCCAGCACCTGGCAATCCCAACAATTGGCATCGGGGCCGGACCTAATTGCGATGGCCAAGTACAGGTGGTCACTGATACACTCGGACTTTCCGATTTTCTACCGAAACACGCAAAACAATTCGCCAGACTGGCAGAAATTACGGAACAGGCGCTGCATGCTTACATGGAAGAAGTAAAAGCCGGAACTTTCCCCACCAAAGATAATAGTTACATCATCGATAATTCCGTACTGGATGCTGTGAAAGCCAAGTTACAATGAAGGTTATCGAGTCTATCTCCGGTCTCAGAGCTTTGAGTTTGCCTAAGCCAGTTGGTCTTGTGCCCACCATGGGTTATCTTCACCAAGGGCATATTTCACTCGTAAAACAGGCAAAAGTAGAAAACAAAACCGTGATCGTGAGTATTTTCGTAAATCCCACCCAGTTCGGACCTAAAGAAGATCTTGCCAGTTACCCGCGTGACATACCCCACGATCTGGCGATGTTGGAACAGGCGGGCATTGATGCTGTATTCGTTCCATCCGTTACAGAAATGTACCCGAATAGATATGATACATGGGTTGAGGTGGAGAATTTACAGAAACACCTCGAAGGAGCTTCCCGTCCGACACATTTTAAAGGGGTTACCACAATCGTCGCCAAGCTGTTTAATATCGTAGCACCGGATAAGGCCTACTTCGGGCAAAAGGATGCGCAACAACTGCTCGTAATCAAGAAAATGGTCCGGGATCTAAATATGAATTTAGAAGTATTTGCCTGCCCCACAATAAGAGAACCGGACGGGCTAGCAATGAGCAGCCGCAACGTCTACCTCACACCGGAACAAAGAAAAATCGCCCCGGTTCTTTACAAATCTTTACAACTCGCCCGCGAGCTCTACGATTATGGCGAACGTGATGCTGATAAAATTCGGGCGAAGATGCGAAGTCTGATCGAGAAAGAGCCACAGGGGCAAATCGACTATATCAGTATCGCGGATACGGAAACTCTGACAGAATTATCGATGATAAAGGGTGAGGTATTGGTTTCGCTGGCTGTAATATTAGGCAAACCGCGCCTGATCGATAATATTGTACTGGCATAAAAACTCGAAATCCGAATATCGAAATTCCAAACAATATCAAAGTAAGCAAATTTAAATATATACAAACACGCCATTCCAGTGGAAACTGGAATCCAGCCCATTGATTTATTTCCATACTGGCGAAAACATGTATTCAGAAGGTTTTTATCCGAGTTTCTTTTCAAAAAAGATAATCTCTAAACCTGAATAAATCGTCCGCCCGACTTCGTGATACCCGTTTTTCTTATAGAACGCCTGAGCTGGAAACTGTTTTGTTGTAGTGTCCAGGCACAATTGGTTATAACCGAGTTTTTTAGCTTTTACTTCCAATAAATCCAGGATCATCTGACCATAACCCTGTCTCTGGTGTCCTGGCAAAACGCGCATTCGTTTTATTTCACCTACACCTTCAGACTTCTTCTTAAGGGCACCCATGCAAATGATTTTCCCATTAATCAGACCTACTAAAAAATCACCTTCTTTGTGAGGGTAATGTGCAGGTATATTTTTAAAATCGTCGTTCCATGGTCCGAGCAGCATCGCTCCGGTCGGTTCAAGTGCCAAACGGTGTAGCTCCCAGACCGCTTCTTTGTCTGCTGTTTGATATTGACGGATTAACAGTTTCGCATTCACTTAACGTGATCCCCTCTTTTCAGTTCTCTATACGTGTAGTTAGAAACCGCCTTCATATCATCCGGCCAGGGTATCTGACTAAACCCATACCTAGTGTATAAGTTGTGTGCGGGAGCATTCTCATCATGTGGAGTGACATAAACACAATCGACATCAGGTTCAGAATTAAATACTGTATCCAATAAAAATTCAAATGCCACTGTGGCAATCCCCTGTCCTTGAGCTTTGCTGTGTAACTTAGTGTCAATTTCACCGCGTCGAAAAGAACTTTCAACCTTATAATATAACTCGCCGCAAAAACCAAGTTCAGGAGTAGTTATTGTATAATGATGCCTGGCAGGATCATTCCATGTATCAATAAAACCTTTTTTTACATCCTCAAGGCTCACCCCTAAACCACCGGGATAGCCAACATATTTCATCACTCGTCCGTCATTCCACAATTCCATGATATCCGGTAGGTCAGATTCTATCGTAGGGCGAATCATCACATCTTTACCGATAATTAACTGCTTACCCATCCATCAACTACCTTGGAAATCTCGTGTTCACTCACCTTATCCACATCGAACCACTTGATTCTCTCGTCATCGAGACGGAACCAGGTATATTGAGCCCTGATAAAACGGTGCGTACCGGTTTTAATTCTGTAGATAGCCTCATCGAGAGTCAATTTCCCTTCCAGATACTGCCCGATTTCCCGGTAACCGATGCTGGACATAGCCGGTAATTCAAGCCGATATCCCATCGATAGTAGATTCTTGACTTCATCTACAAAACCACTCGACAGCATTAGATCGATGCGGGCGTCCACCCGCCGGTACAGCGCTTTTCGATCAATTGTCAATCCGATGATTAAAGATGTGAAAGACGGGGTTTGTTTTTGGCGCAATTCTGAAAATAATCCTTTGTATTGGCGGTTGACTTCCAATGCCCGGACAACGCGGCGAATATTACGGGGATCGATTATTTTAGCAGCTCTCGGGTCGAGCGCAATTAGCTCTTTATATAACTGTTCGCCCATACCAGCGGCAGCTTTTTGCTGCAACTCGTGTCTGAGTTGCAGGTCAGGGGCGATTTTGGGAATCACCCAACCTTCCAACACCGCCCAAACATATTGCCCGCTGCCACCGACTAGAAATGGCAATTTCCCTCTTTGTTGAATATCTTCTACAGTGCGGTAAGCTAATTTCTGGTATTCAGATAAACTAAAATCTTCATTAGGCGATATTATGTCAATTAGATGATGAGGCACGATAAGTTGCTGTTCGGCGGTCGGTTTGGCGATGCCGATCGTCATGAACTTGTACACCTGACGGCTATCGGCATTAACGATCTCACCGCAGTATTTTTGCGCTAACTCGATGGCTAACCGGGTCTTACCGATTCCTGTGGGGCCAACAATCGCAATTAGTTTATTGACTATCTTATTTCCCCATACCGGCACTTCGTCTTACTCAATGTTAAAATTACCTTCGGCATCATGAGAACGCTGGTTTCCGTGTCACGCACGGAATGACGTGTTGTTATTGTTTATTACTTCTGAATCTGAGCAGTTTGTTTTACAATACTGATAAATTGGTCGACATTAAGGCTGGCGCCACCCACCAACCCACCATCAATTTCCGGCTGATTGATAAATTCTTTAATGTTGTCCGCTGTAACACTGCCTCCATAAATAATGCGAACGTTCTGCGCCGTTTCATCATTACTTAATCCAGCCAATATTTTACGTATCACACCAATCACGTAATTAGCCCGGTCACCGGTAGCTGCCTTGCCCGTCCCTATCGCCCAGATAGGCTCATACGCAATCACGATAGAGCCCGAAATATCGACATCTTTTAAAGAAGCTTTTAACTGTTTTTCAACTACTTCCTTGCTTTTCCCGACTTCATATTCCGTAAGGTTTTCGCCCACGCATAATATCGGTTTTAATCCAGCCTTCAGCGCCGCAATTACTTTTTTATTCACGATTTCGTTTGTTTCATAAAAATACTGCCGCCTCTCGGAGTGCCCCAGGATAACATATTCACACAAACCAACCAACATCGAGGGAGAAATTTCGCCAGTGAATGCCCCCTTTTCTTTATAATACAGATTTTGCGCCCCGATTTTAATACCGCTGTCTTTGAGTACACTGTGTATAGGTACGATCGAAATAAACGGCGGACAAATCACTTTCTCCAACCCAAGAACAGGTCCTAACAATGGTTTCATGGACATTACCAGATTCACCGCTTCGATGGGATTGGTATTCATTTTCCAATTGGCTGCAACTAAAGGAACACGCATCAAGTTCTCCTGTTATTGGTAGTAACAATGTAGCACATAATTTCCGCCCTGAAAAGGGTTATGTTGAAAGGATTTATCCGTGGAGTTGCAATGATTGAGTGCTTAGATGATGAGTAATACCCGTTATCAACGCACCCATCACAACTACAATCCCTCCAAGTATAGTCACATTCAGGATGATTGCGTTAAAACCCAAACCATTAACGCTTATATCCATCACCGGTTTTACGACGTAGAATGTTGGAAAAATATAGCCAATCCACGCAGGTATTTGAGGAAACATAAACACTATTGCCGGTCCAAACAGTAAAAAACCTCCGAATTTCCAGATAGCAAAAAGAGTGTTCATATCGTTGATTAAAGCCCCGGCTACTAACCCTATCTCCGATGCCATGACGGCTCCTAATACCAGCACCAGGATTAAAGCAAAGGGAGAACTGCCAAAACCTCCGCTGATCGTCAGAGTGAGTAAGCCCATGATGATCGCTAATACGGCTCCAATCACACCTTTCGCCAGGAAAATTTCACTTATCGTCGCACGGGTAATATTCAGGGCTTCCAAGGTATGTTTTTGTTTTTCATGAATTAAAGAGCCAGCTGGCATCATTATGCCTCCGAAAAATACGGACAGAAGCACGGTTAAGGGCATTAAACGGGAGCTCCATGGTACATTGGATTCATCGCCCAGAGCTACGGTGTCGATCTTCACCGGTAAAATGGAACCCGACATTTCCCTTATTGAGTCTGCCAGGACTACCGGTATTAATGCCCTGTTTTTAGCCAAGCTCTCTCCCCAGACGTAAGCTTTGATATTAACCACACCGGTATTTACCGTCGCATCGAAGTTTACGGGTAATACAATTCCCATATCGACACTTCCACGGGAGACGGCACTTTTCAATTCGCTCTCTGAATCGTACGATTTTACGATAATGCTTGTAGAGGAGGTCAAAATGCCCGGTAGCTCAGAATGATCGACATCATAAATTCCAAGTTTACCGCGATCGGTAAAAATGTTCCCAAAGGCAAGGTTCATAAATAACGCTAATAGAATGGGAGTCAGCACCGACATGACCAAAATAGCATCTTTGGGGCCATGAATCGTGTCGTTCTTGATCAACGTCCAGACACGCTTTAAATTCATAGATAACGCCTCCTTAAAATCACCATCCCGGCCCAAAACATAATGATTGAAAACCCGGTCAGAATGCCAAGATTGGTGATGGCATCACGCCATCCGGCTCCATAGTTAGCGATACGACTAACTGCGTCGGTTAAATAATAAGAAGGTATCAGTTTTGCCCACCCGGAAATGAGCCCAGGTATTATCATACCGATACCGGGAATGGCTAACAATACCAGGACAAGCGTACCCCACCCGGTTACAGACATGACATCCCGCGTAACTGATGCCAGGAAAAATCCAATTCCTACAACCATGAAACTACCGATCAACAACGTGGTAAGCATGAGTAGGGGCAGGTGGTTGAAGCCACCCACCAAAGCCATAAATAAAATTCCCTGCCCAAATGCCAACCCAACGCCAAGAATACCTTTGGCGAGAAACAGGTCGGATACCTTTAACGGGGTGGTAAGTATGGCCCGAGCTGTGCCTTGCTCTATTTCTACGGCAATTAAGCTCGCAACAGAAAGGGTTTCCATAAGTAGTATAAAAACAACTAATAAAGGTCGCATGCGGTCGCGCAGAGGAATTTGGGCACCAAGCAAATCATTACCAAGTACTTCCCCGGTGGTATCAAATTGCAGCACTTGACCGGTTTGTGCATATGAAAGTTCCTTAACCAACGCGACAATCGCTGTGGTCACTTCGGGAGGAGCACCGGAGTTATAATAAACGGTGATTACCGGTATTCCCCCATGATTCCAGATTTCCATTATATCTGAGGGTAAAACTACCCCAGCCTGGTAATTGCCATCGAGAATCGATTGTTTTAGGCCAGTTTCACTTGAAAATATTTGTACTGCGGTGCCTGGCTGAGACGTTAATTGGTTGAAAACCGGCGGCATTTCGGGTGCGTACATGGCCAGACTCAGGTTTTCATCGACATTTGAAGGTAGAACAAAGTACAAACCTATATAACAAACCAAACCGATTACGGTTAACAGCATGTAGAAACGATTATTTATAAAAAGAGCGATATCCTTTCTCATTAGAGCTCTAATATTCCGGGTGTTCATTCAACCAATCTCCGCCCCGTGACCTGAATAAAAATATCTTCCAGTGTAGCTTCTTCACTATGCACAGTGACCACTTTTTTTTCCTGAAAGAGGGCGCCCACTACACCGGGCGTGGATGGCAAATCCATACCGATCTCCTGTTTTTCTAACCGTCCGTCTTTTCCCATTAATTCCACGATCAAATTACGTTTTCCGTAGCGTTGTTTTAAATTGCGAGGTGTATCCAGCGCGACAATTTTTCCTTGATTCATAAAAGCCACACGATCACATAGTTTATCTGCTTCCCACATGTCATGGGTCGTGAGGAAAATAGTGGCGCCCCGCTGCCTTTCTTCCAGGATTAGATTATCGATCGCTTCAGAGGAAACGGGATCGAGCCCGGCGGTAGGTTCGTCCATAAATATGATCTGTGGCGTGTTTACCAACGAGCGGGCAACCATGAGACGCTGCTTCATGCCTTTAGAATAATTGGCAACCTTATCTTTTTCTCTACCGGTCAAACCAACACGCTTCAACAAATCCACCCCATCGAATTTGTTAACTCCGAATAGTTGGGCGAACAAGTTGAGGTTTTCCAGGGCACTCATTTGCTCATATAAATTAGTCTGCTCGAAACATACCCCGATTTGAGATTTGACGATTGCCGTTTCTTTAACCACATCGTGACCCAGTAACAAGGCTCTACCTGCTAGAGGTCGTAGTTGTCCGGTGAGCATTTTTACCGTGGTTGTTTTACCGGCACCATTCGGTCCAAGAAATCCGAGAATTTCACCTCTTCCAACACTGAAAACGATATGGTCGACGGCCAACAAAGTACCGTATTTGTAGGTAAGATTTTCTACAACAATCGATTTTTCATTCATGTTTCTGTTCTCTCCCAGGACATTGTTATATATTCTACTACATTCCGCCCGGTATTAACTTAGAGTCAATATCTTACTAAAAGCACATCTGTTTTTCTCAATGATATTATTTATTGTATACTGCGTTAATCGACATTTAGTATCGCAAGGAGTCCCGCTGTGAAAGTACCGATGAAAGTAGTGGATTACCAATTACTTCTGAAGTTAAATGAAAATAGCGTAAAAGCCGGACGGAGTCAACACATAACCGCGGAGCAATTACCGTTGGATAGACAAAAGCCATTCATTATCAATTTTTATTTCGATCACGAATGGAACGGACAAAAAGACATTAGGTGTTCAGTAATTTTAGAACCGGGAATACGTACTGCGTGGCTTGACGTTTCGACAGCAGAATTCGATTCGATTAAGACTGTGCAAATGCCGGAGCTTGACTGGGAAGCAGCGGTCTGTGTTGGAATCCCGACATGGGTAAAGTAATCTTGGCCCTATATTTCCACGACAAATCCCTCTGTATCTCCTCCCATATCGGGGTACGGGACAGGCTCTTAAAAAGGGAAGAGAATTAATTGTTAGGTACTACGATAAATATTTCCCGTAGAAATCGAAAATACGCTTCCACCCATCAACTGCCGGACCCTGCCGGTAGCTGGGACGATAATCTGCAAAGAAACCATGACCGGTATCGGTTGGATATGTTTTGAAATCGTATATTTTATGATGTTTTTTTAATTCCTCTTCCAATCTGGCAACATGTGCCGGCGAGGGATTCTGGTCGAGTTCTCCAAAGAGTCCTAGTAACGGACAATTCAAATTCCCGATCATATCGATCACCGCTTTGGGCTGGTTTGCATTTAACTCATCGGTGATCACCCTACCCCCATAACAATCTACAGCTGCCGAAAGATTTTTGGTGTTGCAGGCAAACAAAACCACCTGCCTACCGCCGGAACAATACCCTATGACCCCGATCTTCCCGTTGCAAGAGACAACATTACGTAAAGTAGTTACACAACCTTCAAGATCACCGATGACGCGGGCATCCGGTACGCCCCCACCCTGACGAATCCTGGCGGTAATTTCTTCCAAATCCCCAGGACCCTCACGGTGATAGAGATTAGGCGCTAAGGCAATATAGCCGTGCGCGGCAAATTTGCGGGCTATTTCTTTAGTATGTTCCACCAAACCGAAAATCTCGTGAATTACAATCACTCCACCATGAAAACCCAGATCTAACGGACGGGCCATATACCCGCTGATAATATCTCCCCCATACCCTGCGAATTTTACGGTTTCCGCCATCATACCTTCATATACCGGATAATCAACCATCTGACACCCCCGATAGTTATTAACTACCGGGAATAATATAGCGCAGACTTTTTGCTGTCAAATAATCTCGGCATTTTACTTCTGATATAAACAGTCTGAAGTAATGTATAATTAACCTAATGTTTTTAATTTATCGACTTTATAACTCCGCATGATGGCTGCTATACGTATTCCAAAAATATCGGGTGGTAACCCCATATGAAATTCAAGCTTTATTACGGTTGGTATATTGTGGCAGCCAGCGCAGTGTTGGGAGCGCTAAACAGTATTATTTTTGTCTACGGGTTTTCAGCTTTTGTAGATCCTATTTTAGGCTCTTTAGGCTGGACGGTGACGCAACTATCACTTGCCTCTTCCCTGCGTTCTCTGGAAAACGGCATTTTTAATCCTTTATGGGGCAATCTTTCCGACCGATGGCCGGCGCGCCGATTAATGCTCATGGGCGTAATCGGGACTGCTGTGGGCGTATTTATCCTCAGTCGTACGACTAACTTGCTTATATATTACGCCGGCTTTTTAGTGGTGGGTGTCTGGAGTTCGCTTGCTTTCAGTGTCTTGCCCCCGGTAGTAATCACACGTTGGTTCCGGCATGATATCGGAAAAGCCAACGGGGTTTATGCCATGGGGGCGGGCATTGGCGGGGTGATGGTACCGTTATTAGTGGAAGTTATCGATAAATTGCACTGGCAAAATACCCTTTTACTGGCATCAATCGTTTATCTAGTAATCGGCATCCCAATTTCGTTTGTATTCAAGAACAGACCTGAGGATATGGGGCTAATACCGGATGGTAGAATCGTTGACTCTTCCAAATCCGGCAAAAAGAATACTAACTATAATTTCTCAACGACCGTGAAACAAGCGTTAAAAATGCGAGCCTTCTGGTATATCAGTCTGGTGCAGTTATATCAGATGGCAGTAGTTGGTACGGTATCGACATTTATCATAACCTACCTGACGAACGAAAGGATGGAAAGAGAACAAGCCGCCATGATTGTGAGCCTATTCACGTTTATTAGCCTGTTCGCCAGAATACCGTTGGGTATGCTAGCTGATTTTCTTAACAAGCGGCTCGTGCTCTCCAGCACCATTGCCTTGTTCGCTATCGCATTGTTTTGTTTCTGGCGGCTTAATGGAGAAAGCCCTTTCTGGCTGGTATTGTTATTCGCCTCCACGTGCGGCATAGCCTTAGGAAGCATCATCGCATTACGAGCACCCGTACAACTTGAATACTTTGGAACTCATAATTTTGGTGTAATTTTCGGGCTAACAAGCATTGCCTCAACTTTGGGTGGCTTTATCGCCGCCCCAATAGCCGGGAGAATTTTTGACCAGTTCCACACCTATCGTCCGTTCTGGTTAGGATTAGCAATTTTCGGGGTGCTATTAATGCTGTTGATACTCACCCTGCCAAACGCCAAGCGCAGAGCAGTTAATGAAAACCCAATAATAAAAGAAGACTGAAAGATCATTAATATATTTGACAAAATCGTAATACGTTGCCTATAGTAGGTTTAAATTGAGTAAATTACCGAACCACCGTTCAATGAAATAGATTGGAATCTGAACCGTTATGGAACAAGCTTTAGCCGGAATCAAAATCCTTGATTTATCACGGGGTATCGCCGGTGCTTATTGCACGCGTCTACTTGCCGGCTTCGGGGCCGAGGTTATCAAAATTGAGAAACCAGGCCGGGGCGATACTCTCCGCAGTATCCGGCCGTTTAAAAACGATCAGCCGGGTGCAGAAAACAGCGGGCTATTCCTCTACCTTAATACGAACAAAAAAAGCATCACGTTGCGTCTGGCAACAGAGACCGGAGTTAAGATTTTTAAAGAGATAGTCCGGGATGCAGACATTGTCGTTGAAGACTTTTCACCGGGTAGAATGTCAGCCTTAGGTCTGGGGTTCCGCAACCTGCAAAAAATAAACCCCCGCATGGTAATGACTTCAATCACCAGTTTCGGACAAACCGGACCGTATAAAAAATACAAAATGAATCACCTGACTGCCTGGGGAATGAGCGGCGCTCGCTATAACGATGGCGCACCCGGGGTTCGCCCGGTCCAGATCGGCGGGTGGTTAACCCATTACATCACCGGATTATTTGCCAATGTCGGCACATGCACTGCCTTGTATGACCGCAATATTAATGGAAAAGCGCGGCACGTAGACGTCTCGATGTGGGAAAGCAATTTGCTGATCACCTGCTACCCCACTACTATCTACTCATATCGCGGACTAATCCATAATGCGGTATCGAAAGAACGAATGGGTATTTTTAAATGTAAAGACGGTTATATCGGCTTGAATCTTTACGGCCGACTCAATTTCGAATTGCTTTGTACATTCCTGGGGATACCGGAAATTATAGCTGATCCCAGATTCAATACTCCTGCAGGTATATGGGAACACTTCGAAGAAGCGCGGGATATCATTGCCGAAAAAGTTAAAGACCGCGAGAAGATGGAATTGTTTCAATCGGGTACCGAGTGGCGGATTCCTATCGGTCTCGTGCCGGATACAAAAGAGATCCTTGAATCCCCGCAGCACCTGGCAAGGGGTTTCTTCGACGAAATCGAGCACCCCGTAATTGGTAAAGTCACAATGCCCGGGGCACCGTTTAAGATGAGTGACACATCCTGGCAAACAACCAAAATTGCACCGCTTCTCGGGCAGGATAACGTTGAAATAATATGCGGCAGCCTCGGATATTCCAGAGACGAGCTAACGAGGATGTGTGAGCGGGGGATAGTTTGATGGTAAAAAAATCAAATTTACCATTCGCCGGCTTACGCATCGTCGATGCCACCAATTCGTGGGCGGGACCGTTCACCACGCAGATTTTAGCTACCCTGGGCGCGCAGGTAATCAAAGTAGAATCAATACAATATATGGACACCTGGCGGGCAAGCGGCAATATCGGTGATAACGCGGACGCTTACTGGGAGCGGTCGCCATTATGGAACTCGGTCAATACAGATAAACTGGGAATTACTCTTAACCTTGCCGATGAAAGGGCTAAGGATATTTTTAAAAAGCTGGTAAAAATCAGCGATATCGTTGCGGAGAATTATACACCCCGTGTGATGAAAAATTTCGGTCTCAACTATCCGGTTCTAAAAGAAATTAATCCGGCGATAATAATGATTTCACTGCCTGCACACGGTTCCACCGGTCCGTGGAAAGACACCGGCGGGTATGCCGCTTCAATAGAACAAACAGCCGGTATACCCATGCTCACCGGCTATCCTGAAAGCCTTCCAAAAATGAGTTCTGCCGGTTTTACCGATCCGATCGCCGGAGTGAATGGTGCCTCGGCAGTACTGACAGCCCTGTTGTATCGCCAGATGACGGGTAAGGGCCAATATATAGATTTATCTCAAGTAGAAGCCATGACTTCTTTAATCGGTGATGCGATTGTCGATTACTCGATGAATCATAGAATCCAACCGCGGCGGGGTAACCGACATCCCTTCGCGGCACCACATGGGTGTTATCGCTGCAAAGGCGAAGATCAATGGATCGACCTAGCAATTTATACCGATGAGGAATGGAAAAATTTCTGCCGTATTATCGGCAAGCCCACACTGAGTCAAGATAAAAAATTTGCGAATGCAGATTCCCGCTGGAGAAACCAGGATGAACTGGATGCAATCGTGGAGCAATGGACCTCGCTTCAAGATCATTATACTGCGATGTTCCGTTTACAAAAAGCCGGGATTACCGCTGGGGCAGTATTAAATCCCCAGGAATTACTGAACGATCCGCATTTGAAAGCCCGTAATGTTTATCAAAAAGTAAAACGTGAAATCATGGGAGAACATCCCTACCCGGTACCCACCGCACCTTTGAAACTCTCAGGCATTAAAGCGGCTATAAAATTACCGGCACCGAGTTTGGGGGAGCACAACGAATACGTACTGGCGAAAATAATCGGTTTATCTCCCGAAGAAATTAAATCACTGGAAAATGATAAAGTAATTGGCAAAAGACCCATCGGTATGTAACAATAAGCTGAGAATTTGAAAGGAGAGCTATATGGTCTGGCAACCGGAAATAGATGAGTTAAATAAACGTAAGGAACTTGCCCACCAAATGGGAGGACCGGAAGGAATCGAGCGGCAGCACGCTCGTAATAAATTGACCGTTCGAGAGCGAGTTGCTAAACTGGCTGATCCGGGATCCTTTGATGAGATCGGCGAAATTGCCGGCTCGGCCCGTTATGATGGATTAAAACTGGTTTCCTTTACGCCGGGTAACCAAATAATGGGTACGTGTAAAATCAACGGACGACGCGTAGTACTGGATGGTGGAGATTACACGATCCGTGGAGGAGCGGCGGATGCTGCAGTCAGGAAAGGCAGCGCCGATGCCCTGGCGCTTGAGTGGAGATTACCCAGGGTACATCTTTTGGATGCAACCGGCGGCAGTGTGCGTACATTTGAGCAAATTGGCAGGACTTACATCCCGGATAATCCCGGCGTTATTACCGCAACCCAGTTGCTAAGAGTTGTACCCGTTGTCTGCGGCGTGATGGGTTCAGTGGCGGGTTTGCCCGCGATTCAGGCCTGTATGGCACATTTCAACCTGATGATTAAAGGTACCAGTCAGATCTTCGCCGGGGGTCCTCCCGTGGTAAAAGCTGCGCTTGGTTATGATGTAACCAAAGAAGATTTGGGTGACTACCGCATTCAGGCATATGTGGGCGGGGTGGTGGATAACGTAGCCGAAGATGAAGATGACGCTTTCCGTATGATTAAACAATTCCTCAGCTATCTACCGAATAATGTTTGGGAAATGCCTCCTTACGTGAAGCCAACGGATGACCCGAACAGGCGAGAGGAAAAATTACTTTCTATTATTCCGCGCAATACAAAAAGAGGCTACAACCCGTATCAAATTTTAAAAATGGTTATGGATACGGATTCCTTCTTTGAAATTTGCCCCTTCTATGGCCAATCGCGCATTGTGGGGGTTGCCCGGGCAAACGGATACCCGGTTGGGGTAATGATCAACAACCCGCTATTCCTCGGAGGATCATTGGACGTTGCCGCCGGTAACAAAATAATCCGCTTTCTGCAGTTGTGCGATACTTTTCATTTACCAGTGGTTTGCTTCGCCGATGAGCCCGGTTTTATGGTCGGTCTGGAAGCACAAAGGCAGGGTGTCGTGCGCGCCGGAGCTCGCTTGGTTTGTGCGATGTCCGCCACCCGGATGCCCTGGTTAACCTTTATTACACGGCAATTATTTGGAGTTGCCGGTGGGTGCCATATCCGTCCTACGGGGATGTTCCGCCGGTATGCCTGGCCGTCAGGGAATTGGGGTTCGATGCATATTCAGGGCGGCACTTCAGCAGCTTACAAGCGAGAGATTGAAGCCGCACCCGATCCACAGGCTAAACTGGAAGAAATCGAGGCGCGTTTACAAGCAATGGCTTCACCTTTCCGCACCGCCGAGGCGGGTAACATCGAAGCAATCGTCGACCCGAGAGATACTCGTCGGTTGATGTGCGATTTCGTCGATCAGGCTCAGGTAATATTAAAATCCCAGTTAGGTACCACCGAAGGCATGAGTTTCCTGCCTTAGACATTTCTATTTCGGATTATCTAGCTGAATGCGATAACGACAGTAAGAAAAAAAGGGTGGGGATTAATCCCCACCCTTTTTTATTCCTTGTGTCATTCCATACTTTAAATGGAACTCAATTGGTTATAAACTATATGTTTTGATTGCCGTGTTATAAAATAGATCACCTCTTTCTGTTCTAGAGAATTCTTTAGTCATAATTTTAAGTGCGTTCCATAAAATGGTAAAGCTATAACCACGCTTATCGACAGGATAATTGCTTTCCAGCATAGAACGCTTGGGCCCGAATTGCTCGATGCAGTACATGTAGTAGGGTGCATATTCCTTCGCTAATTGCTCAGAAGATAAAGGAGCGGGTAATTTGTACCAGTCGTGCCCCAAACCGCCGATTGCCATCCCGCCGACTTTTACGAAAACATTCTGGCATCTGGCAATATCCGCGATATCTTTCTGCCAAATTTTGAATACCTCTTCTCGTTTGCTGGCATAGGCACCAATACCAATTGGGCCCCCGATATGATCGAGTATCATGATTGTATCGGGAAAAACCTTCGCCAGGCTGGTAAGTTCTTTAATTTGAGTATGATATAGCCAGGCATCAAAACTGACATTGTGCTTCTTCAAGTGAGCGAAACCCTTACGCCATGTCGGGTTCATTAAAAGTTGGGGAACATCAGTCCATCTTTCTATCTTGTCATCGGCATCCCAACAACTCATATTACGGATACCGCGAAGTCTACCTTTGCCAGCTGCAATCAGCGCTTCTAGAACCGGTTCTACCTTATCGCCGAGCAACAAATCCGCAAACCCGACAATACCGGCGGCGACTTTGGTTTTACTTTCTTTTTCATTGGCCTTTGCAGTGATGGTGGCAATAAATTCGGTTTCTCCTACGGGACGCATTTCCACAGGCCCATCGGTCCGGTAGCTTGTGCGGCACTCGATAAAAACCGTCTTGGTGATTTTGTGCCCACCGCTGGCATCTCTTAAATACTCTTCTACCAGATACCGACTACCCGGAAGATTCCAGAGATGATGGTGGGGATCGCAAATTTCGATTTCCGGTTCCAATGCTTTCTCGATCGTTGCATTTAGCCATGCTTCATGGCGGGACATCGTCATTTGAAAACTCCTTATTCAATACCCCGTAAATACTTTTTACTAAGGTGAAAATTGTTTAAAGTTTCTAGAATATAGATAGTAGTTTACTTCTTGGGAGGATTGGAATCTATTCCAGCCAAACCCCCGATAACATTTATCAGCGATGAATCGGTAGGAACGACAATCTTGGAATTGTTTGTAAGCGACTGTTCTACGGCTTGTAATCTGCGGAGAAATTGCGCATTCCCAACAAAGTATTTGTCAGCCGCTTCATTTACCAATTTAATCGCCTGGGCTTCACCATCGGCCACTAACACTTTGGCTTGTTTTTGACCTTCAGCTTGCAGGATGGCCGCTTGTCTTTGTCCTTCCGCCACTTTGATCGCGGCACGCCTTTCGCCATCTGCCTGGGTCTCACGAGCTGTCGCAAAATCAATCGCGGCGACTCTTTCGTTGGCTGCCTTTACCACTTTATTCATTGTCTCCTGGACATCAGTCGGAGGATTAATTTCTTTAAGTTCGGTACGCACGATCTCAAGTCCCCAACTCTTCGTCTCGGTTGCGAGGTTGTTATATAATGCTGTATTGATTTTCCCCCGCTCGCTGTTGGCGTCTTTTAGGGTCATGGTGCCGATGATATTTCTTAGTGTAGTTCTCGCTAAAGCTACGATCTGTCTCATGTAATTGAAAACATTGTATTGGGAAGCTTTGACACTGTCTTCATCGGATCGTACCTTGAAATATACTTGAGCATCTACCTGCGCATTTAAACTATCGCTGGTGATAATTTCCTGTAGCCCGGCATCTATCATGTTTTCGGTGATATTGACTACGACCAAGTGCTCAATGAACGGTATCAGAAAGACAATACCCGGGTTAACAAAGCGATTGTACCGGCCAAAACGTTCAACGAGTCCGCGAGAAGTAGGTCTCAGCGTGCGGACTGAAGCTAAGATCAAAACGAATAAAACTACTACGCCCACAACGATGCCAATAATTGCTCCAGCTGACATTTTAATTCCTCCTCAATTAGACCGGAATTTGCTCTACCAACTTTGAATGAGTCGACCCCGATGCTTTTTATTCTTAAACCCGATGATATACTCAGTAACTCCAATTGTCAAAAATTATCTTTAATTATGAAGCATTGCGTGTTATTGACAGTTTTTGCTGTAGTTGGTACTATGCCACTACAAAATATTCGTGTACGAATCTAAAACCAATCGAAGGAGGGTTACATGGGCTTGCAGGAGTTGAGTATCAATCTTACTGACGAACAAAAAGCCATCCGGAGAGAAGCTAGAAAGTTCTTTCGAGAAGTATGGCGACCGGCTGGTATCAAGTTGGACAAGATGGCAGACCCGGCAGATGTGATCGCTAAAGAATCTATTTACTGGGATGTGATGCGCGAGTCTTATCGCCAGGGCTATCACCGTACCCATTTCCCAAAAATCGCTGGCGGTCTGGAACTGGATCCGTTAACTGATAATATTCTCACTGAAGAGATGGGTTATGCCGATCTTGGGCTTTGTATCAGTCTGGGATGTCACGGTTTCCCTTATTCTTTCGGCCTGAATTCCGGTGTCCCGGAGCTGGTAGAACTTGGTACACGCTACATTGCGGATAATGACGCAAAATTCACCGGTTGTTGGGCAATCACAGAACCTAACCACGGATCGGACTGGCTTTACTTTTTGGGAGAAGAAAAATTCAGCTCTCAGGTCACCCCTCAAGTTCGTGCGGTTAAAAAAGGAAAGGAATATATTATTAACGGACAGAAATCTGCGTGGGTGAGTAATGGGACGATAGCCAATTATGCTGCTTTATTCGTGGGTATTGAGCCTGCGACAGGGCTCTCCAGTTGCGGTATGGCGGTAGTGCCTTTAGAAAGACACGGCGTCACCCGAGGTAAACCGCTGAACAAATTAGGACAAAGAGCACTTAATCAGGGAGAGATATTTTTCGATGACGTGCGCATACCTCAGGAATACATGCTATGGACAGATCCTAAAACTTACCCGGCTCAGTTCGAAGCCCTTCTCACTGCTACTACTGCCGGAACAGGTACGCCAGCGATTGGTTGCGCCCAAGCAGCCTACGATGAAGCTTATGCTTATTCTCAGCAGAGGGTACAGGGCGGGAAGATCATATTTGAACACCAAAGCGTTAAAGCAAGACTATTTGATATGTTTATACAAATCGAGGCGGCTCGTTCGCTGAGTCGGAGGGTATCGGCCTTTAATGCCGCCAATCCTCCAGGAGCTCTTCAATATTCGATTGCCGTCAAAATATTGGGCACCGAAACTGCCTTTCGAGTTTCAAGTATGGCTGTCCAGCTATTCGGTGGTTATGGTTTAAGTAAGGAGTCTGTGATTGAAAAGCTTTTTCGGGATGCCCGTGCGTCGATGATTGAAGACGGCGTTAGTGAGACTCTGGCGCTCCAGGGCGCCGAGCGCTTGAGATAAAAACATGCCTATTTACGAATTTCGCTGTTTAGACTGCAACAAGAAGTTTAGCGTCCTTTTTCGTACCCAGTCGATGTTACAATCACGCGTTTGTCCCGAATGTGGATGCAACAACACCGAGCGGGTCATATCCACATTCGCTTACCACAGGTCAGGTAAAGATATCTTAGAAGCCTTCGGGGAACCGACACTTTCGCCGAGGCCGGATTATTATAACGACCCACGCAACATTGGAAGATGGACTGAAAAACGATTCAAACAACTTGGTTTAGATGTCCCCCCCGAAATCAATCGCCAGATCCAGTCAGCCAGAGAAGGAGAACTTTCAGTTTCGGAAAATGAGATGCTGGGTAACTGATTTCAGGTGGAACCATTATATGCGTTATTCACTCTGGTTATTGAGGAGTACCGGATTTACGGGTGACAGTGTGCACCTCCGGATCAGGGAATAATAATCCCCATTAAATTATACATTTTGCGTCAAACGCCCTGGTTTGTGCGTGATTCCTCTAACCTGTATAGTGCCACTCTGTACTGCCGCTTGCTATGTGCGGTAACCGGGTAATTCCTTTAATAAACTTCCCACGACCTTACGGTCGGGGTATTAACTTATCTCAAACTTCGTTTGCCCTGCATCTTTCCTTCCTTGATTCTCAATATAAGCTTGGATTACTGCTTCATCAATCCCCACCGTCGAAA
>Ga0209777_10002288_pt1 | contig 25612 bp, 21 predicted proteins | sample FrelakmetHBP12HB_FD_187147 | JGI IMG/M metagenome (GOLD analysis project Ga0209777, IMG submission 187147) | Freshwater lake sediment microbial communities from the University of Notre Dame, USA, for methane emissions studies -HBP12 HB (SPAdes)... | ecosystem: Environmental > Aquatic >... | reverse complement strand
ATCCTTGCCGTTGCCGATGTGATTGAAGCCATGATATCCTATCGTCCTTACAGACCTTCTTTGGGACTGGAAATTGCACTCACGGAAATAGAACAGAACGCGGGAAATCTCTATGACCGCGAGGTAGTGGATGCGTGCTTAAAATTGTTCCGAGAGAAAGGGTTCAGCCTCGCATGAAAGGACATTTATGATTCATTCAGCACTATTAGTTACATTGGGTGTTATTATAACCGCGTTTATGTCCTTTTGGTCTGTGGTTTTTTCAATTTTTCCCGATGCCGACAACAAAATTCATAAGGTAGCCAATCTCTGGGCTAAAATTTTACTTTTAATATGCAATACAAAGGTGAAAGTAATCGGCAAAGAGAATCTTCTGCTCGGGAAAACACAAATTTTTATGGCCAACCACCAAAGCGATTTCGATATTTTAATTGCCTTGGCATACATTCCTGTTCAATTCCGGTGGATTGCCAAAAAGGAATTATTCGCTATTCCTGTATTCGGCGCGGCAATGAGAAGCGCCGGCTATATTGAAATTGACCGAAATAATCGAGAAAAAGCTCTGCAAAGCATTGAAGAAGCTGCAATGCACATCCGGAGAGGGAAATCAATTATGACCTTTCCGGAAGGTACGAGAAGCCGCGACGGAGAAATCAAAGCTTTCAAACAAGGAGCTTTTCATCTCGCCATCAAATCGGGTGTGCCCATTGTGCCTATTTCTATCATCGGCAGCGGCCGGATCATGCCCAAAAGATCCGTAAGAATAAACCCCGGCCAAATAAAACTGGTCATTGGAGAACCCATAGAAGTAAAAAATTTTGATATTGAAAAACGTCATGAACTGATTGAGAAGGTTAGAAATACCATCATTAAAAATTATAATGATGGGCAGGAATCGGAAAATTTAAACATTAAAAATATGAAATTTAAGGCTACTTGAACCTTCCTACTGTTATAATTTGAATAATTTTTCAAGGCTTAACCGAACTTTTTCCTGTCAGCAGTTCCGCTAATCTGGTCATCCTTCAAAGTTTTTTTCCGGGCATTTCCCGCTTCGGCGCTACGATAACCGCCGGTATTTTCCGCAAGCTTAACCGGACTGCGGCGGCGCGCTTCTCTTTTCAACTTTCCCTGCCAGCCGTGTGCGATGCCGTAATTTTAGAATCCCGTTACCTCAAACAAATTTCGTCTTCGGAAATATGGTTATACTTTGCCGGTTTTATCCGAGCCGCGTTAGCGGGGCTAGTATCCATTAAATTCTTTTTTCTGGTTGTCCGCGGCAGCGCGCTTAAAATTATTTGCTTACTATTGATGGATTTTCGGATTGCATACTTTACTTGTAAAATCATCTTTTTTCTGAAATAATCCTCGTCGTTGACACATTATTATTTTAATGGGCAAATATAATAATATGGAAGAGAAAAAAATAGGGAAACAAAAGGATAATAAAAGAAACCGGGAAATTAAAGGAGTAGTTTGTCTTTCCCTGGCCTTATTTTTGCTTTTGTGCCTTGTTTCCTATCATCCGCAGGACCCTTCGTTTACCCACGTAATTTCCCACCTTACTTCTACTGGTCAGGTAACGCAGAATTTTACCGGCAAGGTCGGATCTTACACAGCCGATTCACTGATTCGTCTTCTGGGAGTTGCCTCTTTTCTTTTGCCTCTCATTCTTTTTGTCTGCAGTTTTAAATATTTTTTACAACCCAAATTTACTATTAACGTCAGCCGGTCAGTTGGGTTTTTATTTTTTGTTCTTTCCTTTGCCGGACTCATGGCCATCCTTATCAGCGGAAGCGTCACCGTTTACGGAGAATCGCTGAAGAACGGCACCGGCGGATTATTCGGCGTTTTCATTGTCGAATTTCTCCGCATATCTTTTAATGTCGCGGGAACTTATATTATTTTAATTTTGATTTTTGTTGTGGCGCTGACCTTTATGGTTGAATTTTCACTTGTGTCTTTAACGGAACGAATCTCCCAATTTGTTTCGGCTTTATTCACTCTTTGCAAAAACCGTATCTTGTCTTCTGTAAATTATGTTCTTGACAGTGTGAAAATAGAAAAAAAACCGCAACCGATGATAATCGAAGATACTCCGCCGGTTGTAAAAAAAGTAAACCTCAAAAAAATTGAACAAACCAATTTTAATTTCACTAAAACTAACGTCGACGAAAAGTTTCAACTGCCTCCCTTTACATTATTGGAAGAATCTCAGCACAAGGATGTCCGCGTAAAACGTGATTCTCTGGTTACCAATTCCCGCATTTTGGAAAAGAAGTTGTCCGACTTCGGCGTCGAGGGACGTGTTGTAGAAGTAATGCCCGGACCGGTAATCACGATGTATGAGCTGGAGCCGGCCCCCGGCGTTAAAATCAACAAAATAGTCAATCTCTCTGACGATCTGGCTTTAGCGCTGATGGCGCCGAGCATTCGCATCCTTGCCCCGATTCCCGGCAAATCGGTGATCGGCATTGAAATACCCAATTTAAAGAGAGAACAGGTTTTTCTCAAAGAAGTACTCGACAACGAGTCTTTTCTTGAATCATCTTTTCGTCTGCCGATTGCTTTGGGCGTTAATTTTGTGGGCACGCCAGTGGTCGCCGATTTAACAAAAATGCCCCATCTGCTCATTGCCGGCACCACCGGCTCCGGTAAAAGCGTCGCACTCAACGCCATGATTTGCAGTATTCTTTTTAAAGCCCAGCCGGATGACGTCAAATTCCTTATGATCGATCCCAAGAGGCTGGAACTATCTTCCTACGAAGGCATTCCGCACTTGATGCATCCCGTAGTCGTTGATCCGAAAAAAGCTTCACAAGTTTTGCGCTGGACAGTGGAAGAAATGGAAAGACGCTACCAGATCCTCAACGATTTGAAAGCGAAAAGCATCGATGCTTACAATGAACTGCTCTTAAAAGGACTGAAGAGCAAAACTGTTTTAGCACTACCAAAAAAGAATATTGATTCCGACCTGGAAATTGAAAACACAGCCGTCATAACCAGATCAGACAAAGTTGAACACGAAATAACGCATACAAAACTTCCTTATATAATTGTAATCATTGACGAGTTGGCCGATTTAATGATGGTCGCGCCGCGGGACGTGGAAGAATCACTCACCAGGCTGGCGCAAATGGCGCGGGCAGCCGGAATTCATCTTATTATTGCCACGCAACGGCCATCGGTGGATGTCATTACCGGTTTGATTAAGGCTAATTTTCCCACGCGCATTTCGTTTCAGGTCTCTTCCAAAATTGATTCCCGCACGATCATCGACCAGCAGGGCGCGGAAAAACTGCTCGGCGCCGGAGATATGCTTTTTATTCCGCCGGGTACATCCAAGCTGTCCCGCATCCACGGAGCTTATGTTTCGGACAAGGAAATTTCGCGTATTGTTGATTTCATCAAAATACAGGCACAGCCCGCGTATGATTCCTCTATTGAAAAATTCGCGTTGGCCGCCGCGCAGACTCAACATGACAATGATGATGATTTCGATGAAAAATATGATGAAGCAGTGGCCCTGGTCGGAGAATTAGGACAGGCATCAATATCACTTGTCCAGCGATACATGAAAATCGGTTACAACCGCGCGGCACGCATCATTGAAAAAATGGAGACCGAAGGCATTGTCGGTCCCTCCGATGGCGCGAAACCTAGAAAAGTCTTGATTAGAAAGCTCCCCCGTTGAAAAAAATAAATCAAAACAAAGTGCGTATTATCAGCCTCGGTTGTCCGAAAAATTTAATTGACTCGGAAGTAATGGGAGGACTCGTAAACCAGTCCGGCAGGCAACTGGTTGACCACAGCGAATCAGCCGACATTGTCATCGTCAACACCTGCGCTTTCATTAATCCGGCCAAGGAGGAAGCCATCGAAGAAATCTTAACGCTGGCCGAAGAAAAAAAGAAAAACAATCCGCGGCTGCGGATTGTCGTCGCCGGCTGTCTCGCCCAGCGCTATGGCAAGGAACTTTTCGCCCAGATGCCGGAAGTGGATTTATTTATCGGCACAGGAGAAGTCGGCAACATCGTCAGCCATATAAATAAATTAGATCAGGGAAAACACAAACGGAACGCCGTAATCACCAAACCGGATTTTTTAATGAACTTTCAGCACCCACGGATTTTATCATCAACATCTGCAAGCACGTATTTGAAAATTTCCGACGGCTGTTCCAATCGTTGTTCCTACTGCGTTATACCGTCTATTCGCGGCGCGGCGCGCAGCCGCAAACCGGATGATATTCTGCAGGAGGCCGAAATGCTGGCCGGCAGAGGAATAAAAGAGATAATCATCACCGCTCAGGACACCACAAATTACGGCAGGGATTTAAAAGGCCGCCCGCGCCTGTCTTCCCTGTTAAACGATATGGCGAAAATAAAAAGCGTAAAATGGATACGCCTGCTCTACGCCCATCCGGCGCGCGTAACCACAGATTTACTGGAGACCATTGCCGCCAATGAAAAAATCTGCCGCTACATTGATCTGCCCATCCAGCACATTGACGATGATATTTTAAAAGCGATGAACCGCAAAGTTATCGGTGCTAAAATCAAAGAAGTTATCGCTCAGACTGGCCGGATAATTCCCGGCATCGCCATGAGAACATCTCTCATTGTTGGATTTCCGGGCGAAACGCCGACAAGGTTTAACAGACTGCTTGATTTCGTGAACGAAACAAAATTTGACCATCTCGGCGTCTTTACCTACTCGAAAGAAGAAGGAACAATAGCTGCAAATTTAAAATCGCATGTATCCGAAAAAGAAAAGGAACATCGCCGCGAAACAATTATGAATGAGCAGGCGGCAATTTCCCACTCCATCAACAAAACACTGATCGGCTCTGTTCAGGAAGTGTTAATCGAAGGAGAAAGCGACCGCGGCGACTATGCTTATATAGGCAGATGCCGCCGGCAGGCGCCGGAAATAGACGGCGTAACTTACATTAAAAAATCCAAAATCCAAACCGGCAGTATTGTAAAATGCAAAATAACCGCCGCCGATGAATATGACCTGTTCGGAGAAATAATTAATTAAAACCCACCACTGTCATTCCCGACCTGATCGGGAATCCAGAAAACAAAAATTATTAATTCCAACCGTTCCCTATTGTCATTGCGGTGAATCAAAGCCCCGAGCAAAGCGTGTGGGGGCACGACAGTGAACAGCCTGCCCGGCGTATGCTGGGTGGCAATCTCTATAACTTCCCACCCTTCCCTTTTATCTTCCATTGCGGACACAATTCCGACGATCCCGGATGATACTCATGGCAAACCATAGGCCTTGTTTCGTATATCGAGCAAAGCCATGAATCACCTGAACTGTAAAGGAAAGGACATTCACGCGGGTAATCGCCTGTCTCGGAAGAAACCATTCTATCACCCGCCCAAAGGAGATGGCGGTGCTCGATTATCACCAGAATGTCTTGCCTGTTTTCAGCGCGCCAACGGTCAAAATCTTCTTCCTCCGCGTAAGCTGTCAAATCAACGAAACAACACTTGCCGCATCGCAGGCAGGAAAGCGGCTCTTTCATAACTTGTCCCTCTTGGCTTTCTCCTTTACAGAATCGCCTCTCAAATTACCTTAAAGCCTATGTCTTTTAGATACTCAAAAGTTGGATCGTAAAATTTTGGCTGTCTTGTAAAATCCCCTATATCTCCTGAAGGAACAACTATTACCATACCTTGACGAGCACGTGTTAGAAGTACGCGATAAGCATTCTTTTGGTAGTTTTGCCGCTCTTCTTTGTTAATATGCATCCATTTAGACCCAACAAACGACCAATTCTCCCAACCTTTTTCGGTGTATCTGGAATCAGCATCCCATGTTACGCATACCCAATCAAGTTCTAGTCCTTGCACGTCAAATTCAGTAGCCACATCTTCTAGATAATATGAGGAGCGAACATCATCCTTCCCTTCAAGGAACCAATTAATAGGATTCATAGGTGATTTTACAAATATTCCATGGGGTTTTAATCGCTCGGCTTGAGATGAAACAACAATACCATATCGCTCTGTGCCACGTGCTTGTTGCTTTAACCATTGTCTTGCTTTGGCAAGATCACGCGTAATTACAATTGGATATTTTTCTTTCACTTTTTCAAGTGTACTTCTTACTTCATTTATGCTGCGATCTAGCACTTGTTTCACAAGTAGAGAAACATGCTCAGCACGGAAAGAACGCATTGAAACAGCAAGATGTAATGACGCATTGTACTCTACATTGGGGCGAGATTCTAATTTTTTTAACATTTCTCCTGCGGCATATTCGCTATCGGTTAGCCGATCAGAAATATAAATATCCCAATCAGTAAATGAGCTTTCTAGTGATTGGATCCATTCGCTGATTCCTGCTTCTCCAGTATTTATTTCCTGACCACCTCCAACTAAGCACACAACTACAGCCCAATCTTTATGTCTATTTAGACATGACATAAGAAATTCCGGCTCAGACTGATTGAAATTATGCCGATTCTTTTTTCGACTCATAAAACTTGATGTTTGTTCTAAATTCCAAGCGCGCTGAGCTTCGTCAAATAGAGCAACATGCTCGATAGGGGCTGATGTCAGATCAACAAGACATTCATCGCGGAAATTGTGTACATTCTGGATAAACATCTTAACCTCACTCATCGCCACGCCTTTCTTGATTTTACCTCCCTTAGCTTTTTCTCTTTTAACTTTATCACGCGCCAATGCTTCGCGCAAAATTGCTACAAGCGGTCCATTACCAGAAAGAAAGACGCTATAGAGATCATTGGATTTGTCAATGTGTGTAGTTGCTATATGGAGTCCGACCAATGTTTTACCAGCGCCGGGAACACCCGTTACAAAACATATGGATTTGCGAGAATTCTCTTTTGAGTAACGAATAATGGAAGATACAGCATCTGATGTTTGACTGAGATTTATGGCGCTGGCATCACTGCGAGAGATGTCCTCAACAGAATGATTGTTGTAAAGGGCCATTGCTGCTTCGATGATTGTTGGAGTTGGACAATATCGTCCTTGCTCCCATTGTTTTCTGTCAATCTCGTTTCCTGCGCTCAAAAGTAATACTTCTTTAATCACTTGCCCAAGCAAAGCAACATTGCTCTTTATTGGAATAAGTAGTTTATCTTTCTGTGATGTTAGATCTATCGAAGTAATAATATTTTTCGCTTTTGTAGCAATGAGAATAGGTGCAATGAATTGTTCGTGACTTGATTCGTGAAAGTTCTTTAAATCCAAAGCATAGTCCATAACCTGATCTATTGCATTGGAGTTGTATTCTTTTTCACCTATTTTGAATTCGAGGATAAAGATAACTGCCCCAATTAGAACCACCACATCAATTCGTTGCCCCATGCGAGGGATTGAATATTCAAAATATATTGATCCTTTGTAAGGAGGTAAAACTTCCCTCAAAATGATGATTTCTGCCAACCAAGCATCCTTCTGAGTTTGTTCCAAGGGAAATTCGTTTTTTAGCGCTATTTTTCCAATTATTTCTTCAGGAGATGTATTAAGAAAATCTTCAATGGTTGCTGAATAGTAAGCTCGATTCATCCATCAATTCCAAAATGAGAAAAGTTTTTCTGTTTCCAGTAGATTCTTAAATATTTTGTTAACTGTGCACGATCATGGGTGTCGTTTATATACTCTCTGGCGCTTAAGGTGTCAATCCCGATACGCTTTGGTATCGGGATATCCCTATGTGCTTTGCACAAGGGATAGTTTCCAATAGCCTTTAGCTATTACTTCGCAAAGCTCGTTTTACCACGGCGCTACGCGCCTGGTATAATTTCCAATAGCCAAAGGCTATTGGATAATTCGACTTACAAACTTTAATGCGCTACGCTTTTAAAGTTTGAGTCTCATTACGTCCTGCAAGCTTCAGTTCACTTTGTTTCTGAAGCTTGGGTCTCATTATCAGCGAGTTTCAAATCCCACGTCGCTTCGCTCCTGGGATAATTCAACTTACGCTTCAAACTTCGCAAAGCTTGTTTTCAGCGAGTTTCATTATCATTTATAAACATTTTTGACGATACATGACTTGTTCGTGTTTTTGAAATAGAGTTCGCCGTAAGCACCGGACCAATCCAATAAAGATTCGTTCCCGTCTGCCGGCTCAACACAAGCGCGGGTTTTGATAATAATGCGTGTCGAAATATCCTGATATAAATTACTGCCGATTTTCTTAATTTTTACTTCATATCTGCCGGCTTCTATGCCGTTGTCAGCCTTAACTTTTTTGCGTTGTCTACTTTCACCTTGATTCTGTTCATCAATTAATGCTTTGTCCCTTCCCCAATGCAGGCGCTCTTCCGGGGTTGAAGCTTGAAACGAATTACTATTCTTTATATCGGACTTAATATCTTCTTCAGGTGGAGGTTTGTCTGTTATAACGATAGTGCCGTCTTTATCTGTGTATCTGTACATTTCTCCTCCCCAAACATTCCGAGGCATCATGGACAATATTGTCATAATTAATAATAACATAACTATTACTGAATATTTCAAATATCTGAGAATCCAATAGCAGCTACAGTAAAACATTTTTTTACCCATAATGTTCTCAAATCGGGGATAGTGTTGTTTTTTTATTTCGCCTTGTTTTCTAATTTCAACTGCCTGATTAAAAAGCTGTCCAGCTGGTTGGCAAATGCCTGACGGTCTTTCTTGCTAAACTCAGCAGGTCCGCCTGTTATCATTCCATAATCTCTTAATCCATTGAGCAAATCACGCATGGCCAGCCGGTCTTTGATGTTGTGCTCTGTATAGAGTTTGCCGCGAGGATTAATCGCAAAGGCTTTTTTGGCGACTACCCTGTTGGCAAGCGGGATATCGGCTGTTATCACGAGGTCGCCCGCCTGCACCAACCCCACAATACGATCATCAGTCACATCAGCCCCCTCCGGAACCATGATCAGGGATAGATTTGCCAGCTTCTCCAGACGCAACGGTTTATTGGCGACAAAGATCAGAGGAACATTTAATCGTATGGATGCTTTGATCAAGATATCTCTAATAACATTCGGAAAAGCATCCGCATCAATAAATATCTGCATAAAACCTCTGTTTATCTTTGTACATAGCAACGTCCATATATTTTTCTTATTATACCATTTTTAAATTAAAGATGATATCGCGGCGATAAAGAAGAAACATCAAAGAGGATTATTACACCGGTAATTAAACGTTTAAATATCGTTTACCCTCTCCTTGTGACCCCGCACTACCTTCAGGTAGTCAAGTTATCAATACCTCTCCTCGCACCTTAATAACCTGAAGGTCACACTAGGACAGAAGAGGGAGGGAAGAAATATGTGTTTGGATTTACCCTTTGAAATACGTATATAATTGTTGTATAAACTTGCCGGAAATATGATCAATCTTAAATAAGGAAATTTGCGGCACATGAAAACATCAAAAGATAAAGAAGAAGCGGCGGGCAAGAATTCCCCTTCCATGAAAAAAGAAACTGATACAAATACGATACGTCCTGAATTGGCCGAAATTATTCATCGTCACGCTTTCGGCCTTGATAAAAATCGCCCTGACGCAGTGGCGAAACGTCAGAAAAAAAACCAGAGAACGGCTCGCGCGAACGTGGAGGATCTCTGTGACTCCGGCCGTTTCATTGAATACGGAGCTCTGGCGATTGCCGCGCAACGCGGGCGGCGGTCTGTAGAAGATCTCATCAGCAAAACCCCGGCCGACGGACTGATCGCGGGCGTCGGATCGGTAAATAGTTCATTTTTCGGAGAAGACAAAGCCCGTTGTATGGTCATGGCCTATGATTATACCGTTCTGGCCGGCACTCAGGGTTATTTTAATCACAAAAAGATGGATCGTATGCTGAAACTGGCGTACGAGCAGAGTCTTCCTCTAGTTTTCTTCGCGGAAGGCGGCGGCGGAAGGCCGGGTGATGTTGATGCCATCGGTATTATGACGGCCGGTCTGGATTTATCCACTTTTGGTTCGTTCGCGAAACTCAGCGGCAGAGTTCCGCTGGTAGGCGTTGTGTCAGGGCACTGTTTCGCGGGCAACGCGGCCCTGCTGGGCTGTTGTGATGTAATTATTGCGACGAAAAATTCCAACATCGGCATGGGCGGTCCAGTGATGATTGAAGGCGGTGGACTCGGTATTTTTAAACCGGAGGAAATCGGCCCGATAGACGTACAAACTCAAAACGGCGTGGTCGATATTGAAGTGGCCGATGATACAGAGGCTGTCGCTGTCGCCCAAAAATATCTTTCCTATTTTCAGGGAAAAATTTCCCGGTGGGAGGCCGCCGATCAGCTTCACCTGCGCGATCTGATTCCTGAAAACAGCAAGCGCGCTTATAACGTGCGGACTGTCATTAAAGCAATGGCCGATACTGATTCATTTCTTGAACTGCGTCCCAAATTCGGTCCCGGCATCATTACCGGTTTTATACGTATCGAAGGCAGAGCTTTCGGTGTTATAGCTAATAACTGTATGCACATGGCCGGAGCTATTGAAGCTGAAGGCGCGGATAAGGCAGCTCGTTTAATGCAACTGTGCAACGCGCATGGTCTGCCGATTCTCTCTTTGTGCGACACACCCGGGTTCATGGTAGGACCGGAAATCGAGAAGCGCGCTCAGGTGCGCCACGTCTGCCGGATGTTTGTCAACGGCTCACATTTAACGGTGCCTTACTTTACGATTGTCCTGCGCAGAGGCTATGGCCTCGGCGCCATGGCTATGGCGAAGGGAGGTTTCCATGAGTCTTTCTTTACGGCTGCCTGGCCGACCGGAGAATTCGGCGCCATGGGGCTCGAAGGAGCAATCAAGGCCGGTTTTAAAAAAGAGCTGGCGGCGATTGCAGATCCGCAGGAGCGCGAGAAATTCTACGAACTACTGCTTGCTCAACTGCGTGAAAGAGGAAAAGCCGTCAATATAGCTTCTTACCTCGAAATCGATTCGGTGATAGATCCAGCCGATACCCGCAAGTGGATTATGCAGGGCATTAAATCCGTGCCCGCGCAACGCCCTCAGGAGGCAGGTCACTCTTTTATTGATCCGTGGTAAGAATGAGAAAGGAGTCATTATGCGCACTTTCAAAAAGATTATCGCCGGTTTGGTTGTTTTTTTAGTTCTTTTTGGCGTTGCCGGTTTTTTTATTGCGCCCGCTGTTCTCAAACCGCTGATCATTGAAAAAATTTCTGCGGCTCTGCACAGAAAAACATCCATCGCCAAGATCAACATTAATCCTTTCGCGCTTTCTGTGACCATCAAAGGATTTTCGCTTGAAGATCCCGGCAGGAAATCACCGTTTGTCGCGTTTGACGAACTATATGTGAATGCCGATGCGGCGTCTTCAATTTTCCGCAGGGCATTGATTTTGAAAAATATCAGCCTGAGGAACCCTTACGTTGGCATCTCCCGCAAACAAGATGGTTCATATAACTTCACCGACCTTATACCCAAAGGGGAAAACGAAGGGAAACCCAAGCCCGTCAAGGAAGAAAAGCCTTTTCTTTTTTCCTTGAATAATATTCAGATTATCAACGGAAAAATTGATTTCAGCGATGAACCAAACCAAACCAATCATACCGTGCGGGAGATGAACCTTTCCATCCCCTTTGTTTCCAATATCGAATATTATCTTAAGGAATACGTCGAACCGAAATTTTCCGCTATTATTAACGATAATAAATTTGAACTTGCAGGAAAAACCCAGCCGTTCCTCACATCGCGCGCCACAAGCTTTGATGTGAACATTCAGGATTTAGACATCCCTTTTTATCTGAAATACGTTCCTGTAAAAATGAATTTTAAACTTAACTCCGCGCGCCTTGATACGAAAATGAAAATAAATTTTGTCATGTATAAGGACAAATCGCCTTCCCTTATGCTGACAGGCAATGCGACTTTAAGAAAAATAGCTCTGGACGACTTGCAGAATAATAAAATTCTTAATCTGCCATCCTTGAGCATCAATATGACATCCGTCGAGCCACTAGTACCGAATATTCATCTTGCTGAAATCGCCATACAATCGCCGGAATTAGTCATCCGCCGCGACAAAAATGGCGAAATCAATCTGCTCAATCTGGTGCAAAAGCAAACAAAAAAAGAAAAAACTATCGCCAAAGAAACCTCTGCAACTCCCGCAAAGAAAAATGAATTAAAATTCCGGCTGGATAATTTTCTCCTCGATAAAGCAGATATTACTTTTATTGACGCCAAACCGTATCAGCCGGTAAATATTCATATCTCGCCCCTGCGCTTGAAAGCGGCCAATCTTTCTCTGGAAAAAAACGCGCAGGGAAATATCGATCTTGTATTAACTCTAGATAAAAAAAGCGAAATATCAGTGCAGGGTCCGTTGGGTTTGGAACCACTGAACGCCAATCTGGCGCTGAATGCAAAAAATATCGACATCCGGACATTTCAGTCCTACTTTACCGATAAAGTTAAAATTGATGTGACACGCGGCGCGGTTTCGACTACCGGAAATTTTTCTCTGACTACCGGCAAGAAGGAAGAGCCGGTTATTAAGTATGCCGGTAAAATTTCCGTAAACAATCTGGCCACTATTGACAAAGCCCAATCCAATAATTTTCTAAAATGGAAATATCTTTCTTTCGATGATATTCAGACAGGGTACAATCCTTTTTTCCTGCACATTAAGACTATTTCGCTTGCTGATTTTTATGCACGCATCATCATCAAACCAGATAAGACAACTAATATTCAGGATATATTCAGCGATGACAGCAAAAAAGAGCAGGAGAAAAAGGAACCTCCTGCTAAGTCCGGGGAAAAGAAACAAGAGGCCAAGCCTCCGGAAAAGCTCGCAGATATTAAAATAGGCAAAATAATATTTCGCGGTGGCAACATTGATTTCAGTGACAAGAATATCAAACCTAACTATGATGCGAATATGCTCAACTTGACCGGCAGTGTCACCGGACTTTCTTCTCAGGATATGACACGCGCTGATGTTGCGCTCAAGGGCAACCTGGGACACGGATCGCTTATTGACATTGCAGGCAAGATTAATCCGCTGGCCAAAGATCTTTTCGCCGATATTAAAATCAGTTTTAAAGATATTGAGCTGAGTCCGGTTACACCATATACGAACAAGTATCTTGGTTATCCTATCATCAAGGGAAAGCTTAATTTCGATGTGGCCTATCTGGTGGATAAAAGAAAACTCGACTCACAGAATAAAGTGACCATCGACCAGCTTACCTTTGGAGATAAAGTGGAAAGCCCTGATGCTATTAAAGCACCGGTGACACTGGCCGTATCTCTTTTAACCGACCGCAACGGGCAGATCAATCTGGATGTTCCCGTATCCGGGAGCCTCGATGATCCCAAATTCAAAATTTGGCCGATCATCTGGCAGGTACTTGTAAATCTCATCACTAAAGCCGTTACATCGCCTTTTGCACTACTTTCCTCTCTTACCGGCGGCGGTGAGGAGCTGAGTTTTATCGAGTTTGATTATGGGAACACCGTGGTCACATATGAAAGCCGCAAAAAAATAACCATCATCGGGAAAGCCCTTTACGAACGGCCAGCTATGAAACTTGATATTGAAGGATATATTGATCCGGAAAATGATAAGGCGGGTTTGAAAAAAGTTGATTTAAACCGTAAGCTCAAAGCACTCAAACTCAAAGAAATGTTATTGAAAGGCGGTGAGCAGGTTCCTCTTGAACAATTTCAGCTCACGCCTCAGGAATATGAGAAGTATCTAAAGCAAACTTATGATGCCGGAAAATTTACCAAGCCGCGTAATATTTTGGGTATTGCCAAGAAACTTCCGGCGGCGGAAATGGAAAAATTGCTTTTGAACAATATCGAAGTGACGGACAGCGACTTGCGGCAGCTTGCCGCCAGGCGCGCGCAAAATGTCAAGGAACTGATTCTTCAACCAGGCAATGTCGATGCCAGCCGCGTGTTTATTGTAGAACCGAAAACACTTTCCCCGGAGAAGAAAGAAAAAGTTAAAGACAGCCGCGTAAATTTTAAGCTGAAGTAATGCGGAATTGACACGGCAAATGACAACAATAGAAAAGATCGCGTTGGAGATGGTAAATCTTATTTGACAATAGACTGAAAATTAAAATATAGTTCCCTGTAATTATTTCGCCGACAAGGTAAAATTAAACATGCAAATTCAAGATGTTTTTTCCGCGCATAAAGATGATCTTCAGCAAGTCGAAAAATATATCAATGAATATATAATTTCTGAAATTAAATTGATTCCCGAAGTTGCGCACCACTTGATCGACAGCGGCGGCAAAAGATTCCGGCCGCTTCTGCTTCTTATCAGCGCTGGCATCTGCGGTTACCAGGGAGAGAAACGCTTTCCGCTGGCCGCGGCTATGGAATTTATTCATACCGCCACCCTACTGCACGATGATGTTATTGATGAGGCCAAAATCCGGCGCGGCAGGACTTCCGCCAATAACGTCTTTGGAAATGCCGTCAGTGTTTTGGTAGGCGATTTTCTTTGTTTCAAATCCTTCCAGCTGTTAACAGAAACCGGCAATATCAACATTTTGAAACTCATTTCCCAAATAGCCTATATCATGTCCGAAGGTGAAGTATTTCAACTCATTAAACGCGGCGATATAAATCTGACCGAGGAAGAATATTTGACTATTATTGAAAAGAAAACTGCCGTTCTGATTTCGGCGGCCTGTTCTACCGGAGCAACACTGGGTACTAAATCGCAGGAAAAAATTAACGCCCTGGCGCGATTCGGCAAACATTTAGGCATGGCCTTTCAGATCACGGATGATATTCTAGACTACACTGCCAAGGAGCAGGAATTCGGCAAATCAATAGGCAAGGATTTAGAAGAAGGAAAAATAACTCTGCCGTTAATATTCGCCCTCAAGCAAAGCACAGAAGAAGAGAAAAATAAAATTAAAGAAATAATAACCCGCAAAAAAGGCTCACAGAAAGCGGTGCGGGAAATTATTAGGTTAATTAAAAAATATAACGGAATTGATTATTCTCTCCAATGCGCTAAAAAATTTATCAGAGATGCTCAGACACAGCTAAATATTTTTCCCGAATGTTTGGAAAAAGCTCAGCTCCATACCGTCGCCGAATATATCCTCTCCCGGAATATATAATACCGCAGATTCATTATCGCGGCACTAATTTCCTCTACTGAATAATTATGCTTTTACCACGGGGAATAATAAAGATACTTTAGTGCTGCGGCCCAACTGGCTTTCAATTTCCATTCTACCGCCGTGAGCAATCATCAGATGCTTAACAATTGACAGCCCCAGCCCGGTTCCGCCCAAATCGCGCGAACGCGACCGGTCCACCCGGTAAAAACGCTCACCCAGACGTTGAACCTCTTCTTTTGGTATGCCGATGCCTGTGTCTGTTATTGTCAATACAGCATAGTTATCTCTTTGCTCGGCATCAATAAAAACACTGCCATCTTCCGGCGTGAACTTGACGGCATTGTCTAAAACATTTACCAGTATCTGAGTTATCCTGTCTCTGTCTGCCCTTATTGTCACGTCATTTTCCGGCACCTTGTTATGGATGGTTATATTTTTCAATCTAACCTTCGCTTCAACTAACGGAATGACACCTTCCAAAGCATTGCGCAAATAAATTTCTTCAAAACGGAAATCAAGTTCACCCAGCTCAACTTTTGATATGATCAGCAAATCCTCAACCAGACGATTCAAACGCTGCGCCTGCTTTAGACTTATATCAACAAATCTTTTCGTCTCATCGATATTATTTATTGTGCCGGCTTTGATTGTTTCCAGATATCCAATAATCGCTGTGAGAGGTGTTCTGATTTCATGCGTGACATTGGCCACGAAATCAACTCGAATCTTTTCCAGTTTTTTCAATCTTGTGACATCATGAAAGACAAGCATTGCTTTTTCTTCGTCCGGGTAATTATGCACAGATGATATACTGACGCTTAAAATGACCGGATCGAAGATGCCCAGGGTGACTTCTTCAAAGACCGTGGCGTGTGTCTCTTTAAATTTAAGAAATGATTTTTGCAAGTCTGCATTGAGGAAGGCTTCCATCAGAGTTTTACCGTTTATATCTCCGTATTGCTCGGACAATATATCGCTCAGTGCCTGATTGACAAATTCGATTTTATCTTCCGCGTTGAGAATAAGAACTCCTTCAGTCATACTGGTAAATGCCGTCATCAATTTGCTTTTCTCTTCATTGGCCAGCCGAATCTGTGTTTGCAATTCCTCTACCAGATAGTTTATATTATCAGCCAATTTTTCTGTTTCGTCCGATGTCTCTAAAAAAATGGACCCAACCGGATGCCCCTGACGCAATCTTTCGGTAAATCTTTCCATGGCCAGAATCGGCGCTGCCAGACGGTAAGAAAAGAACAGTGCAATTATAAGTGCGATAACCGCAACAATAATCATTGCCAGAAAAATAGATTGGTAGACTTTTTCAATCGCGCTCTGCACATCATGAAGAGGGCGCGCCAACCTGATATATCCGGTTATCTGTGATCCTGACTTCATGGATATAGCCACATAAAGCATATCTACGCCTATGGTCTGGCTGTAGCGTATGGATTTGCCCTTGCCTTTCAGCCGGGCTTCCTGCAATTCCGGACGGCTAAAATGATTCTCCATTGTGGTGATATCTTTTTCCGAATCAGCAAACACCCTGCCCTGCGAGTCCACCAGCGTAACCCGTGAATTGGATATCCTGGCGATCTGTCTGAGTTGATCAGACATTTTCTGTGCCGAATTAAGATCAATTAATTCGGCATAACTTAACAGTTCAGCCTCAATCTTATCGGTCATGACTTTTTTAATCTCGTCTTTAATAAATAGGTCCAGAATAAAAAAAGACAAGCAGACAATAACCAGATAGCTGAATAATATCTTTAAGAAAAGATTGCGCTTCATGCCGGCTCCTTTTTGTCTAGGGCACAAGTTTGATGCCGCACGCATTCGCCGGTAACCATATAGGTGACCATATCGGCGATGCCCTTGGCATGATCGGCAATTCGTTCCAGATTTTTTGATACTTGCATAATCATTAAGGAACGGTGAATCGTTTGGGAATCTTCCATCATAAAGGTCAGAAGCTCGCGGAAAATCTGTTCATTGAGATCGTCAGTAATCTCTTCCGTTCGCCGGACTTCTTCGGCCATATTCAAATCATTATTAATAAAACTATCCAGAGATTTTTTAATCATCTCTCCTACAAGATCAGCCATGCGGGGCAAATCAATATAGGGTTTTAGTTTAGGCTCTTCGTTTAACTGGATCGCCTTCTCGGCAATGTTAACGGCCATATCGCCGATTCTTTCCAAATGTCCGGTAATCTTGATCGCCGTCGTTATGAATCTTAAATCTATAGCCGTGGGCTGCCTCAACGCTAATATTTTAATACATCTTTCTTCCAGTTCAGTATCCATTTTATCAATTTCATCATCATCTTTAATGACCTTATGGGCAATATCCGAGTTTCTTTCGGTTAAAGATTGCAACGCCATCTGAATTGCCTTTTCGGTCAACGCACCAATGTAAATGAGCCCATCTTTTATTTCCTGCAGTTCCATTTCATAATGCGAACTTGTATGCCTTTTTTCTTCCATAGTAATTCCTCCAGTTGATGCTTAGCCGAATCTGCCTGTTATATAGTCTTCCGTGTGTTTCACATCCGGATTGGTAAATATTTTCTCCGTTTTATTATATTCAACCAAGTTTCCCAGATAAAAAAACGCAGTCTCATCGGAAATTCTGGCTGCCTGCTGCATATTATGAGTAACGATGATGATTGTATAGTTTTTTTTCAATTCTTCGATCAATTCCTCTATCTTGGCAGTGGAAATGGGATCGAGCGCGGATGTCGGTTCATCCATCAGTAAGATGTCCGGCTTCATCGCCAGCGCCCGGGCAATGCAGAGCCGCTGCTGCTGGCCGCCGGAAAGATTCATGGCCGATTTATTTAAAATATCTTTGACTTCATCCCAAAGAACAGCCTGCTTGAGGCTTTGCTCGACCAGGGCATCAAGATCATCTGTGTTCATTGATGTCAGTTTCGGGCCATAGGAAATATTATTATAAATCGTTTTCGGAAAAGGATTGGGCTTCTGAAAAACCATGCCAACCTTCCGGCGTATTTCCACCGGATCAACATCCTTAGAGTAGATATTCATATCTTCAAAGAGAATTTCTCCTTCGACTTTTGTTCCGTCGATAAGGTCATTCATTCGATTCAAAAGCCGCAGCAGTGTGGACTTGCCGCATCCCGAAGGCCCGATCAAGGCGGAGACCTTATTTTTTCTGAAGTTCATAGTTATATCCGTCAAGGCGCGGCTTTGCCCATAATAAAAGTTTACTTTATTTAATTTAATAATGATATTGGAATCCATTCTTACCACCTTTTATTCTTTCTCATATAGCTGCGAATGATTATCGCGATCAGGTCTATACTCAGAACAACTGCTACCAGAACAAGCACTGTTCCAAACTGTATTGGCCTTGTTGCCTCAATGTTCGTACCGGCTGTGGCCAATACATAAATATGGTACGGCAGAGCCATAACCTCGTCAAAAATTGAACCGGGCAGTTTGGCGGTGAAATACGCGGCAGCGGTGAACATGATCGGCGCTGTCTCTCCTGCGGCACGGCCTATCCCTAAAATAGAGCCGGTTAAAATTCCTGGCAGCGCGTTGGGTAAAACAATCCGATAAATGGTCTGCCACTTGGAAACACCGAGCGATAACGATGCCTCACGAAAAGTCTGCGGCACCGCCTTTAGAGCTTCCTCCGCTGCGCCGATAATTGTCGGCAGGATCAGAAATCCCAGAGTGAGCGATCCGGATAAAATACTCGACCCGAATTTCAGAAAAATAACAAAAGAACCAAGTCCGAATAAGCCGAAAACAACCGAAGGTACTCCAGCCAGACAATTAATCCCGACTTTAATCAGGCGTATTATTCTGCCCTGTTTGGCATATTCTGTCAGGTAGATAGCCGAAGCAATGCCCAGGGGTAAACCAATGGCGATTGCGCCGATAGTGAGATAGATCGTGCCGAGAATTGCGGGCATGATTCCGCCCTTAGTCATGGAATCCGTAGGAGGTTTGGTGATGAAATCCCAGTTGATTGCGCCAATGCCGTTCACAATAATATAAAACAGTATGCCGCCCAGAGCCAGAGCGATGATCAAGGCTGAAAAACGCACAGCGCCGAAAAATAGTGCTTGTTTAAAATAGCGCCACTTCATGGAATTATTTTTGAATGACTTCATAATATCTTCCATTTAAAGTGTCCCTGAACCAACTTGGCGGAATTTGTGTGAAATATAATCGGCAACCAGATTAAAAAATAATGTCAGGAAGAATAAAACAATACCGATGGCAAAAAGCGCTTGATAATGTGCACCGCGAAAAGGCGCTTCACCCATTTCCGCGGCAATGCTTGCGGGCATCGGACGAACCGAATCGAAAATACTCCCGGGAATAGCAGCCGCGCCTCCAGCCACCATCAAAACAACCATGGTCTCACCGATGACTCTCGCCATCCCCAGCATCACAGCCGTGGAAATACCGGACAGAGCTGATGGAATGATCACCCGCGTAATGGTTTCAAATTTAGTTGCGCCCAGAGCATACGATGCTTCTTTGAATTCGCGCGGCACTGCATAAAGAGCATCTTCAGAAATGCTGGAAATAGTGGGTATGGCCATAATGGCCAGTATCATGGACGCATTAATGATGTTCAGTCCGGTGGGAAGATCAAAAGTATCCTGCAGCCAGGGAGCCACCACAACCATCCCGAAGAAACCAAGTACAACGGAGGGTAATCCGGCCAAGAGTTCAATGACTGATTTGAGAATTTCCTTAATACTCTGAGGTGCGATTTCGGAAATATAAATAGCGGCCATAACGCCCAGCGGTACGGCGATACTTGTTGCCAGAATCGTTACGATAAGCGAACCGATTATCAAAGGAAAAATTCCAAATGAAGGTGGATCGTAGGTAGGGTACCATTCCATACCCAATAAAAAACCTTTGACAGATACCTTGCCGAATATCGGCAGACCTTCCCGGAAGAGAGAAAAAACAATCAACACCAGGACAATAACAGAGACCAGAGAAAAAGCAAAAAAGACATACTTGATGATTATTTCTTTTGTCTGTCTGGTCATAAAGATTCTCTTAAAATGATTAATGCCCTTTTGATAATCAAGGACATGTAAAATAAAAATGTTAGCTAAATTCTTTTTCAATCCATTTTTTTATTTCATCACGGATATGTCTGTATTCTTTAATTACATCCTCATGCCAACCCTGAAATTTTGAAGGGTCGGAAAAACCTTTGTGAAGGTGTAAATTTCCTCCCGGAAAATATGGACAGGACTCATTGGCTTGATCGCAAACTGTAACCACATAGTCAAAATGATAATCATGAAAAACATTTAACCCCTTTGACTTGTAACTACTGACATCAATTCCTACTTCTTTCATCACCGTTATAACAAGAGGATCAATTTGAGTAGGATCGGTACCGGCGCTAGACGCTGTATACCGATCCCCGTAAAGTCTATTTAAAATCGCCTCAGCCATCTGCGACCGCACCGCGTTATGCGTGCAAACAAATAAAACGCTCTTCTTGGGAGAACATATTTTCACTGTGATTCTTTAAATTTTATTTCTTCTTACTTTTAACCGCTTTCTTAACATCAATCAGAGGAACAAAACCCTCTTTGACAACAATTTTCTGGCCTTCCGCAGATTTAACAAAAGCAATATATTTCGCCACGTCACCGGTTGCGTCGCCATCGGTGTACATGTAAAGCTCGCGGGACATCGGATATTCTTTGGACAACGCCGTCTGAATGGAAGCGGTTATGCCATTTACCTGCAACGGTTTCAAACTCTTGTTTACATAGCCAATACCTAAATAACCAATGGCATAGCGGTTTTTTGCCACAGCGGTAACGATAGCTCCGTTGGAAGCCAGCATCTGCGCTTGAGGTGCTACTTTGGCTTTTTTCATGACGAAATGATCCCATGACTCAAAAGTGCCGGAAGAAGAATCGCGTGAAATGACTACAATTTTGAGATCGTCACCGCCTACCTCCTTCCAATTGGTAATTTTACCCTGATAAATTTGGCTGAGTTGATCAATTGATAAATTTTTAACTTTGTTTTTGGGATTAACAACCGGAACAATTGCGTCATTTGCCACCACATTGGCAACAGGATTAACATTGTTTGTCTTGGCCAGTTCAACTTCTTCCTTCTTGATCTCCCGAGATGATGTGGCAATGTCCGTTGTCTTGTCTATTAAAGCTTTAATGCCTTCACCGGAACCGCCGCCGGATAAAGAAATTTGCACTCCCGGATTCTTCTTCATATATGCTTCCAGAGTGCCCTGAGCAATAGGCAAAACCGTAGTTGACCCCTTGATGACAATTGACGAACCTGCAAACGCCATCCCACTCATCATCGCTAAAGCTACGATGGCAAATACTGTTTTTTTAAAAATACTAATCATTAAAATTTCCTCCTAGTTTTTAAATTTACACTATTATAAATGATAAATGTTACAATTTGATGACAGTTTGATTAAACTTCAGAAACAACATGAAGTGCCTAATCTAACAATAAAAAAACTGTAAATTGTTTCTTATCGGCAAATTTATGGCCGAATCCCCGGACAGTCAAAATATACTGCGGGTTTTCCAAATCCTTCTCAATTTGGCTGCGTAAACGCCTGATGTGCACATCAACCGCCCGATCGGTGATAAAAATGTCATCCCTCCAGACGTGATCAAGAATCTGGTTTCTGGAATAGACTCTACCCTGATTGCGCTATAAAAAGAAAAGAAGTTTCAGCTCTATCGGGCTTAGTGTTACCGGTTTACCGCTGATCTGTACCAAACAGGAAGCGTAATTTATTGCCAGTTCTTTATAATTAAACTCTTCTTTACCGGTTTTATTATCATTGTCATGCATACGGCGCAAAACAGCTCTCACTCGCGCGATAAGCTCTTTAATGCTAAAGGGTTTGGTAATGTAATCATCCGCTCCAACTTCCAATCCGATTATTTTATCAATTTCATCGCCTTTCGCCGTCAACATAATGATTGGCATATTTACCGTCTCGGGATTACGCCGGATAGCCTTATAAACATCAAGGCCATTCATTTTAGGCAGCATAAGATCGAGAATCATCAAGTCCGGCTTTTCTGAACGGACCAATCCAAGAGCGGCTTCGCCGTCATAGGCTTTTACTATAGAAAACCCCTCTTTCTCCAGATTATAAGAGAGAAGTTCCACAATATCCTGTTCATCATCGACAATCATAATTTTAGACATAAAAATTTATACCATTGGCAGGATGCGTTGAATGTTGCAATTTTAAAGCGTATTTTTTTAGGTTATAAGAAATTTTCGTTCCTCGGGACATCTTTTTAAACATCTTTTATCTCCATTGATATGGAAGCACCAAAAAGCACTAATTATTTATGAAAATGTTCGCATAGCTGCTTTGTTATTTCTGAATTTGTCTGGCATGCAAATGGCTGTTGTGAAATACGCTAAAAATATTTGTGGATGGGATATACTAAACAGCTCCGAAAACAAGAATGGTTTGCGATTGGATTTTAATAGATTTCTCATAAGGATCGATGTCGCGATGTACCATCGGCATGGTCATCGATGCCGCACTCCACATTTTGTGGCCAAGATTTCCTTGACATACAAGACCGGACTTCTTATACTTCATTACACAAAAAGGAAGTTCTTATCAAAAATTTTACACCAAGCGACGAAAGTCTTAATTTTCCTATACTTCACACTTGGAAAATGATAAATCTTTCTCTGAAAAATAGCGTTTGGGAGAGATAATATATGGCGACCATCAAACAGCAAGAAACATCCGCCGGCAGAGTGCTCATTTCATCGCTCAAAGAAGATCCTGATGCCCCTTTTCGAAAAAAATTTGGAGCAAAATGGGATGAGTATCGCCGAAATTGGGCCGCTGCTTCTCGAATGGAATATCGCCCGGACTTTCCTCTTTTTGTTCGTTTTGAAACAAAATTCCGATGCAACCTTCACTGCAAAATGTGTGTCCACGGTCATCCTGATCTTGAAAAAGGTTATTCATACGCAGGAGAAATGGATTTCAAAACATATTGTCGACTCATCGATGAATGTGCCGAACACAACTGCCCTTCGATTGGAATGAACCACGCCAACGAACCTCTGCTCGATAAAGATTTAATCGAACGAGTCAATTACGCAACAAAGCGCGGCATCATGGATATTCACATAAATACCAATGCAATGCTCCTCACAGAAGAGATGTCAAAAAAACTTCTCGACACTGGCCTCACAAGACTATGTTTTAGTGTTGATGCTCTCACTCCTGAAACTTATAAAAAGATTCGAGTTGATGCAGACTATAATAAAGTCATGGCCAATATTGACACTTTTTTAAATTTAAAGATCAAGCGCAATGTCGAACTTCCAGCAACACGCGTTAGTCTTCTTCTCCAAGAAGATAATAAACATGAAGTCGAAGCCTTTCGCGAATATTGGGTCAAAAAGGTTGATTATGTTGCCATCCAGCGCTACGTTCCGATTAGTCCTTTTGATCAGGAAGAAAATGACTCACGCGCCCATGCCACATCTTTTTCTCCTAAAGAGGGAAAGCAAAAATGTTCTTATGCCTGGGAATCTCTTTTTATTCACGGTGATGGATTGGCCTTACCGTGCGCAGCTCATCGCGCACGAAAGATTGCTGTCGGCAACATTCATAAAAATTCTCTTTATGAAATTTGGAATTCACCGGCAATGGAAGAATTAAGAAAAAAACACAAAGAAGTAAATCTAGAAGGACTGCGACTTTGTCCAACATGTATTCAATAATGGAGTTCCTGATATGACACAAAAGAAAAAACTCGTTTATGTTCCAATGGCTGTTGATTTTATTCATCCCGGGCATTTGAATATTATTAAAGTTGCGCAAGAACTTGGCGAAGTGATGATTGGACTTTTTACAGATAAGGCCATTGCTTCCTATAAAAGACTTCCCTTCATGAGTTATGAACAGCGTAAAGCTGTGATTGAAAATGTTAAAGGCGTTGATCAGGTCGTCATGCAAGAGACTCCAGATTACGAGGCCAATCTTCGTAAATATAAACCTGATTATATGGTTCACGGAACGGATTGGCGCGAAGGGCCGCTCAAAGATGTGCGTGCCAAGGCCATTGCTATTCTTGCAGAGTGGGGCGGCCAAATGGTTGAACCTGAATACACAAAAGGTATCTCTTCAACTGAACTTCATGTCCATCTTCGAGAAATTGGAACAACACCACAACTTCGTTTGGCAAAATTGCGTCGTCTCTTAAGTGTTAAAAATATTGTGCGCGTTTCTGAGGCCCATAATGCGTTAAGTGCTCTTATTGTAGAAAAAACAGAGGTTAAAGATCCCGTAAGAGGCACTCAATCGTTTGATGCCATTTGGCTCAGCAGCTTAACAGAATCAACGGCTCACGGCCGTCCAGACATTGAACTGGTCGACCTCTCGTCACGGCTTAAAACCGTCAATGACATCTTTGAAGTTACAGTGAAGCCCATGATTTTTGACGGCGATACTGGAGGCATCACAGAACACTTTACCTATACAGTTCGAACTCTTGAGAGACTTGGAGTTTCCGCCGTTATTATTGAAGACAAAACAGGCCTCAAAATGAATTCACTCTTTGGAACTGATGTTTCACAAACTCAAGATTCCATTGAGGCTTTTTGCAATAAGATTTCCCTCGGTAAAAAAGCTCAAGTTACAAATGATTTCATGATTATCGCGCGCATCGAAAGCCTCATTCTGAAAAAAGGAATGGACGATGCCCTCACTCGCGCCTTTGCCTATATGAAGGCCGGTGCCGATGGCATAATGATTCACAGTCAAGCAAAAGATCAATCAGAAATTTTACAATTTTGTAAAGAATATCAAAAATTTGAAAAGAAAGTCCCTCTCGTTGTCGTTCCTACAACATACTGCCAAATTTACGAAAAAGAGTTAGTTGAAGCCGGCGTCAATATCGTAATTTACGGAAACCACCTTCTTCGCGCAGCTTATCCCGCAATGGTAAAAGCAGCAGAATCTATTCTCCGAAATGGGCGAGCATTGGAAGCATCAAATGAGTATTGTATGTCTGTCTCAGAAATTTTGAAAATTTTACCCAATAAAGTTTAGCGGATTTCTCTATGTTGAACTGTGCCAAATTTTTCGAACTTCTGACGAGCAAAGGAACGGATTTCTATTGTGGAGTTCCAGATTCCCTTTTAAAGTCCTTTTGCGCCTATCTTCAAGACAGTGTGCCCTCAAATATGAATTTCATTACAGTAAATGAAGGCACGGCCGTAGGACTTGCTGCCGGTGTCTATCTCGCCACAAATAAACCCGCACTCGTCTATATGCAAAACTCTGGTGAAGGAAATGCCGTTAATCCCCTGACATCACTTGCAGATCCAAAAGTCTACGGCATTCCCATGCTGCTCATTATCGGTTGGCGTGGAGAACCAGGATTCAAAGATGAACCACAACATGTCAAACAAGGGGAAATTACATTAGAGTTACTTAAAA
>Ga0209777_10002287_pt1 | contig 25613 bp, 24 predicted proteins | sample FrelakmetHBP12HB_FD_187147 | JGI IMG/M metagenome (GOLD analysis project Ga0209777, IMG submission 187147) | Freshwater lake sediment microbial communities from the University of Notre Dame, USA, for methane emissions studies -HBP12 HB (SPAdes)... | ecosystem: Environmental > Aquatic >... | reverse complement strand
AACCGTGTTTTTTCATTCAGACAGTGCAGAGCCAATCTCAATGAAAAAACACGGTTTTGTTAACAACGGCCCGTGGTGGGTGCACTCCTGGATAATCTCATACTTGAGTTCGCCGGCATTTTTAGACAATGCAATCATTGCGGCTTTCAGATATCTCGCAGGGGAAACGCACAGCTGCCTGTCTCTGCCGCCGAACTCAGCAATACCCCAGTTGCCTGGCGCGTGCACAGACAGCGAGTGTATGCCTGACGCGCTCTGGTGCTTTGTAGCAAATACAATCATGTCAGCAGGTATAGTGTCAACATTTTCGCAGTAGATTGTCTCTTTCTCGACAGTGTAAAGCCGGATGTTGTTGTTCTCATAAACCTCATTCGTATCAAAGGTTTGGTCAGTCTTTCTAAAGGGAAACAAATCCAGCAGGCATCGTTTTATATTCATGCCTGCCTGGTCCTTTTTTGAGACAATAATTGCAATACCCATTAGCTCTGTTGTTTCTTTATCAGTTAATATTCTTTTTGGTTTGAATAAACCGGGTTATGGCTGAAGCACCATTAGTCAGGAGCAACAAAAGCTTTTAAATAGGAAGGCGTATCGGTGGTCTATGAAAAGGGGGTATGTAGCAAAGAACTACTTCTACCTGGCAGACGGCGGTGTAATCCAGAGCCTGGCGCAGCTTTCTGAAGAGCTAAAGGAAATGCCCGGTGATGTTTATTCCCACCATGCAAATGCAGAAAAAAATGATTTCAGCAGCTGGCTGCAGTATGAGTTCGGCCTGGAGGAGCTTGCTGAAAAGATTAAAAAGAAAGGCCAGCAGGAGGCGGCAAAAATCATTAGTGGTTTTCTCAGCGCAGGCGAGGCGCCAAAGCCGCAGGCAAAGGCAGCTGCAAAGCCAAAGGCAAAAGCAGCTGCGAAGGCAAAGCCTGAACTGAAGCCAGAGCCAAAGCCCAAACGTGAGGCAAAGCCAAGGGTAAAGGTAATAAGGAAAATCATTGAGAAGCCGGTTATAAAACGGGTTGTTGTCAGGCCAAAGCCAATAGTCAGGCGCATTTATGTCAGGCAAAAGCCCATTATAAAAAGAATCATGGTAAAGCAGAAGCCAATAATCAAAAGAATCCTTGTGAGGCAGAAGCCAATAGTAAAGACTGTTGTGCTGAGGCAAAAGCCCAGGATCATAATCAAAAAGATTTTTGTGAAGCAGAAGCCCATAGTAAAAGTGGTGGAAAAGATTGTCAGGGTAAAGGCAGAGCCTGCTGCGCAGGTTGATGAGCATTTAATTAAAAAGCTTATTCTGCAGAGGGAAGCAATTGTGAGAGACATAAGGCAGCTGCAGGAGGAGGCAGGCCAGGCCAGTGAAAAGGCAGTTGAGTATCACAGGATAATGAAGCTGGCTGAAAGGGAGTCAGGCAGGCAAAAGCACGAGCTTGAAAATGTTAAGGAAGAGCACAAAAGGGTTTCTGCAGCATTGAAGGATGCCTCTGCTGAGCTTGCCAGAAAGAGTGAACAGACCCGCAGCATTGACAGCAGCATAAAATCAAGCAGTCAGGCGCTTATGGAAAAGCAAACCCTGCTTGTCAGGCTGGCCAGGCAGCAGCAGGAACTTGAGAAGTCGGCAAAGGCCAGCAGGGAGTTTGAGGCAGCTGCCAGGAAGAAGGCGGACTACCAGGCAAAATTCCTCAGGCAGGTGCAGGAGCACAGCGCAGAGGCGTCAAGGGAGTTTGCCAGGTTGGTGGAGCAGCACAAGCGGGTTTCCGCAGAGCTGCAGCAGAAGACAGCAGCTGTGCAGAAACTAGGCAGCAGCCTGGCCGCGCTCCAGAGGAAGGAGAAGGAATCATCTGCCAGCCTGCAGGAAAAGCACAGCGAGATTGAAGGGCTTATCAGGAAAATCGAGCACCTTAACAGGGCAGCAAGGATTGCCGAAGAGAGATATGAAAAAATCAGGCTGGAGAAGTCCGCAGCTGAGAAAGATTCCAGGGGTTTTATGCGCGCGTTCAGCAGCGCAAAAAAACAGACAGAGTCAATGCAGAAAAAGGTTGAGGCAATGCAGGGGCAGCTCCGGGACGGAGATGCGAAAAAGGCACAGCTGGAAAATGAGTGTTCAGCCCGCAAAAGATCATTGTCTGACATGGAAAAGCAGCTTGCCAGCCTGGACCGCAGCCGCCAGTCAGCAAAGCAGGAGACAGAAAAGCTGAGGCAGGAGCTGAACTCGCTCAGGGAGTCAACATCCAGCCAGCTGAAGCAGCTCGACAGCCTTAAGGGCATAACCCGGGAAAACGAGAAGGTCATCAGGGACAGGCAGGCGCACTTTGTGGAGAAGGAAACCAGCCTTTTCAGCCGGGAGAACGAGCTGACTGAAAGGGAGCTCAGGCTGAGGCACCTTGAAAGGGAGCTAGATGGGAAGAGTGCTGAGATTGATGACAGGGAGCGGGAGCTTGCCCTGAGGCAGAAACAGCTTGAAAAGAGGGAAAAGGAGCTGCAGCCAAAGCAGCCGTTTTCTATTGCCCAGAAGTAATAAAAGTTTATATACGTTCTTCTGAATGTCCAGCATATGGCTAGTTATAGGTCTAGTGGAGGGAAAACGCAGCCATAAATGAGGTGCAAAAAGGGTGTTTTCTGCAAAGGAAAGCCTGAACACAGACCCTGAAAAAGTTAGGGGCTCAAAGGTTCTGAAGAAGTTTGTAGCCCAGCGCAAAGCTAGCTGGAGCTATGATGATTTTGTCGGGCTCAGGGATAAGCTCAGAAAAAAGGGCCATGACATTCCGCAGGAGGCGCTGCAGCAGCTGCTCGAGGAGGAGAGGATTGCTTACCTTAAGGCCCTAGTTGGAGAGGCCCGGCCAAAGGCAGAGGAAGCGCCGCAGGCAGCACCGCCACAATATGTTCCACCTTTTAAGTCCACGCCGCCAATGCAGCCGGAAGCAGCAGCCAGGCCCAGTGCGCTGGCAAAGATTTTCAAGAAGCAGGAGCAGCCTCAGCTTTCACAGCAGCCTCCGGAACAGCCGCAGCCGCCTATTGCCCGGGAGGAGAAGCAGGAGAAAAAGGCAAACAACAGGCTGGCTGCATTCAGGCAGGCTGAGCAGGAGCTGAAGCAGGCTGTCACAGAGTTCAGCAAGAAAAGGGACCTGCTGGCAAGGGAGGTTGCAGAGCTGACAAAGAAGAAGGACAGCCTGGAATTGAACATTGAAAAGAAGACCTCTGAGCTCATAGGAGACCGGAAGCAGATTGATGATGAAAAGACAAGGCTGAGGAGGATTGAGGATGACCTCAGGTATATGAAGAAGAGGCTGGAGGACCGGGAGAAGATATATGCCGGCATGCTGCACAGGATAAAGCTGAAGGAGAAGCACCTGGATTCTGTTGAGAAGAACCTGGCGCTGAGGGACAATGACCTGCAGCTAAGGGAAAAGAAGCTGCTCATAGACCAGGAGCGCCTGTCAAAGCTTGAGCAGGGCTTCCGCAGGGAGAAGCAGTTGCTTATGCACGAGGTATTTGACATTGAGAAGAAGAAGAACAGCCTCTACACAGAGATAAAGGAGCTGGAAAATCTCAGGGAGAGGATAGAGGATGAAATCAACCGCAAGAAGGAGGATCTGGTGGGCAGTTTCCGGAACAATATAGAATCTGAAAAGGACCTTGCGGTGAGAAGAATGGAGATAGAGACAAATGAGACAGGGCTGGAGATGAAGGAGAACATCCTCGACAGGAGGGTAAAGGAGATTGACAACCAGGCAAGGCTGCTGGAAATGGAGAAAAAGGAATTTGCAAAGATTGTTGATGCGCCTGACAAATACAGGGATGAGGACATAAAGATGGTTGTCAGGGAGCTGGAGCTCAGGGAAGAGGAGATGAATGAAAGGGAGCGCATGCTTACCGGGAAGGAAAAAGAAGTCATGGACAGGATAAGGGAGCTCAACAAAAAGTCACTTGAGGCATATACCAAGGAGCTGCTCAGCCAGGGGATTGAAAAGGAGCACATCAAGGCAAAGCTCATTGACGCGGGCTGGGACATGCAGCACATCAACGAGCACCTTAGCGGGAAGTAATCCAGATATTCACAGATTGGTAGCGCAAACAAAAATGGCCACAATGGAACTTAGCCTGAAAAAGTGGGAAGCGGACAAGGACAGGCTGGCAAAGGAGATTGCCAGGCTTACTGAGGACAGGCTTAGCCTCGCTGAGCAGGTCCATATACTGAAAAAATCGCTGGGCCAGAGCACTGGCGTGCAAAGAAAACTCCAGATGGAGCTGGCAGGCCTTGACAGCGAGATTGGCAGGAAGAAGAAAGAGATTGCGCTCAGGGACGAGTATATCAGCAGGCAGCTTGCCCGGGTGCAGGATGAGAGGTCTGCGGCAGAAAAGCTGAGGCAGTTCGCGCTGGACAAGGAGAAGGAAGTCAGTCAGCGCGAGGACAAGGTGCAGAAGCTTGAGAAGGAACTTGATATCAGGGCAAAGGCAATTGGCGAGAACGAGGCAAAGCTCCAGGACAAGGAAAAATTCCTCCACGGCACTGAGGAGAACCTGCTGAAAACAATATCCCAGCTAAAGGACGACGGCAGGCAGCTCAGCGCAGAGCGGCAGCTTCTGGAAAAAATGAAGAAGGAGGCAGGCCAGCTGGAGCTGAATTATAAGGTGAGATTGCAGCAACTCTCCGGAAAGGATGAGGAGCAGAGCCAGAGAGAGACCAGCATCCGAAATATGGAAAATGAGGTGCAGGAAAGGCTGGCCAGCATGAAAGCCACTGAAGAGCACCTGGCAAAAAACATTGCTCACCTGCAGAGCGTAAAAAACTCAATGAAGCGCGAGCTTGGGCAGTTTGAATCAAAGCAGCAGAAGAACAACCAGCTGCTCAATGATCTTGCGGCAAAGCAGCAGGACAGGCAGCGCGAGCTTGACAGGCTCAGCGAGCAGGTTATGCTGAAGAAGCGGGAACTCAAAGGCAAGCTGCCCGCAGGAGCAGGCATTGCCTCTGAGGAAGAGGAGGCAACAAGTAAGAGGGTTGAGGCCCTTAAACAGCAGGAGTCCGAGGCTGCAGAAGAACTCAGGAGACTGGAGCAGCAGCTTGCGGCAAGCAAACGCGAATCCGCCAGAGCCAGCAGCGTTGAGGCAAAGGCAGTTGCCAGCCCAGCAGGCGGAGAGCTGGAGAAGAAATATTCAGAGGCACTGAAGAAGATTGAGGAGCTGGAGGCAAAGCTCAGGCAAAAAGAGGCAGCGCAGCCTGCGCCATCTGCAGCAGCACCGTCACCATCACTAAGATCATCATCCAGCGAGCTCAGCATGATGCAGGAGCTCAAGACACGGGAGGAGGAAATCAAGCAGCTTGAGGATACCAACATACACCTGATACAGAAGGTTGAGGAGATGGAGCGGAAGGTGCAGCAGGCTGAAAGTGGAGCGCCTGTGGCAGGCATGGTAGCATCCCCTGCATCCGGCGACCTGCCGGCTGATGTCAGGAAGGTGCTTGAGATTGCAGACAGACTCCTCCAGAAGCTGCCTGAGGACGTGATACAGGAGTTCACCCACTCGGCTGACTTTGAGCTGTTCGAAAGTGTTTTCAAAAAATATAACATGGGTTAAGCTGTCTTAAAATGGGGCTTATACAAAACGCTCGTGCCAACAGGGAGGGAATAGCTGATGCCCTGGCGAAAAAGGCGCCGCAGCCGCCACCAGTGCCCCTTCCACAAATATTCAAAACCCAGCAGAATCTGGCGCAGGAATCAATTGACCATGCAGCTGAGGAAAGGAAGAGGCAGATTGAGGCTGGCCACAGGGCTGCCAGCACTGCATTCGGGGAGAACAGGATAGTTACTGTGCTGGACAAGCTGCTCTACATACTGGAGAAGAACGGCGGGAAGATGAGGCTCTCGGCGCTGGCAAAGGAGTTGGACTACAACAAGAAGGTTGTTGAGTTCTGGGCAAGGACCCTGGAAAGGCAGGAAATGCTGGTCATGAACTACCCTCTTAATGTTTTCTCAGAACCTTTGCTCAGGCTGAAGCCCGCAGAGAAAAAAGAGGAGAAGGGAGAGACGCTGCCAAAGGACAAGACCCTCTCAGAAACCTACAATGTGATTGCTGATTTTGTAAGGGCAAAGGTCAACATCTGGGTGACGCCGCTTGATGACGTGCCCATCTACGAGATAATCATGCCTGAAGTGGGGAGAGGCACAAGGGCAATGCTCAACGAGCTAACCGAGGAGCTGGCAAGGAGCATCCCCATTGACATAGAGGACGTGTCTGACCCAAAGAAGGTCGCAAAGCTCAAGGACGCATTCTTCAACGAGGCAAAGCAGCGCATAAAGAGGAGGCTGCCCAGGATTGACGAGAACTACCTGAGCGTGCTGAGCGGAATACTAATGCACAACATGTATGGCCTGGGCGATGTGGAAATCCTGCTGGCTGACAACTGGCTTGAGGAGCTTGCCATCAACAGTGCGGCAGTGCCAATCTCGGTTTACCACATCAAGTATGGCTGGGTCAAAACCACAATCTTCCTTAATAACGAGGAGGAGATTTACAACTTCGCCGCCCAGATTGGCAGGAAGGTTGGCCGGCAGATAAACAGCCTCAACCCAATCATGGATGCGCACCTTATGACCGGAGACCGAGTTGCCGCAACCCTGTTCCCCATAAGCAGCTTTGGCAACACTATTACCATACGAAGGTTCGCGCGAAACCCGTGGACGCTTGTGAACCTGCTTACCCCTAAGATTCACACGCTCTCATTTGAAATTGCCTCATTCCTCTGGCTTGCAGTGCAGTACGAGCTCAACGTGCTCGTGGCAGGCGGGACAGCATCAGGAAAAACCTCCCTGCTGAACAGCGTCTGCGCCACAATCCCCGCAACCCAGCGGATGATATCAATAGAAGACACAAGGGAACTTTACCTCCCAAAGGACCTGCACTGGAACTGGGTACCATTGACAAGCAGGCAGGCAAACCCAGAGGGCCAGGGCGAGGTGTCAATGCTTGACCTTATGGTTGCATCCCTGAGAATGAGGCCAGACAGGATAATTGTTGGAGAAATAAGGCGAAGGGAGCAGGCCGAGGCGCTTTTCGAGACAATGCACACAGGCCACGCAGTCTACACCACACTGCACGCCGATACAGTTGAGCAGGTGAGAAGAAGGCTCATAGAGCCGCCCATCTCAATCCCCAAGTCAGAGATGGCTGCGCTGCACCTTGTGGCAGTGCAATACAGGGACAGGAGAAAGGGCGTGAGGAGGGTGCTTGAGCTCGCTGAGGTGCTTGCCACCGAGGAGCCGGGCGGAGAGATAAGCATTGACTTCAACTACCTTTACAGGTGGAGGCCCAGGACCGATACCTTTGAGAAGATAAACGAGAGCATAAGGGTCATAGAGGAGCTCAACATGCACACCGGCATGACCACCGAGGAGATAAAGCGGGACCTGGAGGAGAAGCAGGCAATACTCAAATGGATGCTTGACAACAACCTCAAGGATGTCAACGAGGTCGGCAGGGTGATGAAGCTATATTACAAGTCGCCAAGGCTGATAATCAACGCAGCCATGAGCAACAGGAAGCCCGACTTCCTGGGGTTATAGCCATGGCGGACAGAATCCCATTCATGCTCCTGCCCACCGGAATTACAAAGGCGCTTGCCAAGTTTTTCATTGGCCTGGGCGATTATCTGAAAAAATTCTTCCCAAAAGTTGAGGAGAGCATAAAGGAGACAAACCTTGACTATTACCCTGCCGAGTACATTGCAGCGGTTGTGGTGAATGCGGGTTTCATAGGCGGCCTGATGTTCGCCCTTATTTTCTTCCTTATGTACATGAGGGGGAAGTTGCTTAGCCAGGCAATAGGCGTTGGAATAGCTGTTGGCTTTGGCCTCTTCTTCCTTTTCTTCATGATTCTCATAAGATACCCTGATGTCATTGCCGGCAAGCGCGCAGAGATGATTGACCGCAGCCTCATCTTCGCGCTCAAGGACATGCTGCTGCAGGTGGGCAGCGGCGTTGCCCTCTACAATTCGCTGGTCAATATAGCAGAGTCAAACTACGGAGAGGTCTCAGTTGAGTTCAGGAGGATTGTCAAGGAGATAAACGGCGGCACGCCCATGATAAAGGCGCTGGAGAAGGCTGCCCTTGAGACAAAGTCAGAGTATTTTAAGAGGACGGTATGGCAGCTTGTCAACGGCATTAAGGCAGGCAGCAACCTCAAGAACATACTTAAGACAATCATCCGCGATTTGACAATGGAGCAGAGGACAAAGATAAGGAACTATGCAAGGGAACTCAACCTCTGGTCTTTGCTTTACATGCTCTTTGCAGTCGCTATCCCCTCAATTGGCACAACACTGCTTGTCATCCTCACATCATTTGCGGGATTTGGCATAAGCAAGGGCATGTTCATAGGCTTCATCACAATCTGCTTTTTCGTGCAGTATGCGCTCATAGGATTTGTAAAGTCAAGGAGGCCGACAACGGACATTTAGGATGGCGTTCAAGGACAGGATTTACAGGAATGTAGTCAAGCTCTACCCGGAAAAAGCCAGGAACAGCCTAAGGCAGCTCTTTGTCTATGCAGGCGAGGATAAGAAGGACCTGCAGGAGCAGCTTGCGCCTGCCATAATTGCCGGTGTGCTCTTTGCAGTTGTTGTGCTGCTTTGCCAGAGGAACTTTTTCCCTGACAACCAGGTTGAAGGCATACTCCTGGCGATTTCAGTTGTGTTCCTATCCCAGCTTTTCTTCTACCTTTTCATATTCTTTAAGGCAGACCGCAGGACAAAAAAGGTGGAGGAGGTGCTGCCTGACGCGCTGCAGCTCATGGCATCCAACCTGAACGCAGGCATGACTGCCTTCCAGGCAATGAAGCTTGCCGCCAGGAAGGAGTTCGGGCCGCTAAAGGATGAGTTTGACTATGCCACCACCAAGGCGCTGGGCAACGAGAGCTTTACCCAGGCTCTGCTCGATGTGGGCAAAAAGGTCAACTCACCTGTGCTTGAGAGGGCAATGAAGCTCATTTCTTCTTCACTCAAGTCAGGAGGCCACCTGGCAGTGCTGCTGGAGGACCTGGCAGAGGACATTGCAGAAACCAGGTCGCTGAAGAACGAACTGGTGACCAACACCAAGACCTACTCAATGTTCATCATGTTCACCATCATTGTGGGAGCGCCCCTGCTGCTGGCCATATCCATCCACTTTGTGAAGATTGTGGTTGACATGAAGGCAAACGCCAATGTGAGCGCAACAGAGTTCGGCATAGAGTTCATGTCAGGCGCCATAACGCTCACGCCGGATTTCCTGACAAAGATGGCCATTATCATCCTTTTCATCACCTCTCTGCTTGCCTGCATGCTCTTTGGCGTAATTCAGTTTGGCAAGGAGAAGTATGGCTTCAAGTTCGGCCCAATGGTGGTTGCAGCTGCGCTCATAATATTCTTCATTGCAAAGTTCCTTGTGGGCAAGTTCTTCGCAGGGCTTATGTAGCAGAGAGTTCTGTGGAATAGTTGCTTCAGTCCCTGCCCCGCCCGGTGCAAGCACCGGGTTGGTTGCCGAGGCGTAGCCGAGCGCAACTAGCGCAGCTTGCTGCGCGTGATTTTTCCTCCCCGCACTTGGCGAGGGGAGGTAAAAATCAAGCCGTGCATAAGCACGGCCGGGGCAGGGCACCGGAGTTTTTCACCAGAGCCCAGCAGAGAGAAATTCTTAAATATTAGTATCCTGTAAGATAGTGTTATGCCTGACAAGGCCCAGACCGCAACAGAATACATGATTATCCTTGCTATTGTGATAGTCATTGCTCTCATTGCCGTGGGCGCCATGGGCGGCATACCCTCAATTGGCGGCGGGGCAAAGCAGAGGGCAAGCTCAAGCTACTGGGAATCCGCTGACATAGGCATTGTGGCACATTCCTTTGGCACTGACGCAGTAGGCACTGATGACACACTTGTCATAAGGAACAACAAGGAGAGCCAAATCACCATCAGGAACATCTCGCTCAACGGCAACCTGGTTTATTCAACCGCAACCCCATTTACAGCCGGCGAGGAGAAGACGCTGCACTTGGATTTTGACTGCGGCAACAACCCCGGCGACAGATACAGTATTGATGTGTCTGTCAACTATACAGATGACATCACTGCAAGCACCTATGAGTTCCACGGAGAAAACCACAAGCTTGACGGCACCTGCGCGCAGTAATTTTTAGCTTTTTGCAAGCCCCTATCTATTCTTTCATATCTTCCATGTCCCTGCGCAGCAGGTAGACGATTACAACAAAGAAGCTCAGCAGGACAGCTATTATTATATAGTATTTGCCAAGGCTGCTTTCCCCTCCTTCCTGCGCTGCCTCTTCTCCCGCAGCGGTTGTGGTTGTTGCAGCAGCAGTAGTTGTGGTTGCCTGCTGCACTGAGGTAGTTGATGCTGCCTTTGCAGTAGTTGTAGTGGTTGTTATGGCAGAAATTGTTGTTGCCGTTGAGGAGGTGGTGGTTTCACCTTCGCACAGGCCGCTGCTTTTGCAGGTTCCGCTGCTGCAGCCGCAGGCATTGCAGTTGTCTATAAGGCTGCCCCTGTAGCAATACTTTGGCTTTGCGCTGCTGCAGCTTCCCTCCACAGTGCCGTCGCTGCAGTAGGAGTAGGCGGTATCGCTGCTCTGCCTGATGGAAAAGGAGACTGATTTCAGGGAAATCTCACCAGATGCATTGGAAAAGAGCCTGAGCACATAGCTGCCTGCGGGAAGCATCACATAATATGAGCCAGCCACTATGCTCTGGTTTGATAGGTATACTCCTGTGTCCCTTGCCACCACATCAATCTTGTTTATGTGCGTTATGCTGTTTGCAGGGATGAGGCAGTCAGCCTTTTTCTCCCCGTTGATGCTAACCTCATAGGATGTGAAGAACTGGCCGTCGTGCTTTCCCTGCACCTGGAATTTATATTCTGTGCTGTCATAGGCGTCAGCAAGCTTCCTGTAGCCGTTGTTGCTAAGGCAGGACCAGCTGCCTGCGGCCGCAGCCTTGGAGTAGTATATGTCAATGGGGCTTGCATTTGGCACTGTCATGTTGTTGAACATATAAATGTGGAACTCCCCTTTGCCTGTTGGCCTGGCAGTGAACCTGTAGGTGAAGCGGTTGTATATATCATTCCGGATTTTGTAGTTTCCGTTGTAGTCGCTCTCGTTGATTTCAAAGTACTGGATAAAATTGTCCTTCCTGACAGGCAGCACCTCATGGCTGAGGGTTATCCAGGTGTTTGCAGCAGGCTCAGTGATGTTGTAGTCTATTATTGCCCGCATGCTGCTGCCGCTGATATCATAGGTCCTGTTCAGGGGGTTTAGGATTTCAATATTTGCAGAAGAGGACGCTGCCACTAATATGGCGCCAATGCAGAATGCCAGCAGCATGCCCGATTTCATATCTTCCCCCTATTTTTTCGCCTGGCAAACGTGAATGCAGCTGCGCCCAGGAAAAGCACAGCAAAAATAAGGATGAAAGTGGTCCTAAGGCCGGTTGCCTTTTTCCCAGCCTCTTCTTCTTTTACAAACCTCTGGGTTGGCTCATGCTGGCAGCTGCAGGAAGAGAGGTTGCAGGAATCATCTGTTGCAGTGTCAAAGTCATTGCAGCCGCTGTCGCTGTCACATTCTGCGCTGCACCTTCCGGCAACGCAGGCGCCCTCATAGTAGCTGCAATTGCAGTTATCGCAGCCAAGGAAGCCGCGCGACTGGCTGCCCTGGCACACAAACGCCTCGCACTTCCAGGCCTGGGTGCCGGTGCTGAGGTCGCAGAGCTCGCCAGCGTCAACAAGTCCGTTGCCGCAGGTGCTGATGCCGCAGTTGAAGCAGCCCGCTGTCCTGTTTGTTGTTCCGTTGCAGGCCAGGGATGCGCCGCAGCTGTCTGTGCAGACTCCGTCCTCCCTTAACCCAATGCTGGCACTGCACTTCAGTGTTGTGGTGGTTGTAGTCGTGGTTGTGGTGAGGGCGGTTGTTGTAGTTGTTGAAGTTGTTGTTGTTTTCTTTTTTGTGGTGGTTGTTATCGTTGTGGTGGTCTGCCAGCCTGCAGGCGGGCTGTCCATGAAGCTGCAGTTGCTGTCGCAGAACCCTTCTGTGTTAATATCATTCTGCCGGTAGCCGTGGCACTGGCTTTCAGCGCCGCAGTATTTGTTGCAGATGTGGTCAATGGCATTGCTGTCGCAGTTGTTCTCAACCTCAAAAAAGTCCAGCGTGCCTGTTTCCCCGAATGAGATTCTATCATGCATCATCCTGGTTTCTATTGTTGTCTTGCCAACGTCCCCTGGCAGGGGTATGCAGGAGAGGTTGAACATCTTTGTCTGCCCATTGTCCAGTGCATCGTCATCGCTCAGCAAAGTGCCTGTGCAGTAGCTTCCTATCTCCTCCACTATCTCAAGCTCATACTCCCCTGCCTTTGTCCAGGCGCTGTCGCCTGTGTTCATGAAACCAATGCCAACGGTGTAGTTGAGGCCAACCTCGAGGGGAGTCTTGTAAATCAGGTAAGACTGAAAATGCGAATTGTCAGCTGCCATTGCTGCTGCTGCAGAAAGCAGGAACAGCAGGCAAAGCGTTTCAATTCTGGCTCTCATTTTTCTTCCCACGGCTCATATGTTTATAGATTACAAACAGCACAACTGATGCAATTACAAGGATTGCTATCATCACCTTCAGCACAGCCAGCGTCTTTTTTGAGCCATTTGCTGCATTATAGGCATGGCTGCATCTGCAGCTGCTGCAGCTGTCTTCAGTCTCAGCATCGCCGTCATTGCATTCGCTGTCCTGGCTGCAGTCTGCGCTGCACTTTCCGGGAGCGCATCTTGCAGGGTAATACACAGGCTCACAGTTCAATGAGCAGGTTCTGAGCGATGCGCTCATTCCCTGGCTGCAGGACAGCTTCTGTGCGGTCCAGGCAGTTGGCTCAGCATTGTAGTCGCACAGCTCGCTCCCGTCAACAATGCCATTGCCGCAGGTTTTGCTTAGGTTGTATATGCAGAGGTTGTCTTTCAGCTCAAACTTAAGCGGGCAGTAGGCTCCCTGGTCAACATAAACAACGCAGGCATTCTTTGCCGCAGAATACTTTGAGCCAGCCGGGCACTGTAGGTCAAAGGCTGGTCTGTATAGGCACAAGCCATCCTCCAGCACATAGCCTTCCGGGCATGCATTGCTGGCGTCAGGGTAGAGCATGCAGCTGGCTTTTTCCTGGGAATAGGTGGAGCCTTTTGGGCACTGTTCAGTTGCAGAAGGCCTGTAGACGCACATGCTGTCCTCAAAAACAAAGCCGTCAGAGCATACCACCTTTGCAACAGGCTGCGCAACGCAGGCACCGGCCTGCTCTGAATAGGCTGAGCCAGCCGGGCATGCAAAAAAGTCCTCTCTCCTGAACCTGCACATCCTGCCCACAAGCTCATAGCCTGCCGGGCAGCTTGTTTCAGCAGAGGCATAAAACACGCAGACCTCCTTCTCTTCTGAGTATGTGGAGCCGGCAGGGCATTCCACCTGGCTCCTTGGCGTGTAGATGCACACTGCCCCGTCTAGCACATAGCCCGCAGGGCATATACCCTCCAGGGTTGGCTGGACAATGCAGGAATCATACACCTCAGAGTAAGTGGAGCCCGCAGGGCACAGCATTGTGATGTCCGGATGGTAGATGCACAGCCCCTCCTCATATATGTAGCCTTCCGGGCATTCAATTCCAGTCTGAAGTGTTATTGAAGTTGTTGTTGTAGTCGCAATGGTTATGGTTGTTTCCTCTGGAGTGCTGTCAAGGAACCGGCACTCGAAATCGCAGAATCCCTGGGAAGGGTCGCCCGGGTCAATGCTGGCATTTATTTCATGGTTATGGCACTCGGTGGAAGCGCCGCAGTATTTGTTGCAGAACCCATTGATGGCGTTGTGCTGGCAGTGGTTGACAACCCTGAAGCTGTAGATGGTACAGGGAATGCCTGTTTCGCCGAAATAGTCTGTGTTGTGTATCATCCTGACTGTGATGGTGGACTTGGTTTCCTCCCCTGGAATAGGAATGCAGCTCAGGCTGAATGTCTTGGTCTGGTTCTTTGCAATAACTTCGTTATTGCTGAGATTGTAGCCGGTGCACTCGGTCCCTATTGCTGAAATGATGCTCAGGCTGTAGCCGTCCGCCTTTGTCCAAGGAGTGTCGCCCACGTTCATGAAGCTGACACCAATGCTGTACCTTTTCCCAACCTCCAGCACAGTGGGTGGCGCGCAGGATGCAGGAAGCTGGCTGTCGTCTGCGGCGTGCGCAACCAATGGCACAAGAATGAAGAGCATACCAATTAGCATGACCACCCCTTTTTTCATTTCAGGGTGTTGTCCGGCATACAAGTATAAATAATTTTCCCTGTTCTGCAAAACACAAAAATTTATATATTCCTTCTGCCAGTGATGCAACTGAAGAAGATGTTTTCCGAAAAAAGGGGTCAAACAGCAACAGAATACATGATTATTCTTGCTATTGTTATAGTGATTGCGCTTATAGTGGCAGCCATCCTGGGCGTGCTGCCGGGCATAGGCGGCGAGACCAGGGGGCGCGGCTCAGAGGCCTACTGGAACTCTGCTGAGATTGGCGTGGTTTCCTACTCCATTGCCAACGACGGCGTTGCGGACGACGCCTACCTGCTGCTGAGGAACAATGAGAAGGACACCATAACAATTACAGATGTCCGCTTTGATGATGAGATTGTCAGCACCACAGACCACCTACTGCAACCGGGGGATACTGTTGAGGTTACCAGCACTGATGTTGGTGATATATGCAAAGCGGGGGGCAAATTCTCGGTATACCTCAACATCACCTACACCAAGGAGCCGAGCGGAGACACATTTGAATTCAGCGGCAACAACAATAAGCTCGAAGGCGACTGCGCTGAGTAGGCGTTTTAACAAAATTTAAATACTAGCTTCTCCAGTTTTTCCAGTATGGCGGATGACAAGAGGCCTGCGCATTTCTGGGAAAAGGAAGCAAAGCAGCTTAAAGAGCAGATAAAAGAAGCAAAGGAATCAAACAAAACAAAGCCCGAGGCAATGGTTGAGAGGATTCCAACCGGCATCAGCAGCTTTGACAGCCTGGTTGAGGGCGGCCTTAAGAAGAACAGTATCACGCTTGTTGAGGGAGACACAGGCACAGGGAAGAGCATTTTCTGCACCCAGTTCCTTGTGGAGGGCGCACGGAAATTTGATGAATCCGGAGTCTACATAAACTTTGAGGAGAGCAGGGAAGATTTATACGAAAACATGCTGCGCTTTGGCTGGGACCTGCAGAAGCTTGAGGATATGGGGAAGCTTGCCTTTCTCAGGACAACGCCCGAGCAGCTGGAGAAGATGCTCAATGCAGGGGGCGGCCTGCTGAGGGACACCATGGACAAGGTGAAGGCAAAGCGCATTGTCATTGACTCCCTTACTTCCTACCTGCTGCTGCACAATGACAAGTCAACCCAGAGGGAGAGCCTGCTGCTGATGTTCCAGTCAGTTAAGAAGTGGGAGTGCACCACTCTTGTTGCCGGCGAGATATTTGAAAACCCTGAGGAGCACCCAATCAACGTGCTTGACTTTGAGGTGGACGGCGTCATCAGGCTCTACAACCGGAAGGAGCAGGATGTGAGGAAAAGGGCCCTGGAAGTCTTCAAAATGCGCGGCACAAAGCACGCCGCAAAGACATTCTCGTTTGAGATTACTGACTCAGGCATTGTAGTTTACCCTGAATAAGGCCTATTGGCAAGCTTTTTATACTACCTTTTCCACAGCTGAATTCAATGTATAAAAAAAGGGGTCAGGCAAGCACCGAGATGATGGTAGTCCTTGCCATGGTATTTATTCTACTTACATTTATCATCTCTGTCAATGAAACGGTCATGACCGGCATTGAGGCAGAGTATGACTCCATGAAGGCAAAGATAGCCCTGGACAAGATTGTGCATGCGGGAAAGCTCGCCTACCAGCAGGGAGAGGGCGCGCAGCTGAAAATATATGTTACAATCCCAGAGAATGTGGAGTCAATCTCGCTGGCAGGCAGGGAAATCAACATCACCATGAACCTGAGCGGCGAGAAAAACCTAATCTACAAGCTCACTGACTACAATGTGTCAGGGACCATACCAAGCGAAATGGGCAACTACTGGCTCAAGATAAAGTCAGAGCAGAATAAAGTGGTAATCTCCAATTACTATGGCTAGGAAAAAATCACAGACAAGCGTTGAATTCATTATAACAGCAGCGCTGCTGTTCTCCGTCATACTGGTGATAGCAGCTGCCAACCTTGATGTGCTGGCCAGCGGCAACGAGAGGATGAGGATAACCAAGGTTAAGCACGCCATAGACGAGCTGTCCAAGCAGGCAGAGCTGGTCTACCAGGAGGGCTACGGCGCAAAGACAAAAGTATATATCAACATACCAAACAGCATTTCAGCCACTTCAGTAAATGACGGGATAATCACCATAAACCTAACTACCATGGGCGGCGAGGAGTCATTCTTCAGAAAGCTTGACTTCAACGCCACCGGCACCATCCCTTCAGAGGAGGGCTCCTACTGGGTGGAGGTGGAGTCGTTGGGAACTTATGTAGAAATATCCAATATAAACACAACAGGATGAAACACGCAAAGCACGGCCAGGTAAGCACTGAGATTATCATACTGCTTGTTGTAATCATGGGGCTCTTCCTCATACTGCTCACTGTCTCCGAAAAGAGGGATGACCAGCTCGCCGGCATAAAAAAATACCTCAGTGCAAAGGACATAGCAGACGATGTTGCCTGGAACATCAACTCCGCGCTCATATCCGGCTTCGGCGCAAGGAGATCCTTTGCCATACCTGCAAAGCTCAGTGACGGCACTGCGTTCAACGTGACAGTTGACGGCCCGTCCAGGTCAGTCCTTGTGGAGTGGGGGTCAAGGATGTATGTGGCGCCGCTCCTCACCTCCAATATGACCGGCAACACAACCCTGGCGCAGGGGCTGGTCAATGTGACAAACATACTGGGAGTGATTAAGGTTGAGGAATAGGGCGCAGGTGTTTTCAGTTGATTTCATAATCGCGCTAATGGTATTCGTAGTGCTGCTCATAGCCTCTGAGTGGGTGTGGAGCGCAGCCACAGAGAACATCTACTTTACCGAGGGGAGGAATGACCTTGAACTGCTCTCAAGGAACGCGGCTTCGCTGCTTGTGCAGAGCACAGGCAACCCGAGCTACTGGAATAACCTTTCTGACTTCAACAGCACTGCAATCTACTCCCTGGGCCTGTGCAAAAACAGGCCCTGGCTCATTGACGAGGCAAAGGTGGCCAGGCTTAACAGCCTCAACAACACCAACTACACCACATTCAAGACCCTGCTGGGCATAAGGGGCCCCAGCTACGAGTTCCACCTAAACATTTCAAAGTTCGACGGCGTAAAGTTCAATAACCTCGCTCTCATAGGCAAATGGCCAAACGCAACTGCAGAAAACGTGGTCAGGATAGAGAGGATGGCTGTCTCAAGCAGCGACAGGAACTGGACAAAGGTAATCCTTTTGGTGTGGAAGGAGTGTGTGGGTGCAACATGCTACTGAAGAAAAACAGGAAGTCAATAATATTTTCGCTGGACTCGCTCCTAGCGCTGGTTTCAGGCATCACCCTGATAATCGCCTGCTTCTTCTACATCTCCCAGATACAGACAATACAATGGGGCCAGCCCGCCCTATACATATTCACAATGGACTCACTGAACGCGCTTAAGATAGATGGCACGCTGGAGAATGCTATGGAGAGCGGCAGCAGCACAAGGCTTTTGCTTTTCCTCAACAACATGCTGGACGTGAACACCTGCGGCGAGATTGAGCTCTACAACCGCACCGGAAGCCTGAGGCTGTCGGTTAACAAGACCAGCTGCGGAAACTCCACACAGATTTACGTGGCAAGGAGGACGCTCATACTGAACAACACGGTATATTATGCCACAATGAGGTCATGGTACAAATGATGAAGCAGGCAAAGGCAAAGAAGGCAATACTGTTCACCATAATCACCCTTTTCCTCCTCACCTCTGTCTTCGTGCTGACCACCGCATATGTCAAGAGGAACCGCCTCTACCAGGAATTTATCTCTGAGGCAGCCATAGCCTCCAGGTCCAGGTTCATCCAGGAGGACATAATAGGCGACTACCTCACCCTGCTGGGCATAACCCTTGACGAGATTTCCAGGAACAGCACCAGCGTGACGCTAAAGTTCAGCAACTTCAGCACAGTAACCTCGTCCATAAACTATACTGCAAGGCTCCAGAATTATAAGGAATTCCTTGAGGGCACCTATGCAAACCTCTCAAACACAAAGATACAGCTGAACAACTTTGTGCCGGTTTTTCATTTCTACCCCTACAACTCCTCATTTAAAATTTCAGGCAAAAAACTGTTTTTCTACGGCGCCCAATATTCAAAACTGAATTACATAGACCTGGAGCTGCAAGCCAGCAGGAATGAGACAGACCCCACCATCAGCGAGCCTGTAATCAGCTGCGAGGCAGGCTGCGTTTCCCTGATTCTTAAGGTGCTGGCAGACAACGGCAGCATCCTCAAGTCAGAAACCTATTCACTGGACCCTATCAATGAAAACCTTCCCATCAAGTTTAGGTATGCTGAGCTGCCAGAGCCCAACTTCACAGTGAGCTTTGGCAAGCACACAGAAAAGAGCGTTGTCGGCCCGGATGCTATTACAGAAGGGACATTGTATATAGAAGCAAACAATCTCGATGTGAGGATTAACAAGTTCCATTTGGATTATGACCTGACTGACAAGAACACAATCCTCCAGACAAACGCAACGATATATATTGAGTGAACAAACAAAACATTCCGAAAAGTTTATACAACAGAAATGCTCTGCGTTTCTGAGCCTTTTCGTCATTGAAAAAAATCCGAAAAGTTTATATATAAGTTACTATATAAATATGGATTAATATGGTGAAAAAGAAAATATCCATGACTATTGACGAGGACGTGTTTGAGTCATTCAAGAACTACTGCCAGAAGAATGGCATGAAGATAAGCACAAAGGTAGAGCTTCTGATGAAGGAGACTGTAAAGAACACCAGCCTCAAGGAATTTATTGAACAGTGAAAAGAGGGAAATGCCCCCTGTTTTTTCTTGTTATGATGTTCCAGAACATCATCTGAACCCAATAAGCTTTATTATCTCCCCGGAGTCCAGCACAATAACCCTGTTCTGCCCTGTCAAGAACCACCGGTCGTAGACCGGTGGCATGCTTTGGGTGGACGCCAGATTTGAGTGGTTCTTGACACTCAGAATTCCACTCGTCCAACGGTGGTTCTTGAGCACAACAGATTCCACTTCGACCACTTGTCCTAGACGAGTGGAATACTGTTGTTTCAGCAATTTGTCATTGGACCAGATTGGAAGGCCTAATTTAAGTGCCAGCGCAATAAAATCAACATCATCCTTGTCCTGGACAATCTTTCCAGCTTCCCTGAGGCAGCCTTTGTATTTTTGTTCCGGAACAAACTCAACCACCAGCGCAAGCTTTTTTTTCAGCTCATTAAATTTCTCTGGTGAAATCCCTGCTTTTTCCCTAATCTCCTCTGCGTGCTTCCTAATCTCAGTGAGGGCATACTCCGGCGAGAACAGGCCCAGCTGCATAACATTAAAAATACCTGCAGTAGCTGAATCCCTCTTAAAGAAGCTGAAAAGCACGTTTGAGTCAACAACGAGGAGCATTATATCAGCCCTTTCCTCTTCAGCTCCTCAAACCTGCCTTTCCTTGCCTTTCTCTGCAGACTAACTGACCAGTCTATAAGCTCTTTTTCTCCTTCAAGCTTCCTGAGCATCTGCTCCCTCCAGGAGAGCTCCTTTGCCTTTTGCTCTATTGCTGTCCTGACAAAGCCAGACCAGTTCATCTCAGGGAACATATTCATCTTTTCCTTTATCTCCTCTGATACTGCAAGTGTTATGCTTACCATGCTATCACCTTAAAAAAACGTAAATACGTTTAAATATTTAAATGTTTTGTTTCCAGCCGGTTTTCATCCATTTCTTATGAACTTTTAAGTAGTTATAAAAACCCGGTTTGTCGTCTATAAAACAGAAAAGTTTATATACCAGTTTAATAAGAATTATAATTCTTAATAAGTTAGTGGGAAATAGCTCAGACAGACGCTGTGTCAATATGAAAACAGGAGGGTTAGTGGGGATTATAGTATTCTCTGTACATATTAAAATATACCCGGAGTTGGTTGAATGAAAAAGGTGTTCCCGGTCAGCCTTGATGAGGGCATGATTGAGTGGATTAAGGACGAGGTCAAGAGGGGCCAATTCCGGAATCGTTCTCATGTTGTTGAATTCATACTTGAATCTTACAGGAAGCAGCTTCTTCAGAAATACGACACAGCAAAGCTGAGGGAGTTTGAGCAGAGAATAAAACAGATGAAAGGGGTGAAGGAGGAAGAGGATGAAAAAAGCGTTTCCCGTGAGCCTTGATGAGGGCATGATTGGCTGGATAAAGCAGCAGGTGGAGAACGGCAGCTTTAGGAACCGGTCTCATGTGGTGGAGACAGCGCTCAAGGAGTTCAGGAACAGGATTGAGTCAGGGACGCTGAAGAAATTTATTTTAAAGTAAAAAACAGAAAAAAAAGAGAAAAAAAAGAGGTTGGATAGTTTGGTTAGTTTAGGCAAAAGAGGTGAACTAGTAGTTCTGCTTACTTCTGGCACTATTAGCTATGCCTCTATAATGCTCGCGAGGTGGAGAATAAAATGGAATCCATGAAATGCGCAAGAATCATGTTTTTGGTTCTTGTGTCACTGGGGTTGGTTTGGACAGCAGCAGCGGTTGACCAGTTGATATCGTTGCAAGGCAAGGTTACCTCTGGCGGCACCCCGGTAGATGATGGTGACCTAGTGGTAACCATATACAATTCCAACACTTCAGGCACAATGGTCTTTAACTCAACCACCAACTTCAACAACGCAATCCAGGATGGCTACTTTGACGTCATGCTGGGCTCCATTACCACGCTTGATTTGAATTACAACCAGTATTATTACATGGACATAAAAATCAACGGACAGGACATTGACTGGCAGAACGGCGCAGATGAGAGGCTGCAGTTTGAGAGCCTGTCAGGCGACACTGTCTCCGGCACCATTAAGATGGCAGGCGGCCAGCTCCAGGTATGCTCCTCCACAGATACCTCAAAGTGCCTTACCATATTCCAGAACTCAACCTACACAAACATAAGCACCAATGTGGGCGACATAGAAATTGACCCCTTTGGCTCCAAAAAGGAAAATAATACTGTCACTATCCATGGCAAGCTCAAGGTAACTGACGATGTTGACATTGGTGAGAATTCGCTTATTATCAATGCCTCAACCTATTCAATCTACCGCAGGAATTCTCCGGTTTCTGCCCCAAACGAGTCAGGCATAACCTTCCTTGACAACGGCACTGTGAAAATAGGCCCGAATGACGGCAGGACCATAATAGCCGGAACCCTCCAGATAGGCAATGCATCAATGGTCATTGACGGCTCTCAGGGAAAGATATTCAGCAGGCAGGCGCCAACGTCTGGCATTTCATTTGGCTCAACAGGGACCATTGAAGCAACAGGGCTGATGGACATGCAGCAGGGTATGTATGACAGGAGATTCACAAATCCGGCTGGCGGGTCTGCCAAGCTAATTAACGGAAGCATCTGGATAGGAGGATATACTAACTGCTATCTGTATAATGCCAATCCAAGTGTGTGTAACAGCGTTTCAGGCTGCACCTATAACTCACAGGGAAATTACTGCTATGAGTCCGGTAACAACAGGATATATCTCAGCGACCAGACTTACAAAAACAGTAACGGCATTGTGTTTGTAGCATCTGTAAAGCAGACTGGCTGGAACAGGGTTGGGCTCATTACATGCGCAAACGCAAACCCGCCCACCAGTGCATATAACTTTTTTGTGAAAGGGAACAGATTCTGGGTATATGAGATAGCGTCTGGCAATGAATATGCCAGGACGTCGGCTGATGGCTATACCATGCCTGTCAACGTGACAGGATCAGTGCACAAACTGAAAGTTTTCGTGCCTCCCGGCGGAGAGGATGTTGCGAGGTTCTATGTAGACGGCAACCTTGTGTTTACATTAAAGACAAGCACAAATTTCTATATGTCCGGGACATCCTATTATGTCACAACCACCCTCAGGGATGGCAAGTTCGGCATGATTGTCCAGGGGCCTGACCCGCAGGGGTTCCAGGATGTTGATATTACAGACGGCACTGCAGAGGCGTTCACCCAGATGAGCGGCGCCATGATGAAAGGCCTTGAGTTCTTCATTGACAAGCAGGAGCAATACCTTAACTGGACATCCGGCAACATTATCATTGGCGGCTATGAGCACTATGTCAATGCCGGGTCAATTCCGCTGAGCTCTCTTTCCGGCACCTATGGAAGGTATATCTATGTGCATGTCAACAACCTCTATGGTTATGAGAACGGCCTTAGTGTGCAGTACAACTGGGGTGTTTACGGCTCAGAGGACCTGCGCCAGGACCCGCACAACATAATCCTGGGCTATGCCTTTGGCGGCAAGATATGGACGCAGGGAAGCTATGTTGGCAGTATCAAGGGTGACCTGCAGGTTGAGGGCAAGATTTATTCGCAGGGCGTTGAGGTAGGAGGCAGCGGCACAAACAGCGACTATGTCAACAAGTCCGGCGACACAATGACTGGCGCGCTGACCGTGCCTTCAGTAATAACTCCCTTTATCAAGCCATCCGCAGACAGCGCAACAGCCTTCCAGTTCAGGAAAGCAGACGGCACCACATCCGTCTTCAACGTTGATACCACAAATTCAATGATTGGAATAGGAACGACAGGGCCGACTGAGAAATTGCATATCTATGATAGTAGAACAACCGCTGGTAGTGCCGGTTTCTATGTTCAGAAACCAGGGACTGTTGTTGGGACAAGTTATGGTAGTTATATAAGCACAACAGGTGGTTCAACTACTAATGTTGGTGGATATTTCAGTGCCAGTGGTGCGACTAACAATTATGGGTTAATAGTGGGAGCAGGCAACGTCGGCATAGGGACGACGAGCCCCGGGACAAAATTGGACATAAAATCAGGAGCAGTATCAACAGATGTTTTAAGAGTTCTGTCTTCTGATGGCGGTTCGATTTTTGAGGTATCAGAAACTAGCGATACCGGTGGTTTTGTAGGAATTAAAGATGCAAGTGCAGTTAGGCAAGTATTGTTGCATACATCAGGGAATAGTTATCTCAATGGCGGCAACGTCGGCATTGGGACAACTGCTCCGGCAGAGAAGCTGCACGTTGTAGGCGACGTCAGGATTGATGGCAATCTGAAGATACTGAAAAACATCAGCAACATCAATGTGCAGACCTTGGTTGTTAACGGCACAATCAGACCTCCGGCAGGACTTGGCGGCACATTTGACCTTGGTGATGACTCATTAACCTGGCGCAACGGCTACTTCAGCGGCAATGTTGAGATGGCCAACCTCTATGATGTTGACGGCACAAACTTCTTTGACGGCAGCTGCACCTATGGCGTTGCCAGCATTGACGCGACAGGCGCACTGTCCTGCGCAGCACAGCAGGGCGCAGGGTCAGTAACGGGCACAGGCGTTGCCAACAGGCTTGCCCTGTGGACCAGCGGCACCAACATCAACACAACTGAAAGCCTTGTCTGGGATGCCTCTAACAAGAGGCTGGGCATTGGCGGCACATCACCCTCAGCCAAGCTGCAGGTGAACGGCAAGCTCAACATGGCAAACTATACAATCTATGCGGCTGGGCTCAATGGAGGGAATGTCAACGCCACGCTGTTGAACAGCAATACAATTTCTGAAGTGTTCAGCAATTTGACAACAGCTATGGGCTACAATCCTTCAGGGACATACTTGCCATTGGCTGGCGGGACAATGACCGGTGCAATCAACTTCAACGGCAAGGTTGCGACGAATGCAGGCATAACTGGAGGTAATGTGAACGCAACGCTGCTGAACAGCAATACTATCTCTGAGTTGTTCAGCAATGTAACCGCAGCAAGGACACATACCAATACAGTCATGACCGAGCTTGGTAACCTAACCAATGCCCAAACATGGACGAAACTGCAAACAGTGAACGAGCTGTCAATAGGAAACCTGAACATGACCGGCGTAGCAGACTCAGGAATGAACCTGAACGGCCACGTGCTTAGCAATGCAGGCATCACCGGCGGCAACCTCAACGGAACATTGCTGAACAGCAACACAATTTCCGAGCTGTTCAGCAACGTGACAGCAGCAATGGGTTACAATCCTTCAGGGACATACTTGCCATTGGCAGGCGGGACAATGACTGGTGTCATTAATTTCAATGGCAAAGTCGCAACAAACGCAGGCATAAGTGGCGGCAACCTGAATGTAAGCAGCTATGCAGCAATCGGCGCAGCACCAGTTTCAGGCTTTGCTCTTGTTGTTGGCGGCGACACACGCATCAATGGCAACCTTCAGATTTTGAAGAACATTAGCAATGTAAATGTGCAGACCTTGGTTGTTAACGGCACGATAAGGCCGCCGAAGAGTTTGGGCGGCACATTTGACATTGGCGACGACACATTGAACTGGAGGAATGGCTACTTCAGCGGCAATGTTGAGATGGCTAACCTCTACGATGTTGACGGCACAAACTTCTTTGACGGCACCTGCGCCTATGGTGTTGCCAGCATTGACGCCACCGGCGCATTGACATGCGCCAGCAGCCAGGGCACAGTCACGAGTGCAGCCACAGCCAACTACATACCAAAAATGTCTTCCGGCACAGCCCTGGCAAACTCAGTAATTTATGAAACCGGCGGCAATATAGGCATTGGGACGACGGGACCAAGTAAATTATTAACAGTAGCAGGAACTAACACTGCAGGAATAGTTAGAATTTTGAATAATAATCCTGCAGGAAATATTTTAGCTGGTGATGTAGTTGGTGAACTTCAATTTGATGGTATTGATAGTAATGCTCAAGGTTCCACTGTTGATGCTATGGGTCTTATTAGAGTTATAGCTGGAGTTAATATTCTTGATACAAATATGGTTTCAGATATGGCGTTTCTTGTTAAAACGGGTTCAGTTGATTATAATCAAGCAGCAACTGAAGTGATGAGAATAACAAACGGCGGCAACGTTGGCATCGGCGGAACTTCGCCATCAGCTAAGCTGCAGGTTAACGGTAACCTCAACATGGCGAACAACTCCATTTATGCAGTGACCAACCTAAATGGAAACACCTTGTCTGAGTTATTCAGCAACGTGACAGCGGCCATGGGCTACAATCCTTCAGGGGCATACTTGCCATTGGCAGGCGGGACAATGACCGGCGCAATCAACTTCAATGGCAAGGTTGCAACTAATGCAGGCATCACCGGCGGCAATGTGAACGCAACGCTGCTGAACGGCAACACCATCTCAGAAATCTTCTCGAATCTGACCACTACCGGCTACTGGGCCCGTGCCAGCGGCAACCTCTACCCAAATACCATTTCAGACAACGTCGGCATTGGCACCACTGCTCCGGCATCAAAGCTGGAAATCCACGGCAACGTGTCTCTGCAGGGAACAACGCTGTCCGCCATCAACGGCTCGTTGAAGATTGGCACAGG
>Ga0209777_10002286_pt1 | contig 25630 bp, 38 predicted proteins | sample FrelakmetHBP12HB_FD_187147 | JGI IMG/M metagenome (GOLD analysis project Ga0209777, IMG submission 187147) | Freshwater lake sediment microbial communities from the University of Notre Dame, USA, for methane emissions studies -HBP12 HB (SPAdes)... | ecosystem: Environmental > Aquatic >... | reverse complement strand
GCGGGCATCTAGAAAAATGCAAGCTTGGACAAATACAATCATCCGAGACAAATTGACTAGATATGCAGAAGAGCACGAGGTTCGTGTGGTTCTACAATCGGCAGTTTATAGAAGTCAAAGATGTTGCGAGTGCGGAAACGTGAGCAAATCAAATAGAAAGGGGAAAGTTTATTCATGTAAAAATTGTGGAAACATAATGGACGCGGACTTAAATGCCGCCAAAAATCATGAAGCAAACTTACCTCCAATTCCATTTGAAATTTGTTGTCATAAATTGAATAGAAAAGCCGGTTTCATTTGGAAACCGGACGGACTATTTAATCTTGACGGTTCGGAGCTTAGAGTCCCGAATTCGCAAAATCAAGGATCTCAATAGATGATAATCTATTGTTTATCTAACTCTGCATTTGCGCATAAATATTATCCAACTTGACAAACTCAACCGGTTTTGATATGGTAGTGAGTAATGGCAATCATTAACCATCATCTATTCCTAGAATTTCAGAAATTTTCCGATTGGAAAAATTTAACAAATTTACAACAAGAGTTTTGTCGATTGTTTTTCACCAAGAAAAACTTATTTTTATCTGGAAGTGCCGGCACTGGAAAAAGTTACGTGATTGAAAAATTGTGCGATTTTTTGGAAAATATTAAACATCCAGTCGGAAAAACCGCACTGACTGGAGTCGCTGCGTTGAATGTTGGTGGTTCAACCGTCCATAGCTGGTGTGGAATTGGACTCGCTGATGATGATGGAATGGCATTGTTGGATAAGGTGTCAAATAACAAAAAAGCAACTAATAGAATTAAGAATTCCAAGCTACTTATCATTGATGAAATTTCAATGGCTTCTGCGTCTCTATTAGATAAAATAGATATCGTTTGCCAATTCATACGAAATTGTGAAGCTCCCTTTGGTGGATTACAAGTTATTTTTGTTGGTGATTTTTGTCAATTGCCGCCCGTATTTAACAAATTCGAAGAAGCAAAATTTGCATTTGAATCTGAAGCATGGAATCATGCAAAAATTACAACCATTAATCTGACGGAAATAATCCGTCAACACGATGATGTGAATTTCGCAAAGTTTCTAAATGAAGTTCGATTCGGGACAACGACGGGAATTGATATTTTGACTCCATGTTATAATCGACAATTTCCAGATGACGGAATAGCTCCGGTCAGATTATTCTGTAAAAACTACAACGTTGATCAATATAACAACGATAGATTGGATAAATTGAATTCGAAAGAAAAAGTATATTATCCAATTGATGATGCTGCCGAACAATGGGTTAAGTTTTTGGATAAAAATTGCCGAGCGCCATCACCATTGACATTAAAAGTTGGAGCGCAAGTGATGTTACTTGTCAATTTGGATGTTATTGGCGGATTGGTAAACGGAAGCGTTGGAATAGTTGAAAAGTTACACGAATCATCGGTTGATGTCCGATTTATTACCGGAACATTTTCTATAGAACCATTTGAGTGGGAAATTAAACAAAACGAAGTCAATGTATTAGGTGAAACCAAGAAAGTTAAAGTTGCATCGAGGAAACAAATTCCTCTCCGATTATCTTGGGCAAATACAATACATAAAGTGCAGGGAGCAACATTGGACCGAGCGGAAGTTGATGCAAGTGAAGCATTCTCGGACGGACAAGTTTATGTCGCATTGAGTCGTATTAGGGATTTGGAATCACTACGAATGAAAAAATTTGATGTAAAAAAAATAACAGCAAACAAAAAATGTATTGACTTCTATCGAAAATCTGAACAAGATAGAAAACAATTGGAACAATTTTTTGAACATTGACAAACATTCCAAAATTATCGGAGTTGATTATGGAAATGACCGGAATTCCGAGTCGGCTAACCGGAGTGCCATATAAGCTATGGATCGGAACAACGTTATCGAGTGGAAAACATCATGTTCCATATCTAAAAGTTATGGATGGTCGTGAGGATTTGATTAGCATATCAATAACCGATCCGATAAGAATTTTGATTGGTGATGGATTTTCGATATCATCTAAGGAATTGACAACTATCAAAAATTTCATAATACTAAACAGAGAAACATTGTTGAACTTCTATTATCATGGAACCGATAATGGATTTGACGACGAACGAGATTTTTACCAAAAATTAAAAAAATGAACACTAAAATGAACACTATCTGGAATATTGAACAGGCACAGAAATTGTGCTCAAACTTGGAACATACACTCAAATCGGTAGGCGCTCACGTAGCATTGGGCGGAAGCGTTTTATATAATGGACAATCGAGTAAAGATGTTGATATATTCGTGTATCCACACCGTGGAAATGATGAACCACTGTCTCCCGTTTTATCGAAATTATATGAATGGGGATTTTCCGATTCCATTGACAAACCATCAACTGGGGGCGGAAAGGTTATTCGAGTAATGAATGATATTAGCGGACGCCGAGTTGACTTCTTTTTCTTTCAGTTTGATTCATCGAGATGACAAAAACTTTAGCAGTAATCTTGAATTGCAATCTTCCAACATATTGTAGATTGGCTGAAGATGGACAGAGAAAATTCATTAAAAAAATGGGAATAGAATCGGACTTCCATAGGATACGATCACTTGGGGAAAATTATAAAACATAATATGACAACTATTCATGATAATTGGCCGAAACGTATCCAACCCGGAGTTGTCTACTGTCCATATCTTCCGGTATATTCAACGTATGTCCCGGAACAATTTGAATTTGATTTCGTAAAAGAAATTATTAAACCGGTTGAATATCAAACCTTAATGTATTTTGATGATTTTATAATTCCTATAATGAATTACAATAATGATATAGAGTTAGTTAATTCAAAACCTTCGATTGAACATGACTTAAGTGAAGCTAAAACGGTTATTGAAGAACTTAGTTGGAATCTCGCCGGGTGTAATACGATTGCCGATGGATATAGTAAGCCGTGGGATTACGACAAATCTGCTGCAAGGCCGGCACTGGACTCCGTGAGCCGTATGGCCGAAAAACTTGAACGCGCAACTAAAGAGCGCGACAATGCTGTTCGGAGAGCAGGTGCTACCATCAGAGAAATGGAAGATCTTATAGACAGCCAGAAGCGTAGAACTCGTTGGCTGGATCGCCAAGGAGCAATGGGGAGTCCACCATGATATTTCATTTGATGTCGTATGGGACGAAGCACTCCAGAATAAGTCGGAGTTAAAAATTGTAACGTCGCAACGTGACAATTTATTGAATGAAGTAGTTTCGGCATTTAAATATGAAGATAAATCTCATTTACATGCAGTTATGCATGTTAAGAATGCAATATTGAATCTTCAATGTGATTTGATCGTTTCCCAACAGGAGAACGCTAAACTACGGATTGAAAATTCAAATCTTATTAACCGCTTCGCCGAGTTTGCCAGTAAGAAACATATAGAAAATGATAATATGGAATTGATTACTAAAATTGATCAGCACCAACAAACTAATTTTTTAACAACATTGTTTCCCGACGGGGAGCCGATTAAACTTTACGACGAATCTAAACAGGAACTAATCGATGCATTTTACTCTGGGATGCCAGCAAATGAAATTATGCAAATGATCAATAACAAACTTAATATTGATATTAACGAATAAAATGGAAACTAAATTAACATGGTGCATCAGTACGCACAATAATTATGATTATTTAAAGTTGGTAGTCGAATCAATTCGTAGGAACGCATTCTACAAAAATTCGCCAATTATAGTTCACGCTGAAAATTGTACCGACGGAACTGACGAGTGGATAAGCCAACAGGCCGACATTACATCGTTAATTGATCACCACAGCGATAAACCAAAGGGGATCGGTGGTGGAGCCAATTTTGCAATAGCGTCTGTTAAAACTCCTTTATTCTCATTAATTCACAGTGACATGATTATTTCGCGTAATTATGATGCACCATTAGTGGAAGAAGTTGAAACTTCGGATAAACCGCTGGTTGCATGTGCGTGGAGAGCAGAACCAAATATTTGGAATCAACCAGATAGACTTGGTACCACTATGGTTCCGGTTGATACGACGAACGGGTTTGGGATGTATCACCACGATTTTCAAGTTGATCAATTTGAGGCATGGGCAGACGATTTTGTTAAACAACCACCAATCAAATTTCGAAAGATAGAAGGCGTAAGCTATATAATGAGAAAGAGTGATTGGGATTATGTTGGAGGGAATTCCCCCGAATATAGCCCAAGTTCATTTGAGGATCATCAGTTGTCCGTGCGAATGCAATGTGAAAATTATAATTTCGTCGTAACAAGTAAAGCAATCGTGTGGCATTTCGGTTCACGGGGAAGTATTTTCATGGGGCAATCTGATAAACTACAAGGTAGATCTCAACGGCAAATTGAATGTGAAACAAGAAATCACAAAACATGGGTAGCGGAATGGGGATGTTCTCCACAATATGATTCTGTCGGATTCATCAAGGTAAGTGACGATATGAAGGAACGTTACAAGCAGAACAAGTCACTCTACTTGGGAGGAAAGTTATGAAAACGTACGATCCGGTGATGCCACCGGGCTGCAACAGTTAACTGAAAAAATATGACCGAACAAACAATCTACGACCCGATTACCGAAGACGTAACTAAAGAAACTCTATCCGGAATTGAGGGAGTTACCTATTCAATTACGCCCAATGCTCTAATCAACTGGGATATCTGCTGGGCAACCTTCCACAAACTATGAACAAAATTGTTAACCCATGAGCCAGCTTAACGAAACTCTTCTAAAGACGTATCCAATTGACCATTTCATAAATTCCACTTGGTCAAAATTCCGAGGCATAACAATCAAAAAAACATCAACGTATGCGGGATATCTTTTTGTTTCTGGAAAAGCTGATATGGCGGATCTCAGTGCCGCATTGGAATGGATACAACTATATGGTTATTTTCCGAGTCATTATAGTGAGAATTTGACATCAACGGCACCGTACGATGGAGATGAAGTAAAATCGTTAATTCATAATATAGATGGATTTTTTGTTGGGTTCGGTGCTAAACATACAAAAGTTCTTGATCCGGATGATATCAATTCCGATGAATTATATCATGTAACCTATGCGGTTTATAAAGATAAAATAGAAAAAATTGGATTGGTTCCAAAATCATCAAAGAAGCGAGAAAGTCATCCGGAAAGAATATATCTATGTTTTGAAGGTAGTGGAATTCCATTGATAGTTTCAGCATTTAAACGGCATCGGTCAGACAGAAAAGTAATATGCATAACAGTCAAGAAACGCGGGCTACCCGAATTGTACATAGATCCCAATTTCAAATGTGGATGTTTTTGTGTGAAAAATATTGACAAACGTTTCCTGATCAATATAGTTGACAAACCATGAATATCAATCAATCCGAACTCGGAAAGGTTATCCGAGACATGACACCCTCCATTAAAACTGACCCGAAAATCAACCAAGCTGAATTGGGGAAAGTCATCAAAGAAATGACTCCGGCAATTAAAACTGATCCAAGAGTCAATCAAGTAGAACTCGGAAAAGTAATTCGAACGATGCGGAACAAGCAATAATAGTTGGTTGGTTATAATTGAAAAATTAACCATTCTGATATTTATTTGGCGTGCAAATATTACTAAAGAAATTGTTATTGGAAATTGATTGGAATCGATTTTCCGACGTAAATAAACGATCACTTTCAGCTGAAGACGTTGAACGGATTCTTAATATCGAATTGGATCGATTAAATTCACCGAAAAAAGACAAAGAAAAGGCAGATCCTCAGTTTGCAAGAATTTCTAAAGGAAATATTCCAACAAACGAAGAAGGTCGAGCAAATATACAACAATTCATTCGGGATATAACTCAATTACCAAAACAAATATTCGACGTTGGAGAAAAATCAAAACATTCGATTGATGAACATACATCAACAATTAATACTGGAATTCCGGCACTTAGAGCAGTATTATGGGATGACGATGAAAACCGATTTCATGTTATAAATACTTGTCCGGGAGCAGGTAGTTGCATCAAAGATTGTTACGCGATGCATGGATTTTATATCATGAACGATGGTAAGAATATTAAATTAATTCGTCGGTTGCAGTTATTAATGAGCGATCCAGATAAGTACATTGATATTGCACATAAAGAAGCTGTTGTATATGCCGAAAGTGCTAACAAACAAGGAAAGAAATTGGAAATTAGATGGAATGATGCTGGTGACTTTTTCTCTCAAGCATATTTTGATGTAGCAACCACTGTTACTGATAAATTACTCTCTGCTGGATATAATGTCGCTTCATATGCGTACACAAAAGTCGGAAGATTCATTTCTCTAGGAACAAAGAAGGGAATGGAAATGTCATTTTCACTTGGAGCGAAAGAATCCGAACGAGTACAAGTTGACATGGGAAAAAATAAATTTTCGGTTATTGTTGGCCGTGACATTTTTCGGCCATTTTTTACTCCAATCACTAAAGGATTCGTAAAAGGACCAAATGGAAAATCGGAATTTCGGGACAAAGAAAATGGACCAAAAGAATTAAAAGTTGCAATTTTTAATCATTACAAAAACAATCCCGACATTGGAAGGTTTTTGACTTTGGATTCGTTGAAATATACAGATGAATTATCTCGACAACAAGGTAGACAACATGAATTCAATGTAATAGTGCTTCCCGGAGATTCCGATGTTGGTGCACAACGTAAAGATGTTCGTGGATCATTTTTGTTGGCGCATTAATTTTAATATCTACCAATCTTTAGCTAACGGGGCGGTTCATTATATCAAAACGACGAAAGATTGCCCCAGTCTTTAGCCAAGGGGTAGTTCACATGTAACATTTTGTTGTAGGATATGATGTAAGAAAATATTTGGTTTGAACGTGACGAAAAATGTCATCATTTCAAACCAGAACGACTGAACCTGAAAGATGTTGACAGGTCCATCAAAATACTACAAAATAATAAATGTAGATTTGTTAGATGCAACGAACGAGCAAAAAACTATATGAATGTAGAATCGATCACAATAATACTTCCCAGTTACAATACATTAAATTATCTATTGATGGCATATCAATCACTGAGAAAATATTATCCGAATAATGATATTTTTATTCCGGATGATGGTAGTACGGACGGAAGTTCTGAGTGGTTAGCCGAACAATTGAAAGTGGACAACCACTTAACTGCTTGGTTCAATTCTACGGGGAAAATCGTTGGACATACGTGCACATATAATCGTGGTGTACAACAAGCAAAAACAGAATTTGTTAGTATATTTCACAGTGATATGATTTGCTATCGGAATTATCTTGAGAACATGCTCAAACACTGGAAACCGAAAACAGTTGTTAGTGCCACTCGAATTGAGCCAGCTGGTATTTATCCACCGGGGAATGAGAAAATACTCAAATCATTTGGACTAGAACATTTTGAATTCAAACGTCAAGAATTTGAAGACTTCTGTGAACAAGAAATGAAAGATAGTGCAAATAAAACAACCCGTGGAATATTTGCCCCGTTCCTGATGCTACGGTCGGATTACATGGAAACTGGAGGAATGGAAGAATTGCGCTATGCTCCTTTTCCCGAGGAAGATGCATCTTTTTTCTTACGGTTGGCTCTCGCCGGATACGCTCTCGTCCAGAGTAGAGACTCTTTATTATATCACTGGATCTCTAGAGGTCACAGAAATTGGGCACAAAATGGAATTGGAAAAGATGGACCCGACTTTAAATTCTATCAAACTCGTGCGCGTAGAAATTATCTACGGGAGTGGGGTCGCTGGATGAAATTTGATGAATATCAACACCCAATCACGCATAAAGTATTTGATGTCGGCTTTATTCTCCGTGACGTAGTATCCGTGGAATTCCTCCACTTAGTAGAACCATGGGCAAAAGCAATCTACACAGACAACGAAGTAATAACTAAAAAATACGTTGACGCTGAACAGCCTACTACCGCAATTGATTTAAGCTACCGCATATTCAACGCCGACTTTGCTCAACCATTTCAACCACAGCATGACATCATAATTGAATTTTCAGAAAAAGATTTTGTCCAAGGTGGTCAGGAAAACGTGACAATTCTTCAAAATTTGAATACAATGCTCAATGACGTAGAAAGCAACTCTGTCTATGAATACGGAATTTTCAAAGTTACTACACACGACATTAAAGACCACGCGCAGGAATTGATTGTTGTCAAAAATTGATATGGAAAACAAATTTGAGAGTGAATTGTGGGAATTGATTGATATATTGGATTCGACATTAAACGAAGATTTATTTGATGTGGACATTGCGGATACTGGTAAAAACGAATATTCATTTGAGGTGGATGGTCTACGATACGAAGCAACAGTGACCCCAGCCAAACATACACCGGATGCGGTAATTGGTGTATTCAGATTACTAAATAATCCAACGCAACCAAAATTCACAGGTAACATAAAGCAATATATAAAAGATAAAGAAGAATCTGAGATGGGAGATGTTTCGGTTGGAAAATCTGCGCTGAAAGTCGTTGGTAGAATACTGACATATTTTAGTAGATACATAAAAATACATAAACCAAAGATTTTTATTTTTCATGCCCGAAATGATTCTAGGGCAGAAAAATACGACAGAATTGGGAAAAAATTGTCAGTTGAAGTTGGGTATGATTTGTCATCTAGAAAAGATCCATCCACCGGAATAACTGAATATTGGTTAGTCAGGCCAGATATTAAAAAACCTACTACATCTATCAATGAGTCAATTGCCGATTACATGTATTACAAAAATTACATAACGTGAAAAAACTCGTAGTTTTAACTGGCTCAGGCATCTCCGCTGAATCTGGAATTCAAACATTCCGCGGATCGGATAAATCATATTGGAATAACAATAATATTACCGACATTGCCACTCTAGATGCGTGGAAACATAATAGAGAACATGTTACTAAATTTTACAATGAGCGACGAGAACATTTGTCCGCCGTAAAACCGAATCTGGCTCATAAATTTTTGACCAGCTTGGAAGAATTTTATGACGTAACGGTCGTTACACAGAACGTTGACGATTTACACGAGCGTGCCGGGTCAAGTAACATTATCCATTTGCACGGTGAATTAACCAAAGCTAGACATGAAGAGTCCGGTGAGATAGTTAGTATTGGATATGCTCAAATGGATTCCGATAAACCATATCGCCCACATGTAGTATGGTTTGGTGAACAACCATTCAATTATTCTTTAGCTGCAAAATCTGTACATTCTGCTGATGTTTTACTTGTTATTGGAACTTCATTATATGTAGCAACAGCAGTAGAATTACTACGAAACATAAAATCTACCACTGAGTTATACGTTGTAGATCCCGGAGAAAATCCATTGTTACGAAAAATACAAATGGGGATTGATGTCGAACTTTATTTATGTGGCAATCTGAGAAATCACAAACATACCTTTATTCAAAAATCCGCTGTTGACAGTGTCGAAGAATTGAGTAATATTTTGATATGACAAACGATACGCTGTTTTCTTATATATTATCAGCCGCCAGAGAAACGGGGAAAGACGGAAGCGTAGCTGTTTTGTTCAAGAAACAAAATCCGTCTGATGTAACAGAAGAATTCGAGGAATACTTGTTGACGGTTGGGGAAAGCCTTAATTGGAAGAGAGGCGGGACTAATTTATTCTTCGGCTCAAATAATGAAGACATTGTATTTTCCCGTACGACAAATAAAAAAGAACCTTATCCGGATGATGAAAATTCTATTTTGACTTGGCCATGGAATAAATGGGATACGTTTATAATAACTAATTAATTTCAGGTCAATTACCCTTCCCATAAATGGAGTGGATATCCCGACCGAACAATCTATGAATATTCAATATTATATCAAAAATGTGGAGGGACTTATCCTTCCGAAACGTGCAAACAGTACAGATGCTGGATACGATGTTATTGCGACTACCGTTCCAATCATTAAAGGAACCGAATTGAGGGATGAAAGTGGACACTCTCTCGGATTATGGTCTCGTGTTGATTATGTAGAATATGGAACTAATTTGTACATAGTTCCGGATAATAGAAAAACCGTACGACACTCCGAAGTAATGGATACACAACCCGTACACACGGATTTAAGACCGAGATCTAGCATTTCATCCAAGACAAATTTTGTGTTGGCAAATTCGGTCGGGCTAATTGATCGTGGATACCACGATCAAGTTATGGTTAGATTTAAATATATTTTTCAGCCTATAGATTTTGTTTTACGTGATGGATATGTTGTCGGCAGAGTTGATCCCAGTAAAATGTATAAAAAAGGAGATGCTATCGCACAGATATTGCCAATGTTAACCAACGATATTAATTTTAATGTGGTTGATGTATTACCGGGAGATGATAGAGGAGGTGGGTTTGGGAGCACCGACAAAAAGAAGGAACCTGATAGTAAACAACCAAAAAAAGTTGGTGTCGGTGGACCAGATTCAATTTTTTTTAACGGAAAGACTGTACTTGGAAAATCCATAACAATATCACAATTTGTTAATGCATTATTAGTCGTTCCGTATCATACACACGGAGTAAAAGACAAATCCGAATTTATTAATAAACTTGAATTGTGGGCAAGATCATACGATGGAGACATAAATTCATATACAGAAAATGGGGTATATGGTATTTGTGTCGTAAGTTCGGAAGGAGATATAATTGGAAAATTTGAAGTTGGAATGTTATTTTGATTGATAATTATATGTTGCTATGAGCAAAAATACAGACAGATACAAAGCACCACACTTGGAAGACTTGGACGAAGATGAATTTCTCGATATAGATACCGAGCATTTTGAGAAGTTTGCACCAAAGAAAAAAGGAGATAAGAATAAATCCAAGCACCAATCGAAAGAATATGGATCTGAAGAATAGGTTTCCAACATTAAATGAGATAATAATGTTATCCAGCGATGAACTGGATAGCATGTTAGAAGTTTTGGATATGGGCGGGTTGGATGATCCGTGGGACGGAAAAACTGAATTTTCAGTTGACTTCTACAAATTTCTAGATAATAATTGACCGTATATTACACTATGAGCACTGAATATTTTAGAATCGTTACGAAAATATTGGCCGATGGAGAATTCAAGGAAAATAGAACCGGAATTCGCGCATTGACAATCCCCAACGCAATGTTCGAGCATGATATGTCAAATGGATTCCCACTTCTAACCACTCGCAAACTACCATATAAAAGCACCAAAGTTGAGTTGGAGTTTTTTATTAAGGGGCTATCAGATAAACGTTGGCTCCAAGATCGTGGATGCAAATATTGGGATGAATGGTGCAATCCAAAAAAGGTTCCGTACGGAAACACTGAAGAAGTTAAAGGGAAAATGAAAGCTGAGTCCGATCTGGGACTCGTTTATGGAGTGCAATGGAGAAACTATAATTCACAAGGAATAGATCAATTGAAGAATATAGTGCACACTCTAAAGACTAATCCGGATGATAGACGAATGATATGTATGGCATGGAATCCGGCACAAATTACCGAGATGGCACTTCCTCCTTGTCATTATGATTTTAGAGTATCCGTAATAAATGGTAAACTCAATCTTATGTGGGATCAACGAAGTGTCGATGTTGCGTGCGGACTCCCTGCAAATATTGCCAGTTATGCGACATTGTTACATTTATTGGCAAAAGAATCCAATTTAAAAGAGGGAAAACTTGTTGGATTTCTTTCGGACGTTCATATATACGAATTTCATTTGGAAAATATAAAACTACAGCTCACTCGTACGCCACAAACTCTTCCATCAATAGAAACTCCAACTTTTACTTCAATATTTGATTGGACGTATGATCAAACGCAACTTGTAGGATACACTCCACTTGATAAATTGTACTTTGATATTGCAGTTTGATAATTGATCCGAGAACTATTTATATGGGATGAAAATCATTCCATTTTTACTTCTTCTATCGACTACCGTCTTAGGTCAAGATTTTATTACGACCAAGGCGGTTGTTTCGTGCATAGATTCAACCAACTTCGTGATGCTCACGGAAGAAGATTCTCGGGCAGTAGTATTCAAACGCAACAGTAAATTTACTTTAAATAAAGTAACTGAAATATCAACACAATACAAAGCGGACGCTAGTTTACTTCTGTCAAATGGAATTTGTGTTCATTTACCGGAAGAATCGTCTATAACAATCAATTCAGCTGAACAGGATGGAAACAAAGACGAAAATTGCGTAATACATTTGACGGGGGAAGGTTTGGGCATTGTATTAAACCTTAAAGTCAATCGAGGACGAGCAGATTTCCAATTAGAGGTCGCTCCAAATGAGTCAAGTAACGTCACGATTATTACTGACCACGCCGAATTGGACATTCACGCTAAACGATTCGATGTGGTTGTGTCTTTTTATGGATTTACGATTGTCCGATGTTATTCTGGTTACATCTTAGTAACTATGTCCAATAACAAAGTTGAAAGAATTGAAAACGAAGAGGTTTCGTTATATGATGGAAACTCTGTCATTTTACGAACAAAGAATCCGACTATCATCGAATTCCGTAAGGAACGGTAGTCAATTTTGCCATTGATCCACCGGCATACGAACAAGCACTCTGTAAATCTTCTATTATTTCATTGAGTTTTTCTTCATATGTCATCAGGTCAACCGGTAATCGTACAGTTATTCCCTCCACGTGATGCCGGTTTCCTTTGTTGGTCGAAGATGCGGAACCAAAATAAATTTTATGAGTTATTCCGTCAAGATTTTCGTATACCCCGGCCGGTCCACTGTATACGGTTCTATCAGCAAAAATATTTTCGGCTGGACTATCGATACATGCAGCAAACAAGCTACCAGCCATAACCATTGTTCCGCCTGCGCGAATAGCTTTTGCAAAATCTCCGTTCGTTTTAATCCCACCGTCGGCAATGATAGGAACTTTTGCTACGTTAGCACACTCCACAACTGAACTAAATTGTGGTACACCAAATCCGGTTTTACCATATGACGAGCACCCAGATCCTTGTGCAATTCCAACCTTAACCGCGTCTGCTCCCCAATCAGTTAAATTTGCAACAGCTTCGGGCGTAGCAACGTTTCCGGCAATTATAAATGGATCGATGTTGTAAAATTCATGAGATTTAATCCACGTCAACATCTCTTTTGCTTGAATACTATCGGCGTGAGCAATATCCAAAGTTATATAATCAATTTCCAATTCTGCATTTATACAATCTAGTAAAAATCGGCGATCCTCCAGTTGAACTCCGACACTGATACTAATGGTCTTCCAATTTTGATCATTGGCTTTTACGACGAATTTATACATATCGTCGTATTTAGTTTCCACGGTATCACCAAATCTATGCATGATATAAAAGAAATCATTTTTACTCATCCATGCTGCCAATTTAGAATCTATACAACATTTCATGTTAGCTGGAATTACCGGGGACTTAAATGTCCTCGGTCCAAATGTTACCGATGTTGAAATTTCACCGCGAGAATGAACGTGTGAATATTGAGGAATGAGATAGACGTCAGAGTAAGCCAATGATTTTTCCATATGAAATAATCTTGAAGAATGATTGTTAGAATGTCAAGAACGATAATATTTATTCTCGTGGACAGAAATCTAAAACTCAAAAAAAGTAAGCAATTATCGATGCCGGATAAAGAAATTCTCAAGTTATTGGTTGAGTTTATTGATTTCGCGGTGAGAGAATTGAAGCTGGGCGATACCCCGATAGTTATTACTTTGCTACATGCTGCACCGGATAAACCCATAACGACTGGTGCATTTGATCCAAACGACGGAAGTATTTGTGTTATTGTAGAGAATCGTCATTTTATAGATTTCACTCGGACTATAGCGCACGAATTAACTCATTTATCACAATCAGAAAATGGCGAGTTGGCTGGAGATATTCCCGAGATTGGTGGGAAAATTGAGGATGACGCAAATATTTGGTCGGGAAAAATCACCAAGAAATATCTGAAGACAATCCTAACACCAGAAAAGAAAAAATTTTTGGGACTTGGAACGTTTTGACTTATGAATTTTTCAACCAACTCAATGACTTCATTCGGCAGTTTTGATAAGGTGCCGGAGGCACAGCTAAATTCATTACTACGACATCGCATAACTACTGATAATGTCATAGCAATTGAAGAATTTGATGTTGCGGCAACTAAAGAGCTGGAATCGTATTGTAAATCCCGTGGTATTATGGCAATGAATCTTGGCCACATGAATCCACGTGTTGCATTGCAATTTCTGAAAAATCAGTTGGGCGATAAATCTCCAATGCTCAAAGAATCAAAAAGAGGACTATTACATGACTGATTCTTTTGAATCATTGCCGGAACGAGCACCTTATGGATTTTCGGTAAGTCCAACCGGAAAATTTGATTCGGTATCAAATTGGGGAGCACATTCTGATTCGACACATCAACTTGGATATAAAAATATAGACATGCTTATTAGTAAGGGCGGAGTTCGAATGTACCACGGAGATCTTTCAACTGGTACTTACGCAGCGTCATATATTCCGAATAAAGTAACACGCATTGCTCTGAAAACCGCCAACGATTTAGCTGAATGGTATCGGCGTGAACTGGAATACGATAACGATCCTTATCTGAAAGAAAATTTCACAGTACCACGAAAAAAATCACATCCTACTATGTTTAAACTCAAAGAATTTTTCCCGGAACTTACCAATAACGATGATATAAATGAAGTATCACTGGGACTTGGTGGTGGATATGGTGGAGCGGCTGGAGGGCCAACCGCTGGTTCGTGGGCAGCTACTCCGGTTAGTCCCGGATTTGCGGATGCTAGAGCTGGAATGTTTAAAAGTCAAAATTATCCAAATCCAGTGACGGGAAGTAATAACGCGGTCACAAAGTCTCAACTTATGGGACAGGAATATCCAGATGTTCCGTTTGGGAATATGCGAAACGGCGCTAAATATACACCAGCAACAAAACCGTCGTTGGATGGCGGAAATAATATTCCACCAAAGAGTGGAGCTGAAGCTCCGAAACTACAACGAAATGTCAGTACAATGCAAGGAAATACTGTTATTAGTAATGGATTGGTTGATGTCATTTCTCCGGAAGATTTATCGGATCCAAGATTTAATCCGGATGAGATTCGTACCGGAATTCGCGCCGAAATGCAAAAAATGGAATATCCACTCAAGACAGTTGCATTGATGAAGGCAAAAGAAAATTTGGCAAAAAATAGAAAATATTATTCCGATCTTGGATCGTACAATATAACCGGAAAATAAAATAACATATTTAATAAAAACATGAACTTACAAGCACAACGAAATATTCCAGCAAAAAATCCACAAACACCAAGAACACATGGCCCAATAAGTAAAGAGTTTGCGATTGGACTTGAAGTTGAAAAAGAACACGGTGATGGAGATTTGCGACTTGCCGCAAAAATTGTGGCTGACCATTTGCGTCAAGATCAAACATATTATAGTAAGTTGATGGCAGCGGGGTTAGTCGATGAACCGAAAGCACAAGAAATGGCAGTACAACGGGGAAATCATATTCAATCAAAAGAAACCTCTCCATTATCTCCAGTTCCGACAAAAATTAAAGAACCATGTGGAAATTTCGCTAACACAGAAAAGAAGACTTTACCGCTTGGCGCTGATAGCATCGAACATTTCGTTGGAAAAATATGTTCCGTTTGTAGCGAAAAAATTCCATCCGAATTCATCCTCTCAATTGAAGAAGGCGGATCTGAAATAGTTGAACCGAATGCCGGAATTACATCGGATCAAGGAAAAAATCGTTGGGCAATTGATGCATACCCAAATAGTTCCAAAAAAATAACTCCCCAACTAAAATGAACTTCAAAATTGTCAATCGAACAGTTCTTGTAACAATTGGAATACCTTTATTGTTTACATCATGTACAACATTAAAATCACGTTTACACCGTGGATATATAGAAGAAGGAAAAGCCAAACAAGAAATAAATCTTCTTAATTCAAAACACGTAGAAGAATTAAAAATAGCGGTTGACAAAATTTCGGCAGAAAAGGATAAATTGATAGTTGGACAAGATAATCAACTTCAATCAATTTCAAATAGTTTGTACGGAGCTAATTTAGCATTTTCATTTTATTCTCCGCCGGAACCATCCCGTGTAGATTTGATTATAAACAATAGAGTTACTGAGGCCGCTTCAATAACTGGAAAAAAAGCTACCGCTGATGCGATGGACGCTGAAAATGTTAGACTGAAAACTGAATTGGACGAGAAAATAACTTCTCTTGAAGATTTGAAGAAAACTCATGAAATCGTAATATCAAAAAATATCGAATTAGTACAAGAAAGTGAAATTCATAAACAAGAAATATCCAAATTAAATTCATCTATTTTGGACATCAATAGTAAATATTTGACAGATTTAGCAAAAAAACAACAGGAATTAATCTCTAAACAAGATAAAATTAATTCGTTGGAGAAAGAACGTGCTGATGACGCCGAATGGATACGATTAATTAAATTAAAAGCTATGGCGGTTTGTGGATTACTCGCTTTAGTCTGTGTCGCTGGATCGATTTGGAGTCCGGTATTCAAGAGCAAGTTTATTATCGGAGCAACCGTTTTCGGTGGATGTGCTGCTCTTATTATGTACATTCAGCCGTGGCAGATTGGAATCATTGTTGGTGCTGCAATTTTGGCAATAATCATTAAAATGGCATATGAACACAATGCCATGGAAAAAACCGCGACCAACGCTATTCATTTCATTGAGGATACAAAAGAAACTAATCCGACCGGAATTGATAAAAATAAATTGACAGATTATATGGGGCGATATGTCACGGATAAAACTGGGAAAGTATCAACTGAACCAGATCCGGACGTTGAAAAAATAATTTCTGATAAATTACGAGCGAGTAACAAGCTTTGATGAATAGATTATTAATCCGATTTAATTTCCCAAATTTGGAGTTTGACATTCCAAACAATTTGATGTACTATTTGAAATATGGGATTATTATTCAGAACTAAAGTTTATTTGGTTGGTGGGATGCAATATGTTTCCGATGGTCGTAGTTGGAGGCAAGAACTAACAGATAAATTGGCGACGATGGGAATAACTGTATTTGATCCATACATAAAACCATTCATTGATGATGTTGAAGAAAATGAGTCAGTTAGAGCAGAGCTGAAGGAACAAATGCTGAGAGGAGAATTTGATGCAGTGGCGGAAAGAATGAAGAAAATTAGAAATTTTGATCTGCGTTTGTGCGATTTGTCGGATTTTATCATTGCAAATATCAATCCATCCATTGCATCATGGGGAAGCGCGGAGGAAATAGTTACCGCAACGAGAAGCAAGAAACCGATATTTATCTCAGTTGAAGGCGGAAAATCTGCATGTCCTCTTTGGATTCTGGGAATGATTCCCCAAAAATATATTTATAATAACGTCTCTGAAATTTTTGATACCATCAAACGAATTGACGCCGAGGAGAAAATCATAGACAGTGATCGTTGGAAACTACTAAAAACAGAGTTTCGGTGATATTTATCATTCGAACAATTTAATAACTTAATTATGCACAACGGAAAAATTATATATCAAGAAACTCAAATAACCGCTGAAAATGCCGCAGCATTAAATCTTATCATTGTAGATGAAAATGGTGATATTTGGCTTAAACAGGATACAAATCGCTCAGTCAAAATCACTGGCGACTTAACTCTGAATTGAATAGAAACTGAATAGAAACAATTAAACAGTTTACATGTCCAAATTTTACATCATAGATACCACTCTTGCCCGCGGAGGTAAAAGTCCGGTCGTATTATTTGCCACTGTGGCCGGACTAATTGAATATTTGTCGGCAGTTGTCCAACGTAGATTTGGACAAACTCGTCAACAATTTATGCAAAATGTCACAGATCTCGGGTTTGGTGAAGATGACGGGGAAGGTCGGTCATTTTTTGATCAGATGGAGCAATATTTTAATATAGGAGCACTGAGAAGCGATTCAGTTCCGATTAAATGCAACATTTTTGATGCCGACAAATTCTCCAAAATGAAAGATGCACATGGAAATTGAGTTATGGGAGCTGGAATTAAAGAATCATTAGTATGGAGTGATCCGATACTAGTAAATACCAGATTTGGAAAACGGTGGGTTAGAAGTTGGGAGATTCCGGCAAACTACGTTGCCGGTTTCTTCGTTTTTTGGAATAAGAATAAAGATTCTCTAACCACGAAGGGATACAGCATAGGAAAAAATTCCAATAATAAATGGAAATTGTCCGAGTGGAATGTTGACAAAAATAATTTTCGTCAAATTTTTGGAACCGACGTAGCAAAAAAAATAGAACCAACGATAACCACTCCGGTTAACACGTTACCAACATATAAAGTAAAAAATATATCCGGGTTGCGTGATTGGCAAATACCAATCGTTGGAAAATTGTGTTCGGTTTTGGAAAAATACGGAGCCGCGTTAGATGGTTCCGAAACTGGGGCAGGGAAAACGTACGCTGCCGTCGCTACCGCCCGAGAATTGGGATTAAATATTGCAGTAGTTTGTCCTAAGGCGGTAATTACTCCGTGGAATAAAGTAATAAATAACCATTTCGGTATGAAATCGATATTCGTTTTGAATTACGAATCGGTAAAGACCGGAAAATATAAAAATATCGGAGAATGGAAGAAAATAAGTAAAACTAGTAGTGCCGAAAAGTTCGTGTGGAAAATTCCTCCCGACACGTTATTAATATTTGACGAATCTCATAAGTTGAAGGGACACGGCACTCAAAATTCAGAAATTGCAATTGCTGCAAAAAATCAAGGATATCCGATATTGTGTTGCTCAGCAACGAATGCCATAAATCCGATTCAGTTAAAAGCAGTCGGATATATACTTGGTTTGTATAAAAGTGGAAAATGGACGTCATATCTTAAAGAACATGGGTGCGAAAAAGGAAGATTTGGGTGGGAATTTTCAGGAGATAAAAAGATTTTGTCGAAGCTTCATAACGATATATTCGTAAATCGTGGAGTTAGATTAAAGAAGATTGATATACCAGATTTTCCGGAAAATGAAATTATTGCCGAATCGTATAACATAGGAGAATCATCCGAAAAAGAATTGAAACGTATTTATTTGGAAATGAATGTTGAATTGGCAAATTTAAAGAAGAAAAGTAAATCAACCAAAGAATGGAAAATTAACGCTCTTACAATTCAATTGCGAGCATTACAAACTTCTGAGTTATTGAAGGTCCCGACGTTTATTGAGATGGCAGAAGATTCCATAGAATCTGGAATGAGCGTAGTAATTTTTTGCAATTTCAGTGATACAATAAAAGCCCTAGCAAAAAGATTAAATACGAATTGTATAGTTTGGGGCGATAACAAAAATCAGTCCGAGCGAGATAAAAATATTGAAGATTTTCAGACCGATAAATCTAGAATAATATTAGTAAATATAAAGGCGGGTGGAACTGGACTGTCCTTACATCAAATAGACAGTATATTTCCTCGAATTTCTATAATATCCCCAACATTTAGTGCAATTGATTTGGTGCAAGTATTGGGTAGAATACATAGATCTGGATCTAAGAGTATGGCAATTCAAAAAATTGTTTATGCTGCCGGGACAGTTGAAGAAAATGTGTGTGATAATTTGCAATCAAAATTGAATAATTTGTCAATAATAAATGATAATGATTTGTCACCTTCTCCGATTTTTGATTGAATTCATTATATTCGATTGACAACCGGGAATTGAAACTATATATTTGGACAATGAAGATTATTTTCAATTCGTGATATATATGTATATGACTAAACATTCAATTGCCACAACATTTTATGTAGAAGGTCCAAACTGGAAAGAAACGGTATCAATTGATGCCGAAATATTTTCAGATGAAAGTCAATCATTGTTTGAAGCTGCAACGATTGGAATAGAAGAAAGTTTTAAAAAACAAGGAAAAAAATTTAAACTAGGACCAATGGTACAGATCAAAGAGAAAAATGGAAAACAACGTACGGCATTAGTAAATTCGTATGTATGTCTTTTGAATGCCGGAAAACATGAATTGGCAGAACGATTAAATTCAAACTTTAAAGAAAGCGAAGGACAAGATCTGAGTATCGATGATTCCGGATTTTCTTGGCTGTAATAATATTAAACTTATGGATTCCAATAATACAAATCAATCAACTGATATTCCAGAATTAACTCCGGAATTACCGACAACTAAACCTCCATACAAGAAAACTCCTCCTCCACATAGATATTCCGTTTTTAGTAAAGCACCAATGCGGATGATACTTGAGAGTGAAATCTTGGCGGCACAGTCGATGTCGAGAACCGAAAAGCAAGTATCCAGAAAACTTGGCGTTGCATTTGAAACATATAAAAAATACGCACAACTATATGGCATTTACGGTCGGGTAATGAATCAAGGTGGAAAAGGAACAAGTAAACCCGTAAAAAATGAAGATGGTGGAAGATATCCATTAAAGCGAATATTAACCGGAGAGTTTCCGGATTATCCACTAACCCGGTTAAAATATAGACTGATTCGCTCCCACACGATGGAACCAAAGTGTTGCCGGTGTGGATTTTGTGAAAAGCGTGAAGTTGACGGGAAATATCCGATTATCTTAGGATTTAAAGACGGCAACGATAAAAATAAAAAGGGAGAAAATTTACAATTTTATTGTTATAATTGTTATTTTCTGGAAGTTAATACTCCAAAAGGTAGACGGGCAATGTTTAGAGTACAAGATGTTTGAGAATTTTTTTAAAAATGAATACAGAACAAACCGAATTAGCAATTGGACGTGACGATAAAATCAAATTATTGACCGATTGGATCGCAATGCTCGAATCTGATATAGACGAAATGAGTAAGCACAGAAATGCTCAATTTGCTCATTATTCCAAACTAAAAACTACGACCGACAGTTGGTTGGCGGGAAGAATGAAAAAATTAAATAAAATTGATAAACGAATAACCGGCAAAAAAAATACTATAAAAGAAATTATAAAAGAAATAGCCGAGATAGAAGTTCGTCCATTACCGGGAAATGCATCAATACTTCCGGAAATTTCACGGGTACCGAAAAAAATAAAAATTGAGGAAGTTAAATCGGAAGATATTGCCAACTTCGAATTTACAGATGAAGAGCGAGCAATTATGAATGCCGAAGCTGGAAGAGGATAAGATATTTTGTTTTTTCAACCGATCCAATAAATTGGATCGGTTTTTTGTGCAACTAGGCAAAAAAAGAGCGGGCGTTTAAACGCCCGCTCCTCGAAATGTTACCGAGCCTAATAACTCAGCCCAAGAGCTTGAGAACACCCTGGGAAGCCTGCGACGCGAGAGACAGGGCGCTGATGCCCATTGAATTTTGCGTGTTAAGGGCCAGCATGTTCGCAGACTCAGTGTTGAGATCGGCGTTGGTGAGGATGTCCGAACCGGTCGTCAGCGTGTCGACCATTGATTTGGTGAACGTTTGACGGGTGGTGAGCGTGGCCAGATTCGAAGACAGTGTCTTCGACTGATCCGTCATGTTGGCGATCGATGTTTCGAGCTTGGTGATGTCCGCATCGATGGCTGTGTTGCCACCTAATCTCCATGTAGTAACCACTGTGGCTGTGGCTTCAATGCCTCCGGTGGTGCCAGCTGTGGTGGAGAATCCGTTAAGCGCGAGGGTCGAGCTACCGGCCTTCTCGGCGAACTGCACTGTGAGGTCTTGGCTCTTCAACAGATTCACGCCGTCGTAGCCGGAGTCCTTGGCTACCGCCTTCATCTGCTCCATGATCGTCGCATACTTCACCATGTCGGCTGAACGACCAGCGTCACCCGAAGTATCGGTTGCCAGCGTGCGGGCGTCGGCAGCGACACCTTTTGCTTGTTTGAGCAGATCGATGACGGAGGTGATGCCTGTGGACGCTGCCTTTACTGTCTGCACGCCCTTGGAGATGCCGTCCAAGCGAGAGGTAAGATCGCTCGCACGGTTCGACAAGCTTTGGGCGGTGAAGAATGCGGTGGGGTCATCGATCGCGCTTGCCACTTTCTTGCCTGAGCCGATGCGAGCTTGGGTTTGACCCAAGAGCGTGCCGGTGCCCTGCAGTGAAAGTAGATTGGCGCGGATGCCTGCGGTGAGTGAGATGTTTGCCATAATATTATCCTTCTGATTGTTTTTGTTGTAATCACGATTCTGTGATCAATTCCTCTATCGTACACATCGAAAAATACTTTAGGAAAAAATTAATTATTCATTGGAAATATTTTTTGTCAATCGAATCTCGTTGATATTCAATTGATTATATTGATTTGTCGGTATTACGATTTTCTTTTTTGCTGACTTCCAGGTAATGGTTCAATCCGAAAAAGTTTTTCTTGACATTGATCAAATTGAAGATACTCTGAATTGATTGAAAACCGGAGAATTACATATTACATGCAACTGTCATTCGCACGAATTACATTTTGAACGAGATATTGATGATTAGGGTCGTTCATGGTACGTTTCGTTTTGGATGCAAGGATATCAAACCACAGCAACATGGAAATGGCGACTTAAATATGTTTGGCATATTTTGAAAACCGGTCGTCCATATGGCGATGAAGTAATTTTGTCGGAACAACAAATGAAAGAACTTTCGTCGTATGTTCAACGTGAACTTTTTGAAATTAAAAAAAAACTATGATAAATATCTATACCGCAAGTGAAGCAAAATCTGCCGCCGATACATTTTACGGACCATTGAGTCAAATTTTTGATTTTATTCGGACCAAGTCACAGGATGGGTTATATGTCTTACAAATTCGCGGAGTAGAACTAAATCCGAAGCAATTGGATGTTTTACTCAAAAATGGTTATTCGGTGGAACAAACTACCGACGAACAAAACACGATAATGTACATCGTTGGATGGGCATAATCTAACATTTGGTTGTGAAAATGGCAACATGAATAAAAATAACGGAACTCTTTATAGTAAAGGTCTATACAGTTCCTTCTGTCATATTCCTAAATTTGATACGTTATTTGACGCTGGGGAGGGATGTGCAACTATATTAGGAAATGAATTGGCTAACGTTACCAGAATTATGCTCTCACATGGTCACGCTGATCATAGTTACAAGATTGATGCTCCGACCAAAATTTCCAATTGTGAAAAAGTTGTGATGGATTGTACATTTTTAAATAAAAATGACCGCACGAGTATGACACATTTTACTTTGGACGAGGCAATAGACATCTGTTCCAATGTTGGAGTAAAAACGATGTATGCTTCCCATTTATCCCCCAGATATTCAAACATTCCACATAATCGAAATGTCGGAAATATGTACGTTATAATTGTTGATCCAACAAATCCGGTAATATTATGAACCACGATATTCATCAAATCAAAACGAATATTAACTTTGATATTCCAAGATCGCCATTACGATCCGTACAAACGGCTAATGAGTATTTTAATCTACATCCCAGTGACCGTGAGGTCCGTCATTGGCTATGGCACAAGAAATATCTCATGCCGTATGCATTGAAAATGAACGATGGAGAACTAACAAATGACCTACCCATGTTCAGTGAATGGAGAAAATTCAAGTCAATTATCAAGAAAAAATATCCAATTCAATCATTTTTTCGTGAAACCGTATATGATTTTCTACATTTTGAGTGGTATAAAATTCGTGAACGATATTGGTCAGTTAAACGTTACATTTTTCCAAGACATCGTTGGTTGACCAAACAAATCCCAACCGATTGGCAGGATAAACGAACATTGATCGTTGATATTTTGTATATGATGGTGGTTCATTACATTGAAGGAGAAAAAGCGTTAGAAAACGTTGCATTAGACGATACGGAAGAGCACATCAAATTCCAACAGGGGTTGATTGACTGTTACAAATGGATTAAGTCCGGACGAAACGAACTACAGATCCGGATTGATAACGAATTAACTACCGCATCTAACTCAAAGATCCGCGACTATCACGAAAGATATGGAAAATTCGACGCATTGGAAACTCAAATGACAGAAACCGATACTGAATTTTGTAATTGGATAGTAAATAATCGTGAATTTTTATGGGTATGATAACTTCAAAGGTAGCGTACGACTTTTGCGTTGTTGATTTCATGCAGATGTACAATTCTGCTTGCAATAGTGCCCACGGCAATCCAGAAATAACTAAATCTCAACTAATCCATCTGGCGCACATGCTAGCACCAAACGGAATTAGAATCGTTTGGCTTCCAGATAAATCGATTGATGATGTTGAATATCAACTGCAATTCAAAAATACTCAATTAACGCCACCGGAAAAACTATATGAAAAAATCTAAAATCTCAAAGTTGGCGTCGTTGGACGATTTCTCTACGGATGGAATATATCTAGTGCAAACTACGCCATCCTCAAAGTCCAGTCAGAAAATAGCAAAATTATCGGAACTTCCAGATTTGTATCCTTTTGCACAAATGGCCGTGAGTGCAAATGATCTTGTGAAATTTCTGGGTGATATAGAGAAACGAGCACAGAAAAAAACAGGAAACTATGTTCCGTCCATTTTTAGTAAAGAACCAACATTAACTAGTTGGTCAGCACCGTCACATCAAGACATGGCAATGGAAATTATGTGGTGGTTGGCCCATCATTGAGGAAAATGAAACTCAGTGGAATAAAATTATCATCTGTCTATTTGTACGGATTACGATATAGATTATATTCTGTTGCGTATAACAAGATTTGGAGTGAACTGCGGTTTTCGATGCAGGATCAATTATGGAATCCGGGAACCGGAGCATTGGATCGGAATATCGGAGATATGATAGAAAATGAGATTGAAAATCACGAAGATATAATCAATTGAACTACCTATTGGCTAAAGACTGAGAAATTCGTTCGTCGTTTTTATAAATGAGTTTTCGTCCAATTGTTGGGAGCGAATTTTGTCGGAAAATTAAAGATCAATCGATAATTATACAGGTTGTACATAGACAAATTAACAAATCTCATCGTTCTTGACGATTCAAATCCAGAATTTATAGTTTCTGGAAATCCTTCTCAATTCTTTTATAGAGAAGGAGATTCTTTCTATATAATAGATCCGATCAGAAAGATATCGCGGATTGAAGTATTAAAAAAATCAATTGCTCATAAATATAGAAACCAGACTTGGTACGAAAAAGTATCGGAACAACGACTAACATTTACTCAACCATATGAAACTTGGCGAAAAGTTAGCGGAGTAAATACTACAACTGGATGGCAGTTTGTTGGGTTTTTTAAATATGACGTATTGACTCCTATCGCATCACCTACCCCCACTCCGACGCCTACTACCACGCCAACACAAACTCCAACGTCTACACCAACGGTAACGCCGACCGAAACTCCAACGTCTACACCAACGCCAACGCCAACGCCCACACCAACACCAACACCAACCGCTACGGTTACACCGACACCCACTCCTACCGCGACGCCAACGCCCACACCAACACCCACTCCTACTGCCACGGCGACACCTACACCAAC
>Ga0209777_10002285_pt1 | contig 25643 bp, 28 predicted proteins | sample FrelakmetHBP12HB_FD_187147 | JGI IMG/M metagenome (GOLD analysis project Ga0209777, IMG submission 187147) | Freshwater lake sediment microbial communities from the University of Notre Dame, USA, for methane emissions studies -HBP12 HB (SPAdes)... | ecosystem: Environmental > Aquatic >... | reverse complement strand
AAAGCGCGGGCCGTTCCCCAATTGGGACAGGTCCGTCTTCAATCCCGACGGCCCGAGATACAGGAACGCCACCCGGACGACGATCGCCCCTACCGGAACCATCTCGATAATCGCCGGCGCCTCGAGCGGCATCGAGCCGTTGTTTGCCGTGTCGTACGTTCGCGTGACGCCCACTTACAGGCTCGTTGAAACGAACCCGATATTCGAACGGATAGCGAAGGAGCGCGGCTTCTACTCCGCCGAACTCATGGAAAAGATAGCCGCCTCAAACACCATAAAGGACTTTGCGGAAATTCCTGAAGACGTCCGCCGCGTTTTCGTCACGGCGCACGACATAACGCCCGAATGGCACATCAGGATACAGGCCGCCTTCCAGAAGCATACCGATAACGCCGTCTCCAAAACTGTTAACTTTCCGAACAGCGCCACCGTCGAGGACGTGCGCAAGGTCTACCTTTTGGCCTATGAGATGGGCTGCAAGGGAGTGACGATCTATCGCGACGGCTCGCGCGCCGTCCAAGTATTGTCGACGAAGAAAGAGGAGAAGAAGGAAGTGAAGCCCGAAACCGCTCTCGTGAAGCCAAGGCCCAGGCCGAAGGCCATGGCAGGAAACACGCGCGAAGTGAAGACTGGCTGCGGCGACATGTACGTGACAATAAACAATGACGAGAAGGGCCCCTTCGAGATATTCTGCGCAATGGGCAAGTCGGGAGGCTGCATAGCCGCTTACTCCGAGGCCATAGGCAGGCTCGCTTCCCTGGCGCTCCGTTCGGGCGTGGACCCGAAGCAGGTGATAAAGCAGCTCAAGGGCATCCGCTGCTCGCGGCCCGTGTTCGATACGGGCGGAATAACGTACAGCTGCGCGGACGCCATCTCCAAGACCGTCCAGGCGCAGTTAACGCCCGACAACACGGTGCAGGCCGGAATAACTTCGTTCGTTTCGGAGAAGACTGCCAACCCCGACCTGAAGGCGGGCGACACCGAAGTGGCGGCCGCAGCGCAGCACGTCGAATCAGCGGAGGACCTCATCAAGGCGGGATTGAGCCCCGAATGTCCCGAGTGCGGAGAAAACGTTGACTTCGTGGAGGGCTGCGTCGTTTGTCATTCGTGCGGCTACAGCGCGTGTGGTTGATACAGCGTACATTCCGTCATATACGAGTGTTCAGGAATGTACGCGTACTCAAGGACTCAACAATAAATATCAATAAGCTCCATTTGGGTATGGTGTCCTTGATATGCGCATAGAAAAGAAGGTCTGGCCCGAGCTGTTCAAGGAGGTTGCGAGCGGCAATAAGACCTTTGAGGTGCGGCTGGACGACTTCACCTGCAAGCCGGGCGACACGCTGGTCCTTCGCGAGTGGGACCCGAAAACGAAGCAGTACACCGGTGCGTCGTTGGAAAAGCAGGTGGGCTTTGTCCTCAAGCTCAAGGACGTGAAGTTCTTTTCCGACGAAGATGTAAAGAAGTTCGGCTACCAGGTAATCTCGTTACGTTAGCTTACCTTTCCCTTTACCGTAAAGAGCAGCAGCAGCGCCGCAAACGCGAGCCCCGCGGACAGCGTGAACGTTGTGGACGAGCCGAACCTGTCCCATACAAAACCTGCTATTACACTGGCCGGGAAGGCCGCCAGGCCGACGGTCATGTGGTACGCGCCTAATGCGGAGGCGCGCTTCTTGTCCGCGACCATGTCGGAAATGAACGCCCGCGAAACCGAATCGGTGAGCGCGAACTGGATGCCGTATAGCACGAAGAACGGCCACAACAGTGTCATGCTGCTTGTCAATGCGAAGCCTGCCGCCGTTACCGCGAAAATGAGGTAGCCGAGGCCTATCACTTTCTTCCGCCCTATCCTGTCGGACAGTCTTCCGGCCGGGTACGAGGCTACCGCATAGCAGACCGTGTAAAGCAGGTATATCATCGGTATCAGGACGATCGATACACCCGCCTGTTGTGCCTTCAAAAGATAGAACGCGTAGCTGAAGTTCGCCACGTTGAAAATGCCGGCGACCAACAGGAACTTGTGCAGCTCGCTGCCGAAATGGTTCTTCCACGGAAGTTCGAGACGCTTGAGCGGTGCGTGCGGTATTTCCCTGATGAATACCAGTGCGACTAGCGCGGAAATCAGTGAAGGTATGAACGCGAACAAAAATATTTGGCGATAGGTGAATGCCAGGGCGAGCAGCGCCGTTGCCATGAGAGTACCGAGTATTGCGCCGCCCCTGTCCATGGCCTGCAAAAATCCGAACGGCCCTCCGCTCTTGCCTTTCTTTACCGATGCCGCCAGCAGCGCATCGCGCGGCGCGTCCCTCATGCCTTTCCCCACGCGGTCCGTGAACCTTACGACAAGCACGTCCTGCCATATTGTTGCCAGCGAAAAGAACGGCTTAGTGATGGCCGATAGCGTGTATCCCGCGACCACGATTATTTTTCGCTTTCCAAGCCTGTCGGAAAGCGTTCCGGAACCCAGCTTCATCAGCGCGGCCGTGCTCTCTGCCACGCCTTCTATCAGGCCGAGCACGGCAACGGGCGCGCCCAGCGTCATCGTGATGAAGAGCGGCAGCAGCGGGAATATCATCTCGCTGCCTATGTCGTTGAAGAAGCTTACGAAACCCATCGCAAGGACGTTGTGGTTCTTCTTGGGCATGCTAACCCCAGTTTATTTTCTTGAGGTATCCTTTCCTTTTCAGCCAGTTCGCCTGGGTGCGCGTGTACTTCCACGCCACGTCCGCGCGCTCGTTCGATTGGACCGTCCACGGTTCCACCAGTATGAGGTCGCCCAGCCTCACCCAAACGCGCTTCCTCATCTTTCCGGGTATCCTTGTGATGCGCGTCAGGCCGTCGTCGCATTCCACTCTCATCTTTCCCGAGCCCAGCATCTCTATTACCACGCCGAACACTTCCGGCGGCTTCGGCATCTTTATGCGCGCTATCTCCTCCTGTTCCTGCTCGGGCGTCAACGGGCCGCGGTTCTCCCTTTTGAACTGCATACAAATCAGTTCAGCGGTATCCTATTTAAGTGTTTTATCCCACCGAACAGGCGGATTTTTAAGTTTTGGCTTTCTGTCCAATATTATGGAAGTCCAGATGTATTGCCAGAAGTGCGACAAGGTCATGTATAGGACCATCGATCTCGACGCCACCGAGGAGGAGGTTACCCAGAAAAAGAAATGCCGCAAATGCGGCGGCGAGCTCGAGCCCTACAACGAGGCCGATATGATATCTGCCGAGGTCGAAATGAGGCCCACTGAGGACCTGCACGAGGCTGAGGACGAATATCTGGAAGCCTCCGAGCAGGAGGAGTTCGACCGCGACGCCCTGCAAAGGGCGAAGAAAAAGCGCTATTGAGTTCTCGTTTGCGGGCCAGACCTCACGGCTATTATCGTCCGCCTGAGTTCTCTTCCGTCCTTGCGCCCGGCTATCTGGAAGCTTGTCGTCAGCTCGGCGTTGAACCGCTTGCGCAAACCGTCCGCTATTTTTTTGGCGACGGCCTTGCTGCCGAACAGGAAGTCCACGCCTTCCTTCAGTATTTCGTGCCTGTAGAACGCCTGGCTGTCCGTCTTGCTGATGCGTCCGGTCTCCCTTTCCAGCCATTCCGTCATGGCGCCGATGTTGTCCCCCCGCAGCTGCAGCCTCGCCTCATAGTAGCCGCTCAGGAGCTTGCCGCAGACCAGGCAGATGTTCCTTACCGCGTGGAGCCTGAGAATGTGCTTTTCATCCTTCCTTACTCCGCTCACTTCGCCGTGCGCGATGACCTCGTACAGGTTCTTTACGGGCGTTATTTCCCAGGCCGTCACCTCGCCGTGCAGCTTTGCGGAATCCTCTATTATCTTCTCGTAGTTCGGCAGCACCCACTTTCCCTTGGACAGCACGAGGTCGCATTTCGGGCACTGTATGAACTCTATCTTGTCGGGCAGCTCGGCCAACGGGTGCTTCTTTCCCCAGCACTCCTCGCATTGCCCTTCTATCGTAGACTGCTTGCCGCAGGTGAAGCAGAACTTCCTTTGCATACCTAGAATTCAATGGCGTACAGTTTAAAAATGGTTCACGGCTCGAAGTACTCCAGCTGCCTCGCCCCCTCTTCCGTGACGTCAATGACCGTTACGGAGCCGGTCTTGCAGCTCTCGAACCTCAGCCAGTTGAGGCTCTTTCCGAGGAGCTTGAGCTTGCAGGCCAATATCGGCCCCTCGTGGCTCACGCAGACCACGTTGCCTGTTTTCAATGCGGCCGACTTGCAGAAGTTCACCGTGCGCTCCGCCACTTCGCCCAGCATTTCGCCGCCGAGGTTGAGCGTCGCGGGCCTTAGCACGTAGTGTATCAGTTGCAGCTTGCTTATCTCGTTCCAGTGCTTTCCCTGCCAGGCGGGCGTGTACCATTCGCTGAGTTGTTCAGACATTTTTATGTTCAGCTTCTTTTCGCGCGCTATGTATTGCGCCGTTTCGTATGCGCGTTGCAGCGGGCTGCTGTAGACGGCCGTTATGTCCCTGTCCGCCAGAAAGTCCGCGGCCAGCGCCGCCTCGCGCTTCCCCTTCTCGTTCAGCGGGAAGCCGGGCAGGCGGCCGCGCACCATGTCCTGCTCGACGGACGTGCCGTGCCGCACAAGATAGAGCAATGCCATAGGAGAAGATGAAGGGAACGTAAATAAAAAGGAAAAAGAAATGCTAATACTCGCCCATTCCGGGGGGCATTCCGCCGGGCATTGCGGGCCCGCTCTTGTCGAGCTTGCCCGCCGCCACGACGTCATCTATCCTGATTATCATTTCCGCCGCCTCGCTCGCCGAGGAAATGGCCTGCGTCTTTATCTTCAGCGGTTCTATCACGCCCGCGGCCAGCATGTCGATTATCTTGCCGTTGAACACGTCCACGCCGGCGGTCGTTTGTCCCGCTTCGTGCGCCGAGCGCAGTGCCACGAGTATGTCTATCGGGTCAAGGCCCGCGTTCTCCGCAAGCGTGCGCGGTATCACTTCCATGGCTTCCGAGAAGGCCAGTATGGCCAGTTGTTCCCGTCCGCTGAACTGTTCCGCGTAGTCGCGCAGCGATTTTGCCATGGCCTCTTCGGGCGAGCCTCCGCCTGCCACGAGCTTGCCCACTTCCAAAGCCGAGGCGACGCCGCCGAGCGCGTCCTCAAGCCCGCGGTATACTTCCTCAACGACGTGCTCGGTTCCGCCCCTTATGAGTATCGAAACTGCCTTGGGCTCCTTGCAGCCGCGCACGAAGATCATCTCTTCGCCGGCTATCTTCCTCTCTTCTATGGTCCCTGAGGTGCCCATGTCGGACGCGTTAAGGTCCTCTATGCTTGTTATGACGCGCGCGCCCGTGGCCTTCGCCAGCGCTTCCATGTCCGACTTCTTGACGCGCCGCACCGCGGCTATTCCCTTCTTTGCGAGGTAGTGCTGAGCCAGGTCGTCTATGCCCTTCTGGCAGAACAGGAAATTGGCCCCGCTTGCCGCCACCTTCTCGACCATGTGCTTGAGCATCTTCTCCTCCTGGTCCATGAACGCCTGCATCTGGTCCGGTGACGTTATCTGTATCTGAGCGTCCGTTTCCGTTTTCTCTATTTCAAGGGCTGCGTCCAAGAGAGCTATCTTCGGGTTCTTGAGCGATTTTGGCATTCCCGGATGCACGATTTCCTTGTCTATTATCACGCCTGAAATCAGTTCGGTGTCTTCCGCCGAGCCGCCCTGCTTCTTTTCGATCTTTATGTTGTCGACGTCTATCTCGAGCTTTCCGTCGCGCTTTTCGGCCACCGCCTTGACCGCATCCACCGCTATCTTCGCCAGGTGGTCCGCGGCCGCTTCGACGGATTTTCCCGTCATGGCGGTTATCGCTATCTTCTTGAGAAGCTCCGTGTCGTTCATCGTCACCGGCTTCGCTATCTTGTCCAGCGTCTTGAGCGCGTGGACTTTTGCCAGCTTGAAACCCTTGGTTATGACTGTGGGGTGTATGTTCTGCTCGAGCAGGCCGTCCGCCTTCTTGAGCAACTCCCCAGCGAGCACAGCAGCTGTCGTTGTTCCGTCGCCGACCTCCTCGTCCTGCGTCTTTGCGACCTCAACGAGCATCTTTGCGGCCGGATGTTCGATCTGCATCTCTTCTAGGATTGTCACTCCGTCGTTCGTTATGACGATGTCGCCCATGGCGTCCACGAGCATCTTGTCCATTCCCTTGGGCCCCAACGTCGTACGTACGGTGTCGGCCACCGCTATCGCGGCGGCTATGTTGGCGTGCTGCGCCGCCTTGCCCATGTTCCTGAACGTCCCTTCGGGCATGACCAGTATCGGTTGGTTGCCCATTTGCGAAGTCTGCATTCTATCTACCTCCATTTTACAATTGTAAATTTAATGTATATGTGAGTATACAAGACATTTAAAGGTATGGGACTTAAAGGAGCCTATTTAAGTTTATCACTCCCATTAAATAGTAAATGTGATGCTATGGGACAGCAAACGCTCGTTGAAAACATGGAAGCCGATCATTACAAGCCGGGAAAGAAACGGCCTTCCAACGTGTATGCCGTGCAGAAAGCGGGCCACGGCAGGCCTTATCCGGACGATCCTGACAAGCCGCGCGGTTCCTCGCATTCGAAGGACGATGATGATTCTAAGGACGACGACTACAGGACCGGCGGTTGGCACACATCCGATTACGATTCAAGACGGGGCGGCCGTTGGGATACCGTCAAAGAGGTGTTCAAAAGGATAGTGCTGCCCGTCGCCGTGGCGGACGGGGTAAATTACGGCCTGCATAGAGCGGATGACCTGGAAGCCGTCACTTGGGCGCACGGCACCGGTGTCCTGGAGCACATCGACAAGGTCCCGGAGCTGTGGAGAGGTTGGGAAACTTTCTTTGCCAATGCAGATATCTGGTTTGCCAACCATCACGTGATTTCCGCGGTTTCTTACATAGGTTGGGCTGTTGCAAGTCTTTACCTGACCAACAAGTTTCTGATCAAGGATGCCTAGCGCAGCGCCTTGAGCGCGTCCGCCACATTGCTCACTTTGAGTATCATGTCCTTGTTTTCACCGCAGCCGCCAAGCATGTAGGCCGACTGTATGTTGACCTTTTCCTTGGCGAGCAGGCGCGATACCTTGGCCAGTTCGCCCGGCCTGTCAAGTATCTGGAGCGATATGACGTCCGATTCGCTGAAGAGCAGCTTGGCCTTCTGCAGCAGGTCGCGCGTCGTTTTCTCGTCAGACGTAACGAGCCGCACGCCGTGCCCGCCGTCCGCGGAGATGGCCTTTATGTTCACGCCGTTTGACGCGAGCATTTCGGTAAGGTCTGCCAGCGCGCCGACCTTGTCTTCCAGCACGACGTCGAATTCCTTGAATTTGCCGTTCACTACACGCTTCATTTTATGCACCCCCATGCACGGACTAAGAACACAATAAGGATTGTGGGGCAAAGTATTTAATCCTTCTTCCGCACGCGCTTCGCCGCCCTGAGGACCTCGCTGCTCCGCTCCATTTCCTTCAGCTCGCTCCTGCGGATGACCGGGAGGCCTTCCAGCTCGCTTTCCCTGGATTTTTCCGTTATGACCAGGACCGGCTTTTCCGTGACCGCCGCGAAGCCCCGCAGCGCCGGCGCCCTCTTGAGCAGCCTGCGCTTGTCCGCTTCCACATCGGAAAGGATGAGCGCCCTTTCCTTCGCCATTATGTCGAACGGGGCCGCGCCCACGTATTTTACGTCGAACCCTATCCTGCGCAGCTTTCCTCCCACATCCTTTTCAATGACGTCCTTCGGCTCGCTTTGCCCGGACGACACTATTTTCCTGATGACGTCTATTTCCTTGACAAGCTTCCTGTCAAGCACCTTCTCCAGCTTTTCTGCTATCTTTATCGCCATCCTGAGCTCGTTCTTTTCGTGCTCGTAGATGGCCTTCTTGTTGACGCCAACGAGTTCCGCCAGTTCGCGCTGCGTGAGCTCCTTTTCGCCGCGCGCCTCCCTCAGTGCTTCAGAGTCGATGCGCACGTAGAGCCCGCCCTTGTCGCGGTATATCGACGGCATCACACCTTCCGTTATGAGCCGCCCGAAAGTCGAGAAGCTGACGGTGGGCATTTCGTACCGTTCATAGACCACGCCTTCCTTCAGCTTTTCTACTCGCGTCTGCTCGCCCACGAGCAGCGCAGACCCGCCGACGTTCTCGGCTATTATCCTCAGGTTCCGCGCCTGCTCCTCGGAAAGCGCGTCTATGTTCTGCAAAATCTTGACAAGAATGATGGTGCGGCGTTTTGCGGCTATGTCGAAGCAGCCGTGGTACCTTGCGGTCGTCCAGCCGTGCTCCTCAAGGGTTTGCTCGGCTTTGTCCACAAGCGTGCCTTTTATCATAAACGAGGTTAACAACCCGATATTTTTAAATGGCTTCCACCTTCAATACAGTTATGCTTCGACCCAATGTATTCCTCAGAAAGAAGAGGGAAGGCCACGGCTTCAGCCGCAAGGAGATTGAGGAGGCAAAGCTGACTCTGCGCCAGGCGGCGCTGCTCGGCGTGACGTTCGACAGGCGAAGGAACACCGCCTACAAGGAGAACGTCAGCGTGCTGGAATACCTGAAAAGCGAAGCGAGAAAGGCTACGGGCGGGTAGCTTAGCCCGGTCAGAGCGCCTGTCTTATAAAGCGGCGAGAAGCCCTTTTGTCGGCAACGCTCCGTAAACACAGGAGGTCGAGAGTCCAAATCTCTTCCCGCCCACCATATTTTTATTCCACTTTATCCATCTTCTTTCAGGTGGTTCCATGAATTGCCAGAGTTGCGGAATGCCGATGGCAGAGGCGAAGCAGCACGGCGCGGCCGACCCCAATAATCCGAACTGCATCTATTGCACCGATGAAAAGGGCAAGCTGAAGACCAGGGAGCAGGTCAGGAGCGGAATGGTCAGTTTCTTCATGAAGGCCAAGAAGCTGGACGAGAAGGCCGCGGCAACGTTTGTTGATGCGTACATGAAAAAAATGCCCGCCTGGAAGAAAGGTAAGAAGTAAGTATCTGTTATCACGTTTGGCAGCTTAACGGCCAGACAGCGGTTTCTATTAGTGGCCTAGAACTGGCGGAGTTAGTTGCAAACGCGCAACACTTACTTCTTCGAGACTGCGTACATTCCATTATCAATTTAATTCGTGGAATGTACGCGTGTTCAAGGACACGCGATTATCAACAATATACTAAATTTATTTGGCAATCCTTGACACGTACGCGTTCCCCTTTACGTAGAACCGCAGCTTCAGCTTGTCGCCCTTTCCTTCGGGCAGGCCTATCCTTGTCGTCTTTACGATTGAAATCTTGCCGGCAGGGCCTTCGGTGAAATAAAGTTTGCCCTCTGTCAAGTCCGTCCCATTGGAAAGCTTGTTAATATCAAATGCCTGCGTCAGCTTTCCCGGGCCATTTGTTAGGTTCTTGTTCTCGTTTGTTCCGCGCCTTTTCCTCATCAGCGCCATTCCCGCTATCGGCTCCAGCGCCCTTATCAGCACTGCGCCCAGGCGGCCCTTCTTGGCGTTGACGTTGAACATCCAGTGGTTGCCGTACGTGAAGTAAACGAACGCGTGCCCCGCCGACTTTAGGAGCGCTTCGGGGACATTCTTAACGCGCCTGAATCCTATCGCGCCCGGGTCGTTGAGGCCCAGATATGCTTCGGTTTCCACGACTTTCCCTATGCAGAAACCTGCCGTCGTTTCATGGACGAGCAGCTTGCCGAGCAGGGACTTTGCAACCGTTCGCGTGTCGCGTGCGTAGAATTCCCTGCCCAATTTCACAGAATCAACCGTGGTAGGCGGTCTCGACTTCCTTCTTCTTGTAAGTGTTCCAGCCTTCCGAAAGCTTTTCGCAAAGTTTTACCAGTTCCGGCCCCGTATCCTCGAACATCTTCTTCACATTGGCCAGCCAGTCGGCCGTTTCCTTCTCGTCGAAGTCCACGGCTATGGCGTTGGACTTCCACAGGAACGATTGGAGCTTTTTGTAGATGTCGAACATCTTTTCCTTTTCCTGCGGGGTGAGCATCCCGCGCTCGTAATAGCAGCAGTAGTTCTCTCCCCCGCCGATGATGGGCTCTATTATGGAGTGCGCCATCAGGTCCAGTTTTTCAACAACGGAGGCCCGCACCTGGTCCAGCAGGGGGCCTTCGTCCTCTATTTTGACCTTGAAGTTCTTGCTCAGCCACTCCCACTCGGGCAGCTTCTTGTATTTTTTCTTAAGCTTAGAATATTCGACCTTGCCTTGCATAACTATGAGTTATCGGATAAGGTTTAATAAGCTTGTGCCTAATCTGTAAAACAATGGGCCGGTGGTCTAGTGGTATGACGTCACCCTGACACGGTGGAGGTCACAGGTTCGAATCCTGTCCGGCCCACCAATTTTCTAAAATCTGATGCAGTTCATGCACACGCGCGCTATCGCGAAAATGATTGCAAGGGCGATTATCCAGCACATCCAGACGTTGCGCTGCTTGAGCTTCTCGCCTGTCCAGACTGTGAACGCTATCCAAGCCGCAAAAAAGAAATCGAGCGGCACGGTCGGGTAGAGTATCATGTCGAACATGTTCCCGCCGGTCAGCCACAGCCCGTATTCGAGCCCGGACCAGCTTGCTATCAGGAAAACAAGGGCAAAGATGTAGTAGTCCCGCTTCTTCTGCGTGAGCGCGAGCCAGAACAGCAGCACCGCCATCATGCCGGCCAGTATGCTGAATGAAAACCCTATCAGTTCCGCAGCCATGCCTCAGTTTTGGCGCCCGTATATAAAAATGTTCCCCCAACTTGTTGCATGCGCGCTGTTGCCGACGTGCACATACATTCCCGCTTTGCGCGGGGTACTTCGCAGGACATGAACTTTCCGAACCTGGAGAAGTTCGCCGCCCTGAAAGGCGTGAATATCGTCGGCACGGGCGACTTCACCCATCCCGACTGGCTCAAGGAAATACGGAGGGATTTGACGGACGACGGCAGCGGGCTGCTCTCTTATCCGAACGGCAAGACGCGTTTCGTCCTTACGACGGAGGTATCAAGCATCTACCAGCAGGATGGAAAAACAAGGAAGATACACAACGTGATTATCGTACCTTCATTGGAAATTGCCGATCAGGTAAATGAACGATTGTCTAAATATGGTAGCTTGACCTCTGACGGGCGGCCTACACTGACCGCTAATTGCCCTCAGCTTGTGGAAGAAGTGATGTCCGTTTCTCCCGACATAGCCATAATTCCCGCTCACATCTGGACGCCTTGGTTCTCGCTGTTCGGCTCCAACTCCGGCTTTGATTCCGTAAAGGATTGCTTTCAGGACCAGCTGAAGCACATCAGGGCCATTGAGACGGGCTTGAGCAGCGACCCCGCCATGAACTGGCGCCTCTCGCAGCTGGACGGCATGGCCATCATAAGCAATTCGGATTGCCATTCCTATTGGCCGTGGCGGCTTGGCCGCGAGGCGAACGTTCTGGAGCTCGACCGTCTTGACTATCGTTCGCTGATGGCGTCATTGCTCAGCCGCGATCCCCGCAAGTTTTTGTATACCATAGAAGTGGAGCCCGCTTACGGCAAGTACCACTTTGACGGCCATAGGAACTGCAATTACGTCCTTGAACCCCAACAGTCAATCAAGCAGAACGGCATGTGCGGGGTCTGCCGAAAGAAATTGACCATCGGCGTAGCACATCGCGTGGAGGAGCTTGCCGACCGCCCCGAAGGTTATGCGCCGCCCAATCCCGTCCCGTTCAGGACGCTGCTGCCGCTGGCCGAGATAGTGGCGGCCGTGATAAACCAGCAGCTCGGTACGAAGAAGGTCTGGGACCAGACACTCAAGCTAATCGGTGCGTTCGGCTCCGAGCTGAACGTCCTTCTTGAGGCGCCGGAAAGCAGGCTAAGTGAGCTGACGAGCGTCGCCTTGGCCGCCGCGATACTGAAGAACCGCGAAGGCCGTATTAGGGTCAAGCCGGGCTACGACGGCGTGTACGGCGTTCCTGTTCTGGACGGAGCCGTCAAATTGAGGAAGAATCCGCAGAGCAGCCTGACGCAGTTCTGATAAGAAAAAAGAAAGGAAAGGCGGCTTTCGCCGCTCTTACACTTTTCTGCCTATTGCGGTCAGCTGTATCGGCGAGTCTATGTAGTAGCCGTAGTCCAGCGAGACCTTTATCGGGTAGCTCTTCTTCGAAGGCGGCATTTTGACGTTTATGTCGCAGGTGATGGTCGTCGGCTTTCCGCCTATGAGCTCCTGTTCGCCGCCGCAATTGGTCGCGATGTTATTGTTGTTGTCCGGGTCGACCGCGTTGACTACCACGTTGATCTTGTTCAGTTCGTTGTAGCCTATGTTCGAGACCGTCGTGGGTTCTCCGGATTTTACCGTATTGACCTTGTAGACCGTCCCGCCGCCCGTGTTTTCAATGACAAGTTCGAGCGTCATGGTCTCCCCGCTGTTGTCGACGACTATTACGGGGTCGGGTATTGCTCGCACCGAGACGCTGAGCGGGCCTTTCGTGGTGGTGAATTGCGCCGTTTCCAGCGTTTCGCCCTTCTGCTTGGCGGCCGTGCTCTCCGCTTCGGAGTATGCAACTATGTCGCCGGCCACCTTGGTCTCGTAGTCGTAGTAGGCCCTGGCCGTGAAGGTGTCGGTCTTTTGCTGTCCCGGGTCCATTTCGGGTGCCTCCAGCGTCCATTTTATGCTTGCGCTGCCCGCGGGTATGTCTTTCAGAGCGTCATAAGGCGTGAGGTCCCTGTCGAGCGTCGCGTATTGCACGCCGTTGTTCGGCATTTTCCACTGCAGCAGGCCGTCTCCTATGGGTCCGTTAAGGTAGATGAGAGTGTTGCCCTTGGAAACCGTGGCCTCTCCGTTGTTCGATACGTCGAGGAACAGCCTTACGTCGCGGCCGCTCATCTGGCTGTCAGTGTCGGCCGTGAAAGAAGTTATGGCCAGGCCGGTGCCGGTGGTCGTTGGCGGGTTCGGTTGCCCGGTGCAGCCGGCTATCAGGACGGCTGCCATCAAAACGATAAGTATTTTTCTCATGTTATCACACTCCATTATATATTGCCTGTTTTTGCGCTTATATAACTTACTTCTGGATTATCGGGACCGTTATGGTGTTGTCTATTTCGTATGTGTATTGCACCCAGCCCGTGATGGACGTGCTGTCTATCGGGCCCGCTGAATGCGCTACGAAGGTGCAGGTGCTCCTCTTGGCCTTGTTCTGGATGAAGTCCAGTTGGTTCTTCAGTTCCAGCCTGTTGCCTTCGGGCAGGTTTACCAGGGTATAGTCGTCGCAGTTCTTGGGTTCGAGGTTGCTCGGGATGCTGAAGAACGCCTGATGAGGCATGAGATTTTCTATTATGCCGCTGCCGGTGTTCTTGTAGTCCACGTACATCTGCACGTTTTGCTTGTCGAGCAGCGGCATGGTGTCCGACCAGCTTACCGTCAGTTGCAGCGGGCTGGTGCTTGTCCAGGTGGACGTCGGTATTTCGCCCAGCGTTCCTTTCGCCTTTCTCTGGAAGTATTCGGTATCGCTGAGTACGGCAACGGTGGTTGATGTCGAGGCGTTGCTCACGTAAGTCGACCTCAGCTTGATGTTAGTTTTTTCGGCCAGGCCCGGGTCGCCCATCCTGTATTTTATGTTGAACGTTTGCGTCCTGTTCGCCAATATCGTCACGCCGTTGTTCAGCGGGTCCCCCGTTTGCAGGTCGGTGAAAAGCCCGGTGTCGTCTATGAATATCTTGAAGTCCTTTATGTCCGCGATAGGCTGCACGACGAGCTGCCAGCTGAAGTCCGTGTCCGCGCGTGCGAACTCGGGTATTTTGGCGGTTATCGTTGTGTCTTCCGTGGCGCTTGTGCCCGAGACCTTTACGTCCATGACGCTCTGAAACACGTTGCCGCCCTGCCCCACGCAGCCGGCGGCAAATATTGCCGTCGTGAGCAGGAGAACGACTGGCAGGGACAGCCCCAATGCCTTGCTGGCGGCTTTTTTCGTTTTCATGTTCTCAACCAAGTGTTCACGGCGTTATCGGCACGTCTATCTCCTGTCCGAAATAGCTGTACGAATATCCGGGTAGGGATGCCGTTATGGTGTATTCCTTTTCCACGGGCACGGCCTTGTCATCCGGTACGGTGAACTTGCACGTCATCGGCGAGGACTGCTTCTGCACGAGGTCTATCTTCCTTGCGCTGATGCAGACGTTGTTCGCGCAGTCGAAGTAGCCGCCGCAGTCGGCGTTCGTGAAGCCGTCCGGCACGGTGAACGACAGACTGTTTGCCGCTATGCTCGCGCTCGGTATGTCGCCGTCGCCTTCGTTTTTCACGGTTATTTCAAGTATCAGTTCGCCCCCCGTTTGCACGGGCAGGGTGGAGATCGGCTCCATCATTATTCTCATCGGGCCGGGCCCCACATTGAGCGTCCTTGCGTAGGTTGGACGCTCGCCCGCCTGTGATTCCAATTGGTTCAGCCTTGATGCGGAGATTATGTCCGCCGTGACCGAAGACGTCGCGTCGAACTTGTAGGATACCCTGTACCTTATCGGGCAGGTGTAGGGGAGCTTCGCTATTTCAACGGAAGAAGGCGCCTTTACGGTGAGCTTGACCACTTCCTGCTGGCCCGGCATGAAAGGCGTCGTATGGGAATTGCCTATGGTGAAGCCCGCGAATTCGCTGCCCTCCTTGGTCGGTGCTGCGTCGCCTATCGCCGTGATGGTGCACTTGCCTGTGTCGTATATCCAGGCACCCACCTCTTGGGCGGTCTTCGTCGTGTGCTGGTTTTTTACCGTGAAGCGCGAAGTGAACGATGTGTCCGCGGCCGGGCTCGACGGTATCGTGGGCTGGTTTGTCGCCACTATCAGGTCGGCGCTTTCCACATTTGTCCCGCCCGTCCCACTGTTCCAAGGCATTTGCTGCCCTGTGCAGCCCGCGGCCGCCACTACGGCCAAAACCATTATCGCCAAAATTACATTCTTCACAAAACCACCTCATGTACCGACTACCGTTGTCGTCGTTGATGTTACAGTATGCATGTTTTGACCCGGATTCTCTTCGTTCACGTATGCGAACATCACGTCCTTCTTTTCGTAGGGCACCACATAGGTGTAGGCCGCTTCGCCGGTTATGGGCAGCTGCTTCTGCGCGGCGCTGCCTATGTCCAGCGATATTTCAAAGCTGCACGTCTTGCTGTTGAGCGGCTGGGCATTGTCGTCCACGCTGCTCACATCGTTTATTTGGTTCCAGCTGCATTTTATGGCCTTGGCGCCCGTGTGGGGCGTGCAGCCCGCGCCGGTATCGTCCACTTTTGCGTCTTTCTTGTTCTTGGTGACTTGCAGCACTTGCGCTTCCTTGGGCAGGTAGATGCAGTAGACCGGTTTCATCGCCACGCCGTCCTTGTTGTTCGTGAGCGAGGCCGTGACCAGCGTGGGCTGGCCCGACTGTATGTATTTGGGCGTCCAGATGCTTGCCATTACGGGTCCGCCCGAGAACTGCGCCACCGTGCCCGCTATGCTTTCGCCCGATAAAAGTATCCTTTTCATTTCGTCGCTGCTGCGCACGTCCGCCGAATAGGTCGACCTTACTATGTAATCGTAAGATGCGCTCATTTTTATGTCGGGGAACAGCCCCTCAAGATTGTCTACGCTGTTATGATTGTTCCAATCGGCCGTGAAAATTACCGCGCCCCTGCCGCCCTTGGGCATGTTCCCGGTCCAGATGCACGTGTTGGTGTCCGATAAGTTGCCGCCTATGCAGGAATCTATTTTCATGGTCCCTGTGGTCTTGGCGGTACCTTCCTTCTCGTTCAAGATCTGCACCTCTCCGTTGTCGGGCGCGATGTACAGCTTCACGTCCTTCGCGTCGTAGTCCCCGTTGTTGGCCAGCTCGAAGTATATCGTGTTGATTTCATGGACGTTGTACTGCGGCGGGTCGGTCTTGAAGCTCTCGAATTCTATGGCAGTCTGCGCGCCAACCGCCTCCGCGTTCGTGCGGTCGCACTTCAGCTTTTCCTGCGAGCACTGCACCGGTCCTTCGCTTATGCACAGCCAGGTGGCGTACGCATCGCAGCTTCCCTGGTCCATCTGCTTGCTTATTGGGCCGAAGAACGCGCCACCCGTGGACTGTATCACGCCCCACGAGTCGCCGAACACGGCCGTTCCCACGGTCGTGGAATAGGCGAAGCTGAACGCGATGAAGGCGAACGTGAGCACGACTATGCCGATGTACGGCCTCCCTTCCTTCCCACTCACCGTTCCTATGAAAAGTGACATCGCCCATACGAGCCCCACCACCCATCTCAGTTCCACCGAAGCGCCGGACAGCCAGCTGCCCAATATCGGTATGCCGGCCAGGAGCGCGAATGCCAGGAATATGCCCGTGCCTACGGCATTCCACTGGTCCTGCATCTTTTCAACGTAGCCGCTCATTGCTGCGGCGGCTTGGTCAAGGCCGCCCTTAGTTATGACGGGAATGCCTTGTGTTGGGTCTATCGTGGCTGCCGCATGATTCCATGTTCCTTCGGCCTTTTCCCTTGCCGGAGTAGTGGCAAAGAACGCGATTGTCAGATAGAACATTGCCATGGAGGGCACCATCATCGCGAAAGCCGTATTCATCGCTACTATGATTGCGATTCCGAGTATGATTGTTATTATTGTTTTTTTGAGTGACATTTGCGTCAGCACCATAAGGAACGCAATGAAGAACGTTAACGCTACCATTCCGATGCTTCCGAACGTGAATAGGTCGCCCGGCTTGGGCGTGAGGAACACCGTGATGAGTATGGCAAGGAAGAAACCCAGCAGCATCCTGAACCAGGCTTCTGCGGCCTTATACGGCCTATCGGTGCTGTAGCTGACAGGCATGCTGAAATAGGATATGAACACCACAGCCAGCGCAATCAGTATGCTCAGCTGGTACGCCTGTATTGTCAGGAAAATGATGGCAAGCAGTTTCACGAACGACTTTGCATACAGCGGGCCCCAGTTCTTGCTGCCGACAAAATGTTCTATTATCGGTTCGTAAGTGCCACCGCACACGGAACAAATAGTCTGCGGCGGCGTATACTGGGTGCCTGGAGTTGTGTTCGGTTTGTTTGTAGTGCCGCATAATTTGCATTTCCTTATTTCGGTGCCTTCCATTGATTCGGACTCGCTCGGCATTATTGAGTATCCTGCCCACATGACCAGCGCCGCCGCCAGCCATGGCATTGTCAGGTGCGGTATGCCGAGAATCGGTATCGCAGGCGTGCCGATAGTTACAAGCGCGGCAAAAACCATCAGCAGTATCAGGCTCGTGGCCCGTTTTTTCACCTTTTTGGCTGTCGTGGAGTTTAAGAGGCTTGCGAACGGGCCGAACACCAGTCGGCTTTTGCCTCCCACCGTAATTCTGTTGCCCGGATAAGTTATCTCCTCCGCTATGCGCGGGCCCCTGCCAGGTGCCGGTCCCCCGCCTACGGACCTTCTTTCGCCCGGCCTGGGATTTCCGCAATTTTTGCAGAACCTAGAGTCGTCATCGTCGTTTTTGGTACCGCAAATAGCGCATCTCCAAGGCACAACATCTACCTCAAACTATACCGAATATAAAGAATCCCAGCTATTAAAACTTCCTTTTGCGCTACTCGAACCGCACTTCGGCCCACTCTATGAGGTGCTTTCCGCCCGTTTCCGGCACGAACTCTATTGTGTTGATGGCCTTCAGGTTTTCAAGCCCTATGTCAAGCGTGCCGCTCGTCATGTCCTCGTAGAGCGTGTTGCCGTTCACCCTGACCGTCAGTTTTCCCTGGTCCTGGCTGGTGTACATGACAAGCACGGCGCGCCTGTATTTGGCCGGCGTCTGGAACGTTCCGTTGATGACGCTTGTTATTTCTCCCTTTATTTCGGCGTTCACGTCGCAGGAGGAGCTGCCAAGAAGCGGTGCGGCAGCCCTTATTTCCAGCGTGTCCTCGCCTGTCAGCCTGCTCTTGTCGAACTGCACATAACTGGTTCCAACCGTTGCCTTGTCCCTGTATATCTGCTGCCCGTCCAGCAGCATTACGACTTCCCCGCTGTCGGCCTTCCTGACCGTCAATATTACAATTCCACGGCCATTGGCGCCGAACCATTTCTGCTCCGATTTGAACGGCAGCGACAGCGCGTTTTGCCCGGACAGCAGGCCGTCCTTTATTGTGCCGTTAGCCTCCGCTATCGGGAAAAGCGTGCTGCTGGCCCACTTGTTTTCGACCAGTATCACGTGCGTATTGTCGTTTTTTGCCAGAAAATTGCCCGTGGGCGCGCCTTTTGCGCCGAACTGCGAGCCGGACACGGCAGTGTAGAAAATGAAGACCAGCGCGACGGCTACGGCGCCCGCGATAAGTGTGTTCTTGAATTCGTTTGCCATAACGACCAGACACTATTTTATAGTAATCTTTAAGTCCTTGACTGTGCGGCCCTGTTTTGTTCTTAAATTCCGCGCCCCTAATTTTCCACATGAAATCGTCGTTTGACCTGAGGCACTCGTTTGGCCGTCTGAAACCGGAAAATGCGGACGATTTGTGGCTATTGTCAAATATAGTGACGGCAGGCAGCCTCGTGACGGCCCGTACGTTGCGGAGCGTCGAGGTGCGCCGCGGCGACGAGAAGGAGAAGGTCGGCAAGAGACCCGTAACCCTGACGATAAAGGTCGAAAAGGTCGAATTGAGCACCGTTTTGCGGCTGGGCGGAAAAATAACAGAAGCACCGCCGGAGATACCGCACGAGTGGCACACCCTCGAAATAGCGCCCGGCGACGAGCTGAAGGTCGTGCGCGAGTGGAAGCATTGGGAATTGGACAAGCTCAAGGCCGCCGCAAGGGCCGCCGTGCCCGTCGTTGTCTGCATATTGGATGAGCGCGAAGCCGACGTCTGGATGATCAAGGAAAGGCCGAAGCAGGTGGCGCATATAGCCGGGGTAGGCGTCGGGAAAGGCGAGGAAAAGAGCAAAAAGGCAGAATTCCACGGCGACGTGGCCGCCGTTCTCAAGCGCCAGGACGCCAACTATATAGTAATCGCGGGACCCGGCTTTGAGAAGGAAGACCTGGCGAAGTTCCTGAAGGAGCGCGAGAAAGAATTATCGAAAAAACTAACCGTAGATAGCCTCAACCACACAGGCGAGCTTGGCCTGCACGAGCTCATCAAAAGAAAGACCATCGAAAAGGTCGCCAAGAGCTCGCGCCTCACCGAGGAAGTCGAGGCCGTGGAGGAGTTCTTTGAGCAGCTCGGAAAGGGCGGGAAAGTGGCTTACGGAAAGAAGGAGGTTGAAAAGGCGGTGGATGCAGGGGCCGTTGATACGCTTTTGGTATCTGACGCCAAGGTCCGTGAATTTGAGATATTAATGGAGTCCGCCGAAAAGATGAAGGGCAAAGTGATGATAATCAGCAGCGAGCATTCGTCAGGAGAGAAGCTGCTCGGCATGGGCGGGATAGCCGCTATTTTGCGCTATAAATTATAGCCGCGTCCCATTCGTTCTCGGCCTTGATTAGTATCTCCCTGGACGGTTTCCGTTTTATGAGGCCTTTTAGCCAGTCCGCTTTTTCCTGGTAATTGTGCTCGTTGCAGAAAGCCGTCAGGACAACGCCTTTTCCGACCCGTTCGAGTTCCTTGACGCTTTTGAGCAGATGGACGGTATCCACGCAGAACACCCAGTCGAACGACTTGTCTCGGAATGGCAGCGCGTCTCCCGAGCACAATACTTTGATTCCCTTGGCGTTCCTGAGATTGCCGGCATCGATGTCCGTTGCGACGGCAGGTATCAGTTCTTCAAGAAATCCCGGACCTGCACCAACATCAAGGATTCTGCCCTTTGGCCTTGTTTCCGCAAGCAGTTCCTTCAGCTTTTGGCGCTGCGTCTTTGCCATCCACTTTCGGTAGGTCGAGCGACTTATACGCATAAAATCCCTCCAGGTCCTTCTGGTTCAGCTTGCCGTACATGGGGATTACGTAGTTCAAAAACCCAATGGCCACCACGGCTGTGCCGAAGTTCTTTTTGGGCTCGATCGAGGCGGTCTCGATTTCCACGTCGCGCAGCTCCAGGTTCTTGCGGTTCTTCAGCCGTTCCTTGCCCATGTTGTACATCATTTTTCCGAGGTCTTCCCGCGCTTCGTCCTCCTCGTCGTGGCCCACGTATTCCGCAACCAACCCTCCGAACCGCTTGCCGGACTGCTTTTCGTATATCCAGCCTATTATCAGCCCTGCGGTGGCCCGTTCCCCGCGCCTGCAGTCGGATTCCGCCATTATGGTCTCGCAAACGGAGCCGTGCACTATCTTGGCCTTGCCGTTGTAATTTACCTCAAAAACGTCGCGCTTGGGCCTGTCCACCTTGCGCGCTATCGCGGGCATTATCGAGGTGTACTTGATTATGTTGAAGTTTTCTATTCCAGCGTTCTCGAGCGCGTCATCCAGCGAGCCCGCGTGTATGGTTATGTCGCTTTCGCCCACCCCTTTCGTGAGGAAATAATCGCGCGGCACCCTGTTTCCGGCAAGAATGCATTCTACTTCGTCAGGCATTTTTCTGTTTTCACCCGCATAAGCGCAATGATAGATGCGCAGCGCAGGGATAAAAAACTATCTAATATTTAAGAGCTACGCTGTAAATCTTCACGGCAGCAAACCGACAGCCGGAGGCTGTCAATGTCGCACAAACTGCACTGTCAGAGATGGGCACGTGGTCTAGTGGAATGACGCTACCTTGGCAGCTCCAGAAAAGACGGCTGCGGCCGTCGACCAAAGGAGGCGAAATGGTAGAGTTCGGGGGTTCGAATCCCCCCGTGTCCACCATAAATCTTGCGCCGGTAGTCTAGTGGTAGGACTTCAGCTTCCCAAGCTGATAACCGGGGTTCGAATCCCCGTCGGCGCACCAATTTCCCAGCGACCGACTAGGGAACGAAGTTCCCGCTGGTCGGCGCACCAAAATCTTATTAATAAGAGTTGTCAATAAAACACATGAAATTTCTTTTAACGGGGCTCATCGTCTGTATCGTTGTCTGCGGTTGTATCGGGCAGACCGTCGGGCAGCCCGGCGCTGTCAATCAGGGCGCAAGCGACGTGAGCGTGACAATCAACCTGCCGGACTCCATAAAAACAGGTGAGCTCCTGGTTGGCGACTACGCCCTGAACTGCACAAAGCCCATATTCAATATTTCCAATCCCGATGCCTTCGGTAGGATTCCGAACCTTTACGTGATTCGTACCTGCGATATGGGGCAGGAAGGCAGCTGCACCTCGGGTGAAATGAGCTTATCGAGGATGTTTTGTGGCACGTCCTTTCCGCTGTACGCATGCGAAATAAACGATAGCGGTTACACTCGCAATTTTTGCTCGTTTTATGTTTTCAGGCGCCCCGGAACGTACACTTACAAGATATCGGTATTCGATTGCGGTGACATAGAGAAAAATTTGGGAGTTAACTGCAGTTCGGCAGACCAAAGTGCGGTCCTTCAAAATGTAGCGCCCGTAGCGACCGGTAAGAAGACATTCACGGTAACCGGCAGCCGGACAGGCGACCAGTGCCGTTACGGCTCGGATTGCCCGGTTTGCGAGAACTGCAAGACCGGACGCGAAACGTGCTCGATGTACGGTAGTGTATGCATACAATGCGGCGAAGGCTCGTTTTTTGAGTTCCAGTTCTCCGAGGGCGGGTGCAAGGAAGGTTACGAGTGCCGCAATTATCGGTGCGTTAAGGATTAAACTTCTTTCCCGGTCACGGCATCAATGGAAATTGGCCTTGAGGCGGTCTTGCCGCGCAGCTGGGCGTGCCACAGCGGATAGTAGAAAAGCTTGAAATCCGTTATTTCCGCCTTTTTGTCGGTTGCCTTAAGGACGTTGCGCACGTCCTTTTCGCCGAATTTCTGTTCCTGGAATATGCCGTGCGCCTCAACTTCCTGCGCGGCGTACTGCGCGGAGCGGTCGAAGTTCGGCGCCTTGATGAGCGTGACAAACTCGTAATAATTCACGTTCTTGTCCTTGGACCACGTTATCTTCCGTTCCCGCCTGAGTTTCTCGGTTATTTCGCGCAGCGCGCTCTCGGAAAGTCCTGTTTTCTGCGCGAGTTCGGCTATCGTGATATTGCTGTATTTGTTTCCCATTGCCAGAAGAACTTTGCATTCGTTTTCAGAGCGGCTTAACAGTTCGCTTGCGGAATCCAAAATCCTGTAGCCGTTATTTGTTTCAACAACAGTGCCGTTCGAGCAATTCAAAAAGAACGATATCTTCTTTTTCTGCTTGAGCAGTCCTGCGTATAGAAATGCCTCGACGTAGGCTACGGGCTCCCACTCCATGCCAAAAGAAACGAGCCTTTCCTCGTCCCCGAAAGGCCCGAATTTCTTCTTGCGTCTTTTTTCGACCGTTTTGGACGCTTCCTCTCTAGTTATTACGGGCGGTATTCCCTTCACCTTTTTGCTCTCCGGGGGGTTTTCATGTTTGGCGAGGATGGATTCAACCGCATTGGGTTTCGTGTGCTCGACCTCGGACTTGAGCACGGATATCTTGCCCGCGGCCTTCGGTATCAGCTCGGGCGTCAGGCCCTTGTGCTTGGTCTGCCGCGGATAGGAGCGGAACTTGACTTTTTCGCGGGCAATGTTTCCCATCGCGAAGAACTCGCCCTGGTTGAGCTTCGGCAGCTCGTCCAGCTCCTTGCGCCCGGCAAAGAAAAGATTGACCGCGGCGAGGTCGTTTTCCGTCGTCAGTTTTCCGATGAGCTGGTTCCCGCACTGTGACAATACGTTCTTGTTTATCAGGGCGGGCCTCTGGCTGGCAACTAGCATTCCGAGGCCGCGCTTCCTGCCGCGACGGGACACTTCCTCTATTATCTTGAGAACAGCCGCCGTGGGCTGGTCCTTGCCCACGGCCTGCGGAGCGAACTTGTCCGCCTCCTCTATTATCAGCAAGTAGGGCGTGCGAAGCCTGGTTTCCGCCTCGTACAGGGCGGACACGAACTCCGCGACGGTTTTTTTCTCGTCCACGACGTCGGAAACGTCAAGTATGACGGATACGTTTTCCTTTACGGCTTTTTCGGCCAGCTCCTTGAGGTCTATTTCCTCTATGTTGACGTCGGCTTCGGAGCCGCCCGCCCAAAGGAGCTGAAACTTCTCTTTTAACGAGAAATATTCCCCTTCGGTGTCGATTATGCAGAACGGCGCGTTGTTTTCCAGCAGTTTTTCGCATATCACGGCTATCAGGTACGACTTTCCCGCGCCTGACTGGGCTATGACGCACGTCCTTCCCGTGACGATTTCCTGCGCTTCGGGCCTGAACTTCTCCGCCAGGTGCAGCGTTATCTTCTCAGCCATAGGTAGTTTATTAAATCTTGAGAATAAAAAAGAGCTTGCGGGGCCTGTAGTCTATCGGTAGGACAATACCCTTACAAGGTATGGAGCCAAGTTCGACTCTTGGCAGGCCCACCAACTTATAATAATTCTATATTATCCGTCCCGCGTCCTTGAAGTTGAGCACTTCCACTTTCATGGTTTTCATCTTGCTCAGCGTCGCGGCGTTCAGAGCGCCTTCCTGCGTGATAAGAAGATGGGTAATGAGCCCCTTCTCGGCTGCCTGCAGAAGCCGCTCTTCTCCGGAAAACTTGCCCACGTAAACATTGAGCGCCGTCAGCCTGTCCACTATCTTTTCGACCTGCCCCGGCCAGCTCCCCACTGTGTATATCGCTACTTTAGCACCCACATTTATCACCCGAATATGCCGCCCATGCCGGCGGCGGCCGATTCCTCCTCCTCTTCTATCCTTTCAATCACGTGGCGTTCGTCGTCAGCATCCGCGCGCTTGGCGCCCGCCTTGAGCAGTGTCGGCTCGTTCTTTTTGAAAAAATCAATGTCGGCCTTGATGTAGAGGTAGTTTCCCTCCTCGAGGTCGAGGCTTTCCCCGCTCCTGAGGACGTAGCCCGTGCGCGCAAACTCGTTCTTCAGAAGTTCTTTCCGTTCGAACTTGAAGGCACCGCCGCACTTGCACAGCTTCTTGGGCGGCATTTCCTTTCCGCCCTTCTCAACGGGAAGGTATTGCGAGAACTCCGAGGCCTTTATCTTCCCTTCAAGGACCTGGCCGCACTTAACGCACTTGGCCCTGACGTCGAACATGTCTTCGGACTCCAGTATGGCCTTGACCTTTGCATTGGCTTCCGCCTCGATGCTGTATACCCGGATTTCCACACAACCACCTTCCATTATGTATTGCGCAAGGAATTTAAGTATTCCTCGGCTCTTATGCTTATTGCGCCTCGGTGGCTCAGTCGGTTCAATTTCAAGGTGCGTGGCACTTTGGGTTGCGGCCGAGAGCGGTCGCCTCGTAGTTGGTCGACGGCACGAGTGCCGTCTTCAAATGAGCGAGCGACAGGTCGAGGGTTCGATTCCCTCCCGAGGCTCCATACTACTAACGGAAAAACCCCGCTTTAATTGGACGCTCGATGGAGGCGTTTGGTATGAAGACAGGGGAGATAGAAATCCACGATACGGCAAGGCGTTTCGAGCTTGCCGTCAAAAACCTGAGGGAAGACGGCAACATAAGCGATGCCAACAGGAAGACCATAGAGAAGTTCTACATCTACATGCTGTCGAGGGGGAACGGCAGGCACAGGGTGATCAAATACATCTACAAGCTGAGGCTCTACGCCGCGCTCCTGAACAAGGACATGGAGAAGGCTGGCAAGGACGACATAGTAATGATAATGGAGCAGATAGACGGCAAGCCGTACAGCCTTTGGACAAAGCACGACTACAAAATAATGGTCAAGCGGTTCTACAAGTGGCTCCGCGGGCTTGACGAGCAGAACGAGTATCCGCCCGAAGTCAAGTGGATAAGGTCTGGCCTGAAGAACGGCAGGATGAAGATGCCCGAAGAGCTGTGGAGTGAAGAGGACGTGAAAAAGCTGGTCAACGCCGCGGACAACACGAGGGACAAGGCGTTGATATTTTCCCTCTATGAGAGCGGTTGCCGTGTTGGAGAAATAGCCAGCAGAAGGATAAAGCACGTGCAGTTCGACAAGTACGGTGCGGTCATCATAGTGGAAGGCAAAACGGGTATGCGCAGGATAAGGCTTGTGAGTTCCGTGCCAGCCCTGTCCGCATGGCTGGACTGCCACCCCGAAAAGGACAATCCAGAAGCCCCGCTCTGGATAGGGCTCGGCTCAAGGAACAAAGGAGATGCGCTCGACTACAAGGCCGTATCGGGCATATTCAAGCGGACTGCCGAGAGGTCAGGCGTGAAGAAGCGCTCCAATCCTCATCTTTTCAGGCACAGCAGGGCGACCTTTTTGGCGAACCACCTCACGGAATCGCAGCTGAAGGAGGTGTTCGGTTGGGCGCAGGGAAGCGACATGGCCGCGGTCTACGTCCACTTATCGGGAAGGGACACGGACAATGCAATACTCCATGTAAACGGCATAGAGACCGAAAACGGCGAGAAGAGCGGAAGCGTCCTCAAGCCCAAGAATTGTCCCAGATGCGAGTTCGTCAATGGAGCGACCTCGAAGTTCTGCAATCGGTGCGCCGCTCCGCTCGATATACAAACAGCCCTTTCAATCGAGGAAAAGACCAATGGCTTGGCGCAGAGCTTCGCGGAGGCTTTGGGTAACAATGGCGGTTTAACCGAAGTGGTAAAGATGCCCGATATGAGCCGGGCGGACTTGGAAAGGTTGGCGAGGATGGTGGTTGGATATATGAAAGGGTGAGGGTCATGGAGCTTTGCACAAAAAGTCTTATATTCTCC
>Ga0209777_10002284_pt1 | contig 25659 bp, 18 predicted proteins | sample FrelakmetHBP12HB_FD_187147 | JGI IMG/M metagenome (GOLD analysis project Ga0209777, IMG submission 187147) | Freshwater lake sediment microbial communities from the University of Notre Dame, USA, for methane emissions studies -HBP12 HB (SPAdes)... | ecosystem: Environmental > Aquatic >... | reverse complement strand
ACTGTTCAGCTTCGCGCTGCCGGCCGCGACTTCAGAGGCGCAGCTGGAAATCCAGGGAGTCTCGGGCCGGCGGGTCCGCACGTTCGTCCTGTCCGGCGCCGGGTCCGCCCGCCGCCTTTCCCTCACCTGGGACGGCACCGACGACCAGGGCCGGCGGCTGCCTGCGGGCTGCTACTTCTGCCTGCTGCGGGCGGGCAGGCGCATGGCCCTGACCCGGGTCACGAAGGTGCGCTAGCGACGCCCATCTCCCTGGCAGTTTCGGGACACTCCCCTATTTCCGCCCGCTTCCCGTCTCTTCATCTCATTCTTCTTCTTCCTCAATCCTAGCCGCCCCAACCCTCGCCGCCCCGCTTGGTGAACGAGCCCCAGCCGCCCAGTCCGACATACACGCCAACAAAGGGAGCGAGGGAGGCCTCGGTGTCGTCAAAGAAATAGCTCGCGCCGCCGATTCTGATGCCTGATTTGAGGATGCCTATCCCCCATTCGGCCCGTAGTTCTGCAAGCACGGCCTGATAGCCTATCTGCCCGCTCAGGGCGAACACCGGAATTGCCCTGCTCCGGGTCGAACCGACGCCATTCGTGACGCACGGGCCGACAAACAATGCCGCGCCGACAATGTCATGGTCGCTGGTGGCGGTGGCCCTGAGCAGCGTCGCGCCGACGGCTATTCCCCAGTCGCTGCTGGTATTGGCCCCGACCGCGACCGAAAGCAATTCGCCGGTCGCGTCGGCAACGACCCGGTGCTCGGAGTTGCTGGTCAAGTCCAGTCCGCAGCCCACATCAAATGCGTTGATTCGGTATGTCCACTGCATGGCGGGAAGTGCCAGCGACGGCAGCAAGACGGCCACGACCACCAACAAGACACGGCTGAGGGCTGGAGGGCCTGCCTTAGGTGACATGGCTACCCACTACCTCCTGTTGGCGGCCTTGTCAGAACGGTCTTCCTCTCCTCGAACTCGGTTGCGCTGATTCCGCCTCGTGCGTAGCGCTTCTCAAGTATGTCGAGCGCATCTTGGCCTGCGGCCTGTCTGCGGTACTCCAGTAGTTGCAGAAGCACAAGGACAGTGATGATGAACTCGGCGACAAGCGTCGCGCCCACTATCAGGGTTGTCTTGGTGAGACTCACTCGTCTTGGGCGACGCACCGGGGGATGCGTCGCCTCCCGCAACGCAATGGTCTTCTGTTCCGAGTCGACCCGCGCTCGCCACTCAAACGGCGAATGCGTGAAACCCGGAAACCGGCCGGTCCGCCCTCGCAGGTAGTTGTAACCTATCTGCCGCCGCATTGCTCTCAGTGTTTGAGACGATTCACCGCCGACCATGGTGTCCAACCACAGGTAGACCGGGTTGGACCCCAGCTTGTCATCCACCACCAGTCGGCCCAGTTTGACAAGAACCGCGTCACCAACTCCATCCGCATTGATGTCTGAGTTGCCCGTGACTCCCTGGCTTTTCCTAATCGCTGCTACCAGTTCGCCAGTTGAATCGACGGGTTCCATGGGGAACGGCGAGTCGGGGGGTATGTACATGTTGGCCCAGAGACTGGAAGCGAGCGCGACAAGCGCAAACGACTTGCCGAACCCACTCGCTAACGAAACGAATGGTCTCACAGCGCCCAGTAGTATCGGAACCCGGCTGCGGCGCTGCCGCCGAAGTAGTTGTCGGTCGTGCCCAGGTTGAATATCGGGACCGCTTCCATGAACAAGCCTATCGGGACCTTGACGGATAGGTACTCTATCCCGAACGGCATCCGGAACCCGGCCCGCACGGTTGGATTCTTGGTCTCGCCCGAGAACCTCACCTGACCGCCGACGCCGATGTATAGCGTCACCGCGCCCTCGGATTCCACCTTTGATGTCAGGCTGTGAGTGTGAAACTGCAGGTCCGCGTAAGCCTCAAATGACGTGTCCTTGTACCAGTTGTATCCTAACCCAGCATCAAGGTCAGCGTGACCCATACCATAGCTGGTATAGAGCTTGGCGCTGAGCCCGGTCGGTGCGCCAATCATCGGACCCACGCCAAACAAACCCGCATCAGCTATGCCAATGCCGATGCCCGCGATGACAAGCACGGTCAGTATTGTACGGTTCATCTTCTTTCCTTTCCGCAATCGCTGGTCGTCCGGCTTCGCCCGCGAACCTACCGGCTAAGAGCCAATTCTCCGCTCGGCCTCCGGACTTTCGCTCCTCATCTGCGCGGTCTGGTACTGATTGCTGATGACGCGGAATACGAAGCTGTAAAACGCCTCGGCCTCGTCGGCCCTGCCCTCGTGAATGGTGAACTTGTCGTCAAGCGCCGCCAGTTTCACGACAAAAGCCCCTTCCCGCGGGTCAACGACCATGTCGAGCATCACTATTTCCGCCAGCGGCAGGAGCGGCGGTTTTTCGAGGCGGATTCCTACGCCAACGTGCCAGCAGAGATTCTCGTCGAGCTGCGCGCGGCCCGGAAAGTACTGACTGAGGTTGGAACTTGTTCCTTTGCTGATTGGAACGTACTTGAGCTGTTTCTCAGTACACCCGAGGTAATTCACCAACCCCGTGACCAGCCATTTTGCGAACTTGAGGGTTGAATCTTTGCGCTCGTAGTAGCTCTTCTTCATGCCCTCAAAAGCACTACACAACTCCTCATACTTTGTCATTGTTCCTCCTGCTAAGCGTTTCTGAGAATTCGGGTCGCTCCCCGGTTTCCGGCTATCTCATCATTTGTCACGCACTTCTTCGCTCGCTCTAGTCCAGAGCCTGAGAATACCACAGCCGCAGGACATGTCAAGCGGCGCGAAGCGAGATTCCGAGTAGACGGCATGCAGTAGCCAGTAGGCAGTAGGCAGGAAGCGGTAGCGCAAATACCTGAATCCAAAGTTCAAAGTCCAAACAAAGTCCTGAGCCCCAAATCCGAAATCCCAATCGGCTGTAAGCCGTTAGCCGTAAGCCGCCCGCCGATTTCCTCTGTGTCCTCTGTGTGCTCTGTGGTTCAGAGCCTTGGGGTTCGTCCGGATTCTCTGTGCCCTCTGTGTTCTTTCTCTGTGGCTCTGTGGTAGATTCCCGGATCGGTGCAATCGGTGGAATCGGTGGATTCCTATTCCGCGTCCTGGTTCGGTGGTTGAATCTCGACCAGCGTGACGCTACGCAGGAAGCGCAGGAGTCCTTCAATGTCCAAAGCCAGCAGATGGTCATCGATCTTCATGTGCTCGGGCAGGAGCCGGAAGAACGCGCCTGAACCGAGACGGTCTTCGAGCACGGTCAGTTGCCGCCCAATGACCTTGCGAATGTCGGCCATTGGCGGCAGCGGGAAGTCGTGCTCATGATTCCGCACCGGGCGCATTCTCGCTTGCCACTTGAACAGCCGGCCACCCAGGTCATCCATTTCCAGTCCGGTCTCCCCCACCGCCGCGGTGAGTATCCCGCCGTACAGTTCGCCCAGGAAGTGATACAGGTGAATCTCGCCGCCTGACCGATAGTAGGGAAACTCATTCTCGGCGAGCTTGGGAAACAGCTTCGTTTTCAATCGCTGAGCGAAACGATAGAAGTAGCCGCCGGTGCCGGTACCCTCAAAGACCTTGCTCGTTGCTTCGGACTTGCCGATGCACCGCACGAAGACCCGCTTCTCCTGTTCGCGCCGCTCCACGACCTCCCAGGTCCTGCCGGCCAGCACGAACCGGTTGAACAGGAAGAACACCCGGCCGATGCTGGCCCCGCTCTCGCAGTCCATCACCTCGAAATCGCCGAAGCTCTTTTCCTGGATATTGGAGTGAATCTTGCCGCGCCGGACCTCTCGTTCGAGCGCCGAGCCGACCTGAAAAATGCCGGGCCGGGTCTCGGCGATGTTGCCCTGCACCGCCAGTTCCCGGAATGCCTCGCGCACAATGCTGGGTGAGCTGATTGGCGCGAGTACTCTTGCCAAAGCGTCGAAGGTCGTGCCGATTCGTCGGCGCTGGAAAAGGTAGGAAACCACCTGCTGGGGCAGCACCGCTCGACTCGGAGTATAGCGCTTCTCAAACAGTTCGCCTTTCCGCGCGCTTTCGAAGAACGTCTCGAACAGCAGTTTCTCCCAGCTGTTCAGGTAGATGCCGATAGTGAAGATGTCGCGGCCCATCCTGCGGTTGCCCCGGCCGATGCGCTGGAGCAGCGAGCTGATTGAGAACGGCGGCCGAAAGAGCACCACCGCGTCAATGTCGCCGATGTCAATCCCGAGTTCCAGGGTCGAGGTCGCGCACAGGACTCCGCGCCGCTGGCTGTGCATCAGGGCTTCGGCGTTCTCCCGCTCTCGCTTGGTAAGACTCGCATGGTGGGCCCAGACCCTGCCTGTGAACGGCGGCCGGTCAAGACTCCGGGAATACATCTCGACATAGCTACGGGCATTGAAGAAGACGAGTATCTTCTTCAGGCCGCGCTTGTCCAGCTCGGCGTAGACCTTGCTGATGTAGTCGCCTTTCTCGGGCAGAAGCAGGTAGTCAATCTTCCGGGTTTCCGCAACCTGCACCACCTTGCCGTCCGGGAAGTACCGGTCCCCGATATGCCGGTCCTCAATCGTAGCCGAGAGCGCATGGAACCTGAGGCCCCTGCGGATCCGGCGCAGGCGCTCGAGCAGAACCCGCAACTGGTCACCGCGCGGCGTGTTGTCCAGCAGGTGAAGCTCATCCAGAATCACAACCGACAGGTGCCGGAAGATGGCGGTGTGCCGGCACAGGAGCGAGTCGAGCGACTCGGGCGTGGTGATAAGCAGGAACGGCAGTTTGCCTTCCTCGATGCTCGGATGGTCGCCGGTCTTGCGCGCCAGGGGGAGCCGCAGGTACTCCATTGGCTCGGCCAGCCGGCGATACAGGTCATTCACCAGGGCCCGGGTCGGCGAGACGTAGAGCACCTCGAATCGTCCCGGCTTGACCGGCAGCAGTCGCTCAACGACCGGCGCAACCACGGCTTCGGTCTTGCCGGACGCCGAAGGCGAAATGACTACGACATTCTCATCGTTCAGGATTCTCGGGATGGTCTGAATCTGGATTTCCGTGAGCCGGCCGAACCGGCTGAAGAACGGCACCCAGGTGCGGGAAAGAGATGACTTGATCTCTGCTTCAATCATCTAGCGTAGGGACTAGGGTGCAGGGAGTAGAGAGTGGGGCGCAGGCGTTCGGCCTCTGGCGTAATGCGTGATGCGTGAAGCATCAAGCGTCTTGCGCTACGCGTGTTTGTAGTTCACTTCCCTGCGGTTGATGCGCGTAAGGTCCATCGCCTCGACGCAGAACTTGAGGAAATAGCGCAGGCCTTCCTGGCGTCGCTTGAACGCGTTCTCCATCAGCCGCTTCTTCTCCTGCTCCGGCAGGACAAACCCGGGGTGCGCCTGCTGATAGATGGCGACCAGGCGCTGAAATGCATCGAGCAGCGCCGAGTCGCGCAGAGGCTGGAGCACGAGGCGGTTGCGGATGTAATTGGTCATCTTCAGGTAGGTGTAGTCGAACGGCTGCGGCGTGGTCGCAATCACGAGATAGATTTCGGCCTCGCGGTAGATGTACGGCGTGGTCCGCACCCGGTTGTGAATCAGCTTGTCGTCAATCTTCTTCAGTTCCGGGTCGTTCAGCGCGGTGCGAATCAGCCCCTCGATGAAGTTCATGCCCCGGGCGAACGCCAGAATATCCCACAGGTGCGTGACGGTCTCAGCCTCGTCAATCAGCAGGACCAGCCCCTTGAGCCCGAGTTCGCGGCACATCCAGCTCAGGCCGCTGATGATGTAGCAGTAGAAGTCGCCCGCGGTCGAGAAGTCGTAGAGCGCCGGTATCTTCTGGCCGCCCCGGATTCGGTACGGGCTCTTGAACTGCACCGCGTATTCCTTGGTGCTCTCACCTTCAATCATCTGCCAGAAGACTTCGCTCAGCGGCTGGTGCTCCTTCACCCGGCGCAGCTTGTCCAGCACCGGGCCGAAGAAGACGTGGTCACCAACGTCCAGGCCCGCGGCCCGAGCGAGCAGGTCCCGAAACCCGTACTCGGTGCGATTCGTGCCCGTGCCCTCGAGCCAGCGCAGACTGTGGGCGAGCTCGCGATATACCCTTTTCGGCCGGTTCGGTGCCACGTCATGCGGGTCAAACTCGACCCGGGTCGCGGCATAGCCCAGGTTCAGTGCCCGGTGATGGATGTACTCGAGCAGGTGGGTCTTGCCGGTTCCGTAGTCGCCCTCGACGAGCAGCACGTCACCCTTGCCTTTGTCCAGACTTTCCAGTCCAGCCTCGATCCGCTTCGACTCGGCTTCGCGCCCGAAGAAGAAGTCTTCGACGTCCTGCAGGGGCACGATGCCGAGCCGGAACGCCTCGGTCATCCGTCGCGCCTGAAGCGAATCGAGCGGCTCCTCGGGCCGGGCCGTGAATTCCACGCGCGCGGCCGGCACCCAGAGCTGTAGCCCGGTCCGGAACCGCACCAGCACCTCGGTGTTCTGCCAGCGGGTGTCCAATACGACGCCCTCGCCGAAGACGGGGTGGGTCACGATTCGTTGGGGCACTACGTCGCCTCACTCATCAGGCTGACTCTGGTTCTGTCGGGCGTAGTTCCAAATGACAGAATCCCAATGTCAAATCAAAGAACCAATGTCCAAACGCTAAACTCACGAACGGCAACCGCGGATTCCTTTGACCTTTGAACTTGGTTTGACATTTGATATTTGAACTTTGAACTTCCCCTCTGGGGCTAGAACTCTTCCGCCTCGACTTCCTTCTTCTCCTCATCGGTCAGGCGGCGTGAAGTGACGCGCAGAATTCCCTCGGCGTCCTTGGCGGTGAACCCGGCCGCCGGATTCGCCCGCAGCTTGTGGAACGCCTCGATCGCGCCGACCACGAACAGACGGCGGTAGCTGACATCGTAGGCGAAGGAACTCAGCGCCAGGCTACCCAGCAGGTCCAGCGCCTTCTGCGCTTCGTTCTTCGGCAGCTCGAAGACATAGGCGCTCTCGAACAGGTTCAGGAGCTTGAGACCCAGCGCCCGCAGGAATTCCATCGGCTCCAGGTCCAGCTTCTCCAGGTCAATCTTCACGCCGACCGGGTTCATCTCGGCAAACGCGCTGCGCAGGCGCTGCTTCAAGGCTTCATAAACCCCGCCGGTTCCGTCGAGCAGCAGGTTCTCGTCCGGCACGGCGTAGAAGAACATTGCACCCGGCAGGCGGCTGTTGCCGCACTCGTCAACCAGTTGGCGCAGGTTGTCCAGCGCCCGGCGGCGGTCCCGGGTCGAACTGATGCTCATGCCCCGCTCGGCCTCGTCGAACAGCAGAATCAGCCCGGAATACCCGATGCCGTGAATCCACTGAATCAGCGAGCGCAGCATCCGGAACGCGGTCGTCTTGTCGACCCGCTCGGATATCCGGTAATAGGCGCGGATGTCCTGTCCGATTTCCTCGCCCTTCAGCCACTGCACTACACTCGCAAAGGCGTCCTCGTCCTCGGCGACCAGTGCGTTGAATGCAGCTTTCACGGCATTCAGGAAGCTTGAACTCTCGGTTCCTTTCAGCGAACTCACATAGTCGCGCAGGTTCAGCGTGCCCTGGCCAACTTCACCCGTCCCCTGGCCCCCGACCTCTGACCCCTGAACCCTAATCTTGTGGTACCAGTGCCTGAGCAGGGGCTCGATGCCCTTCTCCCAAGGCTTGGACAGGTCTTCCTCGTTCATCGGCGGCATCAGGTTCGAGACAATCTGCCGATAGACCAGTTCCAGCCGGTCGAACGGGCATTCGGTCGGGCTTAGCGTCGCGTACGCCACCGCGTAGTTGTTGCGGAATGCAAGGTTGCGCACCGAGTACAGGAAGTGCGTCTTGCCGCCGCCGTAGTTGCCGACGACCAGCTTGAAGCTGGACAGGTTGTACTTCAGGATGCCCTGCAGGTATTCGCTCTCCAGCACTTTCAGGTAGTGGTCCAGGCCGACTGAGAACGTCTCGATGCCGAACTCGGGCGGGGTGCCGGTCGAGCCCAGTTTGCTCAGGATCGCCTTCGCGTATCCGGCGTCCATCAGGACTCCCGCTCGCTCGGCGCAAAGCTCACGTAGGAGTAGTACGTGCCGGCGCCCTGTTCATTGTCCGGAACCCAGATTGATTTGGACTTCTCGGTCGTGGAATCGAACGTCGCGACCGCGAGTTGCATGCGCCGGTCGCCCAGCATGAGATTGGCGCTCTGCTTCAAGCGGTAAAGGTCGAATCCGAAGTGAATCCGCGAATATTCCTGGAAGTTCTCCCGGCTCGGGTTCACTGCAAACTTCTTCGGCTGCCGGGCGAACGCGATGAAGCTCAGCAGTTCGACCAGGTAGACCCGGCTCCCGGGCGCCAGGCGGAGTTCGTTCAAGCGCCGGTCATAGCCCTCCCCCACCTCCCTCAGGAACGCGTCGGGTTTGAATTCGGCTTTGCGCAGGCGCGCGTCGAAGCCCGTAACCAGCCGGGCAATCTCGGCCACCGAGAGCGGAACCCGGGTTCTTATCCGTTCAATCTCCGGACCCCAGAAGACCCCGGCATAGCCTGCCTCGAAATCGACCGAAATCGCATACCGCCCCACCCGCAGCTTCGGAAACTGCCCCTGCAATTCCATTCCCTGCTGGGCCAGAGCCGTCTTGAGGTCATTTCCGAATCGGTATCGGAACTCGTCTTTCATCTGCCGGATGCGTTCGGCCTGACGGCCGTACCAGTCTTCAAGCGATTGGTGATTCTCGGATGGCGACAGCCCGTCCAGCAACTTCCGAACCTGTTGCAGCGCCTTTTCGAGCAGGTGCGCGTTGCTCTCGCCCGACGCGGCGAGCCGTTCGTACTCCCGGATCCGGCGGGTAAGCGGACTCACCAGCCGCGCGTCCTGCTTCATCCGCCCCAGTACTTCATCCATAACCGAACATTATAAACCCGACCCGAGAGAAGTCAACGAAGGACAATCGCTACCCGCGGATGCGGGCGGCTACTTGATGAGCGCCGGCGGCTCCGGGCCTTCCGGCACGACCCGCGTGAAAAAGGTCTCGATCCGGGCGCTGAGCGCGCGCGGCGCCTGCACCAAACTCAGGGCCGCCTGAGCCTGTTCCCAGGTACAGCCGTACAGGCGGAAAATCTCGGCGTCCACCAGCGCCTGGAGGTCGGCCGCCTTCCGCTCGAGCCGGGTGACATCCGGTTCGGCGCAGGGAATCCGTTCTGCGCTCAGCACGCGGCTGATCGCGAGCATCGCCTGCTTCAGGAAGACCCGGGTCGATTCGAGGGAACCGTCTTCTTTGACCGGCAGGCCGGTGTCGGCCAGCAGTCTCGCGAGCGGGGCGTACTGGCGCTTCTTGCCCCCGCCGCAGGCCACCCCGGTCGTCACGAAGAATGCGAGTTCGGCATCGGCGAACTCAATCTCGGCCAGCAGGAGTTCGTCGCCGGCCTCGGTGGTGCCGTAGAGCCGGCACAGCGCCGCGCCCGGCTCCTGCCGGCACACGAGTTCGGCGAATTTCCGGGTCCGGCGCTGCAGGCTCGCCAGGTTCGGCATCATCCGCCGCACCCAGACGTCGCCCGACGGAAACGGCCGGCCGGACAGCGCGCGCGCCAGCGAGCCCACTTCGCATCCGGCACTGCGCATCGTCTCGCGCCAGGTCTCGGCAATCAGGTTCCGCGCCTGCCGGTCATGGACCAGTCGCAGCACGTTGCCTTCGACATAGCGCTTCAGCTTCCGCTCCGGCTCGGTGCGGGGCACAAATATCGGCAGTTCGGCCAGGTGCCGGGCCTCGAGCTTCCTGGCCCGGGTTTCGGACGTAACGCCGTTCTGCCGACGGAACAGGGCATTCAGCAAGGAAGAGTTGAGGATTCCGGTCAGGAACGGTATCGAGAGCCCGGACTCACATGCCAGCGAGAACAGGGAATCGCCCAGAAACGCGCCGTCCTCGTCGCAAGCTACGCGCAGCGGCGTGTGCCCGGCAAAGACCAGCTTGGGCCGGGCGAACTGCTCCTTGCGCTCGCGCGAGAACAGGTCGCTGTCAATGTAGGTGTCATACCAGTCCACGACGTAGTTCTGCACCCGCTCGGCCGGAATGAACCGCGCGAAGCGCTTACCGCGCCGGACTCCAGCCGGCAGGTCGGCCCGGGTCAGAACCGCGTTATGCAGTTTCTCGTTGAAGTGCTCCTGGGCCCGGGCCAGAGTCACCACGTCCTTGAACTTCGGAAATCCGCCCAGCTTGGTCACGAGTTCGGTCAACTGCGGCATGATCTCACTCCCGCCAGCGACAGCGCTCGCGCTCCAGTGCGCGGAACGTCTCTTCCGAAACCGGCGTCGGGTAGTCGCCGTTGAAACACGCGGTACAGAACTTGCGCTCCGCCTGCTCGCCCTGGACCGCGGTAATCAGGCCCTCGTAGCTCTGGTACACAACCCGGTCCGCGCCGATGGTCTCAGTAATCTGGGCGATCGAGTGGTCCCGGGCAATGAACTCGCCCCGGGTCATCATGTCGATGCCATAGACGCAGGGATAGCGCAGGGGCGGCGATGTGACGGCAAAATAGACTTCCTTGGCTCCGGCATTGCGCACCAGCGAGACGATTTCCCGTGAGGTCGTCCCCCGGACAATACTGTCATCCACCAGCAGTACCTTCCGGCCCTGGATTACGCTCCGCACCGGATTCAACTTCTGCCGCACCGAGAGCTTTCGGTCCTCCTGCCGGCCCATGATGAAGGTCCGGGCGATGTAGCGGTTCTTGATCAGCCCTTCCAGCAGGTCCACATCCAGCGCCTTGGCCAGCGCCACGCCCGCGGCCCGGCCGGTCTCAGGTACGGCCACCACCACGTCCGGCTCGATTCCCGCGGCCCGGCAATCCGGGGCCAGCCGCTCGCCCAGTCGGCGCCGGGCATCATAGACTCCGATTCCGTCAATCACCGAATCCGGACGCGCGAAGTACACCCACTCAAAGATGCAGGCCCGCTGCGTCTTCTGGGTGAGCTGTCGGGTGTGCACCTGCTGCTGCGCATCAACAAAGATGGCCTCGCCCGGCCGCACATCACGCATGACTTCGTATTCCAGCAGGTCAAATGCGACGCTCTCGGACGCAAAGGCATAGGAGTATTCTCCTCCGCCCTCTGCCCCTTTCCCGTCCTTCTTCCGGCCCATTATCAGTGGCTTGATGCCGAACGGGTCCCGCAACGCGACCATGCCCTGACCGGCAATCAGCGCCACGCAAGAGAAGCTCCCTTCCACCCGGTCGAATACGCCCTGCACCGCCTTGAACACCAGCTCCGGGTTGAAGTGCGTGATGTCCTGCCGCGCCACTTCATCCGCGAAGACGTTGAGAATCGCCTCGACGTCCGAATACGAGTTCAACTGCCGGAATGCCCTCGCGGCAAGGTCCTTGCGCAGCGAGTAGTAATTGGTGACATTGCCGTTATGGGCCATCGCAATCCCGAACGGCACGTTCACGTAGAACGGTTGAGCGTCTTCATCGCTCCCGGCCCCAATGGTCGGGTAGCGCACATGGCCGATGCCGCAGGTGCCGACCAGCCGCGCGACGTTCTTCTCGCTGAATACGACGCTCACCAGGCCATTGCCCTTCTTCAGGTGGAACATCTCGTCGTAGGTGACGATGCCGGCCGAATCCTGGCCCCGGTGCTGCAGGGCAATCAGCCCCTGGTACAGGTCATAGACCGCGTTCTCCCGGCCGCAGACCCCAAGCACGCCGCACATAATCGGCTACCGACTCTCGGCGGATGACTTCCGGCGAAGCGCCGGGAGCATTGGACAATCAGCGCAAAACATCATTTGCCGCTCGAGTCGGTTTTGACCAGCGTTTCGGCCGCCGGTTCTTTCATCTGCAGTCGGTCACGGGCAATCCGCTTCACGTTCTCCGGCTTCCGGTAGTCGTTGATGTCGGATTTCAGCACGGTTGCCTTCACCTTCAAGTCGTCAACCTCGCGCTGCAGACTCGCCTTCTCACGCTTCTGGACCCGGATTCCGAACAAACCGGTCGGCCCGAGACAGAAGATCGCGATGAAGATCCCGGCGGCGGCCAGCAGGAACACCAGCGCGGCAATCAACTGCCCTCGCCGGCGCCTGCGGTTGACAATCATCGGTGATAGACGTCCCGGCCCGAAAACCGGCCCTTGATTTCCTGCTCGATGCGAATCAACTGGTTGTACTTGGCGGTCCGCTCGCTCCGGCACGGCGCGCCGGACTTGATTTGCCCGGCGCTGGTCGCCACTGCCAGGTCCGCGATGAACGTGTCCTCGGTCTCGCCCGAGCGGTGCGAGATTACGCAGCGGTAGTCGTGCTTCCGCGCCAGTTCCATGCACTCCAGGGTCTCGCTCACCGTGCCAATCTGGTTCGGTTTGATGAGCACGGCGTTGGCGACGCCCTGGTCAATCCCCATCTTCAGAAACCGGGTATTCGTCACGAAGATGTCATCCCCGACCAGTTGGATTCTGCTGCCCAGCCGCTTGGTCAGCAGTTTCCAGCCGTCCCAGTCTTCCTGACTCAAACCGTCCTCGATTGAGACTATCGGATATTTCTCAACCCATCCCGCATACATGTCCACCATCTCGGCCGCGGTCAAAGACCGACCTTCCGATTTCAGGTTGTACTTGCCGTCCCGGAACGTCTCGCTCGCCGCCGGGTCGAGCGCAATGAAGACGTCCTTGCCCGGCGCGTACCCGGCCCGGGTGATTGCTTCGACAATCAGTCCCAGCGGGTCTTCGTTCGTCTTGAAGTCCGGCGCGAATCCACCCTCGTCCCCGACCGTGGCAATCATCCCCCGCTCCCGCAGCAGCTTCTTGAGGGTCTGGTAGACTTCCGAGCCCAGGCGCATCGCCTCGGCAAAACTCTTCGCTCCGGCCGGGACAATCATGAATTCCTGCAAGTCCAGCGCGTTCGGGGCGTGCGCGCCGCCGTTGATGACGTTCAGCATCGGCACCGGCAATAGGCTCTCCTTAGTCCCGCCCAGGTGGGCATACAGCGGAATCCCGAGATACGCCGCCCCGGCCCGGCACGCGGCCATCGAGACCGCGAGAATCGCATTCGCGCCCAGGAATGACTTGTTGCCGGTCATGTCCAGCCGGGCCAGCTTCTTGTCCAGTGTGCCGTGGTCCACGACCTCCATGCCCACGAGCTTCGGCTTGATAATGTCCCGGACGTTGGCAATTGCCTTCAGGACTCCCTTACCCAGATACCGCTTCGGGTCATTGTCGCGCAGTTCCAGGGCCTCGTGCTCGCCGGTCGAGGCGCCGGACGGCACCGCGGCCCGGCCCATGTGGCCGGTCTCAAGCAGGCAATCCACCTCAATCGTCGGATTGCCCCGCGAATCCAGTATTTCCCGGGCTACGAGGTCAACTATCCTTGTCATTCTGCAATCTGTAATCTGTAATCTGCAATCCCCTCACCCTAGAGCGAAGCATACTCCGCCCTGCGCTCGGCGTACAGCGGGAACGCATCAGTCAGTTCCTTCACCTCGCCGCGGAGGCGCGCATAGACCTCGGCGTTGCCGACACTGGTCAGGGCCTGGTCAATCAACTGCGCAATCTTGCGCATCTCGGGTTCCTTCATCCCCCGGGTCGTCAGTGCCGGCGTGCCCAACCGGACACCGGAGGCGACAAACGGTTTCTGCGGGTCATACGGAATGGTATTCCGGTTCACGGTGATGCCCGCCACGTGCAGCGCGCGCTCGGCGTCCCGGCCGGTGATGTTCTTGGCGCGCAGGTCGACCAGCATCAGGTGCGTGTCGGTCCCGCCCGCCACGAGCCGGAATCCCAGTTTCGCCAGTTCGTCCGCCATCGCCGCCGCGTTCTTCACAACCTGCTGCTGATAGGTCCTAAACTCGGGCGCCATCGCCTCTTTCAGCGCCACGGCCTTGGCCGCAATGCAGTGCTCCAGTGGGCCGCCCTGCATTCCCGGGAATGTCGTCTTGTCGATCGCTTCCCGGTATTGCTCCTTGCACAGAATCAGCGCGCCGCGCGGCCCGCGCAGGGTCTTGTGGGTCGTGGTCGTGACAATCCCGGCATACGGCACCGGCGACTTGTGCAGCCCGGCCGCGACCAGCCCGGCGATGTGCGCCATATCCGCGACCTGCACCGCGCCGACCTCGTCGCAGATCTCCTGGAACTTGTCGAAGTGCATCGTCCGCGGATACGCGCTCGCGCCCGCGATGATTATCTTCGGCTTGTGCTCCAATGCCAGCTTCCGGATGACCGCGAAGTCCAGCTGCTCGGTCTGCGGGTCAACCGAATACGCTACGACCTTGAAGTACTTGCCTGAGAAGTTAATCGGGTGGCCGTGCGACAAGTGCCCGCCGTGGGACAGGTTCAAACCCAGAATCGTGTCCCCGGGATTCGCCACCGCGAAATAGGCCGCCATGTTCGCCGTGGTCCCGGAATGGGGCTGGACGTTGGCATGGTCCGCGCCGAACAACTGCTTCGCCCGGGCAATCGCCAGGTTCTCGGTCACATCCACGAACTCGCAGCCGCCGTAATAGCGCTTACCCGGATAGCCCTCGGCATATTTGTTCGTCATCACGCAGCCCAGGGCCGCCAGTACCGCCTCGGACGTGAAGTTCTCGGACGCAATCAGCTCCAGCGTGTCGTTCTCGCGGTTCGTCTCGTTGCGGATTGCCTCGAAGGCCTCAGGGTCAGTCTGCTTCAATTGTCTTGAGTTAATCAACGAATCCTCCTCATGAGGGCTTAGTTTAGTCTCTCAACCGCCCGAGTCAAGAGCGAACCGAATCAAGGCGCGAGAGAAACAGAGGCGCGTTGAAGCGCCCCTGCAATTCGACGAAGCCCGTGTCGACTACTCGATGATGAGCTTGGTTGTTGCCCGGCTGCCGCCGGCATCCAACGTCAGAAAGTAGACGCCGCCGGCAAGTGAGCAGTGCGCAGTGATTAGTGAGTACGAATACGAGCCGGCAGGGTGGTAGCCGCTGAAGACCATGCGTGTCAGCTTGCCGGTGACATCGAACAGCCTCAGGCTGACGTTGCCGGGCTTTGCAAGTGAGTAGCTGACTGTCGCCACGTCCCGAAACGGGTTCGGAGTAGTCCACAAGCTAGCAGTCCGCAGTCCGCGGTCCGCCGCGCCCTGAAAACCGGCCATACCCACGCCGGACTGCGGACCAGCGAAATCAGGCACGGAGATGCCAAATCGCCAGAACTCGAGAGTGGGATAGCCCTTGGTCACATACAGCGCATTGGGTTTGGCCGCATAGACCATCGCGCCACCGGCTTTGACCGGCAAGCCCGGGATGTCCGGCCCCTGATTCCAACTGTCGCTGCTCGCGTGATACAGCCAGAAGTCCGCCGATTTGTTTCCTTTCAGGCAGTACGCAATGCCCTTGTGATACGCGATTCCTGTGCCGTGGCGTGGCCTTACGGTTGTGCCGCCCTGGTTCACCGCCGGCAGCGAGTCCCGCACTACCCAGGAATCGCCTGCTACGCTGTAGGCGAGTAGCTGGCCGTAGTAACCCTTGAGCAGGTAGATGACATCATGTTCCGAATCAAGGGTAACGCAGGTTCCGTCCTTGCACCGCCGCGCAGGACTGCCCGACGGCAGAGAGTCCATCGTCCGCCAGATGTCGTTCCTGGTGTCGTAGCGGTAGAACTCAGTGGTGTTCGAGCCTTTCGCAAGGTAGACAAAGGCCGTGTCGCCAATCTTGATGCCGGCCATGCCCGAGCCCTCGGTGATCCCGCGCCGACCGCGAGGGACCGACGCCATCTGCTGCCAGGGGCTGCTCGCGGCATTGGGGTCATAGCGCCAGAATTCGAACGTGCGGCCGCCCTTGACCGCGTACAGCTTATCCCCTGCCGCAGTGATACTGGCGCCCTTCTTGGGGTATACCTTGCGTCCGGACCCGCCCCTGCCCGGAATGGTCTCCCTGGTGGACCAGGCATTGGTCGCCGTATTGTGCCGGTAGAACTCAGGCATCCCGTTGCCCTTCAGAGCGAAGACGTAGCCGGTATCGTTCAGTTCCAGGTAGGCCAGACAAGTGCCGTCTTTTTCTTTCCTGCGCTTGATGCCGGCCGGCATGGATTCTTTCTTGCTCCAGCCGGTGTCCGGCGGCGGGGGGTAGTAGATGAAATCCGCGGTCATCGGGTCGCCGCTGGCGCTGATGCTCTCGACTGCGGCATAGCTCGCCACCCCGAGGTAGAAGCTGTCGCTCGGCGTTGACCCGGGCCCGAACCACGGCGTCTGAACCCAGGGGTCGTTGGGGTCGCCGTAGTTGCCGTCCAGCAGGCTGTCCAGGTGGTCCCGGGGCGGATTCGCGTATGGGAATCCATCCTGGCACTCCACGTCCACTCCGTAGTGCCAGGCATTGGTGTAGCCCATGCGCATGTTCACCGTGTTGCTTGCCCGGCTCCCGGCAATCATCATGTCGTCAATATGATAAATCAGCAATCCGGTTCCCGGGAGCCCGGAGTCGAACAGCTTCCTTTGGCGGTTCTCAATCAGGAAATACTGGGTGCTGTTCGATATCTGCCAGGGGTTCACGCGATACACGACCGCTGATGATTCGACCGCGGGAACCTGGGCGTTGAGTGAGTCCTGGTTCCAGAGCACGGTCGGAGTCAACCAGCCCTCGTCAATCTTGGCCCAGGCGCAGAGCTGCGCGGGCGTGGTTCCCGACGTTGTCCCGAGCCAACTGCCGTATCCCATCAGACACCAATCGCCCACGCCGTCGCCGGTCAGGCCGACATCGTAGAGGTCTGGCAGACCCAGGTCATGCCCCATCTCATGAGTGACCACGCCCATCGCGCTGCGCACCGGGGGCATGCCCGGCGCCAGTTCACCTACCATCGCGTAGCCGCTGCCGCAGTCGGCGCCGCCGACCCAGACGCCATCCGGACTCTGATATCCGCTGTCCGGCAGCGTGTAGTGGTGCGCCCACGTATTCGGAGTCGGGGTCTGCGCGCCATACGAGGCCTCGAAACCGGCCACCACAATCACGAGGTGGAGTTCGTTGGCGGAAACCGCGCCGTCAGAGTTGAGGTCGAACTGCGCGAAATTCACGTCGGCGTCAGCGGCCTGCAACGCCAGCCAGGCGAGTTGCCGGCTGACGCTCCACTTGGCCCGTTGCGCAGCCGAACTACAGCTCGCCGGGATTCCCGGCAGGTATTTCTCGGTTCGGTTCTCCCAGCCCGTACTGAATAGTGAGCAGGGGTGGAAGAACTGGAATGAGTACCAGCCCATGACGCCGTTGTTGGTGTCGCCGACCGCGCTCCCGGAACTCTCGGGCGCTGGTGGCAGGTCAAGTCCCAGGCCGGTTTGAGCTCGATAAGATACTTCCCGGTAGTAGTCCCGCATCGTCAGGCGGCCCGTGTCCAGCCAGGCGGTCTTCCAGGTGTCCTGGGGAAACGAACCGGGGCAAAGCAGGAAGTCAACCAGAATGACCAGAACCGGCTGACTGCCGGTCTGCGCCAGCGCTATGCCTCTTGGTTGTTTCGACCGGTCAGTCGGAACTGAGAGAAAACCCGGGCGAGTGCCATCCAGCCCCACGCAGGCGTCGGAAGCGACAACCAGCGAGAGCAGAATGATGCCTGCCGCCATCAGTCGCGGCATCCGATTCTGCGTTACGTTCCACTTGCATACAGTATACATCGCGACTCCTTCAAGTCGTTCCTGCCCGTTTGAGGCAGTAGGTGGACTCCGTTACCTTATGATCAGTTTCTGCGTCATCTGATGGCCTTCGCTGTCGAGTCTGAGTACATAGACGCCTGCGGACGGTCGGTGGGCGGCAGACGATAGGCGACAGGCGTAGTCGCCAGCCGCATGATGGCCGCTGACCAGCAGACTCACCATTTTGCCGGCAACATCGTACAGCTTCAGGCTGACGAAGCCTGCAACCGGCAGGGAATAAGAGACTGAGGGATTAAGGGATGAAGTGAACGGGTTGGGCATGACGCTGAGCGCGAGCTGGGGACTGCGGGCAGTGAGCTCACCCAGCGCTCCGTTCCCGCGGTCTGCGCCAAGCGCGTAGTCCGCCGCGACCGGCCAGTACTTCCAGAATTCCTTGGTGTTGTTGCCTCGGAACGCAAACAATCCATGGCGGTCCGGCACTGAAACCAGCGCGCCGCCGGCTCTCACCTTCTTAACACCGGTGGTCATGGACGTGCCCTGCTGCCAGGCATGGGTATAGGTCGGATACAGCCACATCTCGTTGGTGTTGTTGCCCTTGAGGGCATAGACCGTCCCGCCGGCATGCGCCAGTGCCGCCCCATCCAAGGCCTTCTTGTGGAAGAACCCCTTGGGCAGAGTGTCCAAGGTTTGCCAGGTTCGGCCCGAGATGCTGTAGGCATAGAACTCGTCGTAGGTGCCTTTCAGACAGTAGATGCTATCAATGCCGTCATAGACGATGCACGAGCCCTTCTTGTACGCTTTGTTCAAAGGGCCGTTGGGCGCGGTCGCCATGGTCTCCCAGGAGTTGCCCGCGGTGCTGTATCGGTAGAACTCGTAGGTCCCGGACCCCTTCAGCAGGTAGACGTAACTCGCGCTCCCCTGTTGCACCGCCACCGCGCTGACGCCTTCGCGGCACGACTTGTACCCGGTCGGCACGTCGGTCATCTGGGCCCAGCGTGAACCCCAGGGTTTGGCCGGGTCATATTGCCACCAGTCGCAGGTGTTGTTGCCCTTCGTGGCATAGAGCTTGCCGTCGCCGGCCATCACCAGCGACGAGCCCTTCTTCACCGCCTTCTTCTTGCGCAGCCGATTGTAGGCGTTGATCGATTCCAGTGCGAGCCACCCGTTGGACAACGTGTTGTACCGGTAGAACTCGTACGTGCCGTTGCCCTTGAACGCGTAGACCAGGGCCGTATCGTCACCCGCTTCTTTGCCGAATGCGAGCGCGCCGCCGTCTTTCACCGCTTTGAGCTTGCTCCCGTCGGGCAGATTCGTCATCGGGGTCCAGTTCGGTTCCCCGGCCATCGTGGTGAAGTTCCAGACCGCGGAGGAAGTCGTGCCGTTGACGTTCTTGCCGATTACCCGCCAGTAGTAGGTTCGTGCGCCGACCAGTCCGGAGAACGGCAGCATGGTTCCGGTCTGGTTCGCGGCCAGTATTGCGGACGGCGGGTTCAGCGTGTCGAGATAGACGTCATACGAGGACGAGCGTGGCTCCGCGTTCCAGCGCAGCAGGCCATTCACCGGCAGGTCCACCGCGCCGCTGTCCGGTGTCACAAGAATCGGAATCCCGGGCGCGGCGACATAGCGCCAGACGTCCTGGTCATTCGTGCTCGAACTCGAGTTGTACCCGCCCATTACCCACAGCCGGTCATTGAACGTCACCGCGGCCAGCGCATTGCGCACCGCCCACTCTGAGGCCGTTGCGGCCTGAGTCCAGTTGCTGCCGTTGGTCGAATACCAGGCGTCGTGCCGGTCGTTGCCGCCACTCCCGCCCAGCACCCACATCTTGCCGTCATAGACCTCGGACGCGTGCAGATACCTTGCTGACCAGCCCGCGGCCGCGGTGCGCAGGGTCCAGTTTGCGCCGTCCACCGACCACCACACGTCGCGCAAAGAGTCGATCCCGGTCGTACCGCCCAGCACCCACATCGTATCCTTGAAGACCAGCGCGGTGTGGAAATACCGCGCCGACCAGCCCGCACTGCCGGTGCGCTGGGTCCAGTTGGCGCCGTCGGTCGACCACCAGACATCGTTCGCCGCGATGCTGCCGGTCTCCCTTCCGCCCAGCAGCCACATCGTATCGTGATAGTTCAGCACCGGGAATCCGTCCCGGGCCGGCCACGCGGCCGTACCGGTCACCGGCGTCCAGACGCTCCCATCCGCTGAGGAATACACGTCGCTCACGGTTCCGCCGCCCATCACCCACATGCGGTTGTGATACATGACTGCCCCGAATTGCGACCGGGCGGGCCAGGCATTCGCCTTGACCTGGGACCAGCGCACGCCGTCGCTCGATTCCCAGACATCGGATTTGTCCAGGCCGTCATCGTCATTGCCGCCCAGCACCCACATCCCGCCCAGGCCGGCCAGCGCCCGGTGCGAACTCCGGGCCGACCAGAGCGACGGCGCCCAGTTGAAGCCGTCCGGGGAACTCCAGACCTCGTTCAGCCGGGTCTCCGACAGCCCGCCGCCCCCCAGCGCCCACAGTTTGCTGCCCAGGACCACCGCCGTGTGGTTGAACCGGCCGCGGGGCGAAACCGCGGACGAGTACTGCACCCAGTTACGGCCGTCGGTCGAACCCCAGACATCGAACGTATCGGTCGCGGTTGACTCCTGGCCGCCGATTACCCACATGCTGCTGCCCAGCGCAACCCCGGCCAGCCCGTAGCGTGGGCCCCAGCCGGCCGCGGCCGTAGCTTGATGCCAGGTCATGCCATCCGCGGAGTGCCAGACGTCGTTGTAGTAGGTCGTATTGTTCCAGCCGCCCATGACCCAGAGCTCGTTATTGAAAGTGATAAGCGCGAACTGCTCCCTCGGCGACCAGATGCTGTCGGTAACCGCCAGCGAATCCCAACTGATTCCGCCGTCGGTCGAAGACCACACGTCGTTCCTGCGCGCCGACCCGTCATACCCGCCCATCACCCAGAGCTTGCCGCTGAATACGACCGCACCGTGCCGCTCGCGCGCCGCCCACTTCCGACTCGGCGTGCTCACCTGGTTCCAGGTCGCACCGTCCGGCGAATACCAGATGTCGTTCCGGCGAAAGACTCCGTCATACCCGCCCAGCACCCAGATGGCGCTGTTGTAGACTACCGCGGGGAATCGCTCTCGGGCGAGCCAGACGTTGGACGTCGTCGTCTGGGTCCATACCTGCCCATCCGGCGAATGCCAGACATCGTTCTTGCGGTTCCCGTCGAATCCGCCCATCACCCAGAGCTCGTTGTTGAACGCCACCGAAGCGTGGCGCCAGCGCGCGGACCACCACACGCCCGCGGTCCGGGTCCAGTTCATTTGGGCAAAAAGGGATGAGCCAAACAGGACGGAAAGCACTGCGGCTGTGAGAGCGCCTCTTCGCATCATATCCTCCTGATTCTGCCGTCTCGGTTCGCCTTTGCAGGTCGGAAAGCTTGGAAACTGGCCGCCAGAGGCCAATCCACCTAGTTAGATTCTAAGACAAGCCGCGCCCAAGTCAAGCTTGCACTGCCTCCCGGCCCGTCATCCAATCCGGAGATTACGCAGATTCCGCAGACTCGGACTCTAACCATAGAGAGCAGAGAGAACGCAGAGAGTTGGCTTCGGACCTGGGAATTTGGGCTTTGTTCGGATTTCGAGCTTCGGACTTGGGTAGTTGCTTCAGGCGGTCCCGCGAGCGAAGCGATTCTGCAAACGAGGCGATTCTGCGAGCCGCAGGCGATACTGCGCTTCATTCACTGCTCCGGTCAAATCCCCTTGACCAAAGCAGTCTGCTCAGTAGTATTTGGCTGATGGACTACTCCGACGCCATGCCTGCCTCGAGAACCGCGCGCACGGACACGAAGAAAGCCCTGCTGTTGGGCGTGTTCGCCATCGCCATGGGCTATGTCGAGGCCGCGGTGGTCGTCTACCTTCGTCGCATCCACTACCCACAGGGGTTCGCGTTCCCGCTGAACAATGCGGTGCTCGACCGCATGTTCCTTGTGGAGCCGGGTCGCGAACTCGCGACCATCGTCATGCTCTCGACAATTGCCATCCTGGTCGGCCGCAGGCGGCTCGACCGCCTCGGCTGGTTCCTGTTCGCCTTTGCCGTGTGGGACGTGTTCTACTATGTCTGGCTCAAGGTCTTGCTGAACTGGCCGCCGTCGCTCCTGACCTGGGACATCCTGTTCCTGATACCATTTCCCTGGGCCGCGCCGGTCCTGAGCCCGGTGCTCGTGGCCGTATCAATGGCGGTCTGGGGACTTGTGCTCGTGCGACTTGAACGGCAGGGACGTATTCTGCGCCCGCGACTCGGCGAATGGCTGTTGACGGCCCTGGGCGCGCTCGCGATGCTCGGCTCGTACCTCAGCGACTACGCAGCGGTCGCGATGCGCAGTTCCGACCGCGCGTCGCAGGTCGCAGCGCACGTCCCGTCCAACTACTTCTGGTGGCTGTTCGCGCTCGGTCTGGCGATGCTTTGGGCCGCGTTCCTGCGAAACCTCAGTAACCACCGATGAACACAGATGAACACGGTTTCGGGACGTCAGAGCCACCGGTGTGACCCTGCGTGCCGAAGGTTCCACCAATCGGCGAAATCTGCGTAATCTGCGGATAAATCCGGAGTCCGGATTTACTTTTCCAGCATTGACGCGGTCCACAGGTCCGCGAAGTGCACGAGCAGCGTCAGCGGCTTCTCGTAGTGGGCGACGACCTTGTTCTCTTCGATGTACTGGCCGTCGTGGTAGGTTATCGCCTGCGCCTCTTCCTCGGAGAGCGGAACGTACTGGGCAACCAAGTACAGGCTGCGCACCGCCAGCCCCATCTTGGTCACGCGCGGGTTGTACATGTAGGGACTGCCCCGCTCGATTTCCGCCTTGTTCCGGTTCGGAACATAGAGCGGGTTGTGCGCGTACCCCACCTTGCCGACGTCGTGGAACAGTCCGACAATCGCGCAACTCTCATCCGGCACGCTCGGCGCAAAGGCCGGCCTGATCTTCAGCAGGGTCTCGCACACTCCGACGCTGTGCTTGAGCAGGCCGCACTCCTCGGCCAAGTGAAAGCGCGTGCTGGCTGGACTCGTAAGCCAACTGGTCTCGGTCTCAAGGAACTGGACGAAACGGTCAACCTCGGTCTTGCGCTTGATAACAAGCTCGAGCAACTTGTGATAGCGCTCAGTGAGTGAGTCAGTCATGAAACAGTTTACACCCACAAATCCCAATGTCAAAACCCGTGCCGTCCAGCGCAGGCTCAAGCTCCGGCCCAGGCTTGAGCTTGTGGCTTGAGGCTTGAGCTGTCATCGGACAGGTCTTGACACCCGGCCTGATTAGCAGGAAACTAACGCCGATGCAGCTCCCCATGCCACGGAAAACCAGGGGACAGTCCACAACGGGACAGTCCCCGGTTTTCCTGACGCTGAACTGGCTCATCTGGCTCGGGCTGGCCGCGCTGGTCGCGTTGCTCGCCATGTTCAAGGTCTCGAACTACGACGTCTGGTGGCACCTGAAGACCGGCGAGTACATCTTGGCGCATCATGCGGTCCCGACCCGCGACGTGTTCTCGTTTCTGGCCCAGGGCCGGCCCTGGGTGACCCACGAGTGGCTCTTTGAGGTCCTGGCATGTCTTGTCTACCGCCTGGGCGGGATCAACGCGGTGACGATTTTCAAGACGGTGACCGTCCTGCTCACGTTCACGGTTCTGGGCCTGGCCCTGCGCCGACTCAAGGTCAGCACTCTGATTGCCGCGCCGCTGCTGGCCACCGGTGCGTTCCTCGTCACTTTCCGGGCCTTTGAGCGGCCGCACGTTGTCACCGAGCTCTTCTGCGCGGTGTATCTGCTCGTGCTGCTTTCGTGGCGGCATCTCCCACCTGACCAGCGGTCATGGCGACGGCTTCTTCCGCTTCTGCCCCTCCAGCTTGTCTGGGCCAATATGCACTCAGGAGTAGTCTTCGGACTGGCGCTTGTCGCCCTGTTCATCTGCGGCGAGTCTCTGAATCGGCTCTTGAACCGATCTCAACCTGACGCCAACATTCTGCCCATCCGGGACCTGCTCTTCCTGCTCGGATTGCTCGGCGGGCTTCTGCTCGTCAGTCTCCTGAATCCGAACACCTATCGCGTCCTGCTGTATCCGTTCATGATTACCGGCGAAGCCTCGTTCCGATCCCAGATTGGCGAGCTCCAGTCCCCGCTCGGTGTGGCCTATCGTTCGTCAACGTTCTTCGCCGCGCTCGTCGTTATCGCGCTTGCCGGCATCGCCTCGTTCCTCGCGAATCGCCGCCGGACCGACGTGACCGGACTCGTGTTCTTTCTCGTCTTCGGCGCACTGGGTCTGATGGCGTTGCGCAACCTGCCGGTCTTCGCAATTGTCGCGATTCCGGTCATCGCGCTCAATTTGCAGCAAGCCGCAAGCCACAAGCCGCAAGCCGCAGGCACGACGCAGACAGCTCGGAATCTCTCGCCTATCGCCTATCGGCTATCGGCTATCTCGATTCTGCTGGCTCTTGGAATCCTGATCGCGCTGGTCTCAGTCCCGGGCGTCGATGTCGCAGGACTCCGGCGCAAGCCCGGGTTGGGGGTAAGAGAGAACACGTTCCCGATTCGCGCCGCGGAGTTCATTGACCGCAACTCTGTTCAGGGCAACGTGTTCAACACGATGGAATTCGGCGGCTATCTCATCTGGCACTGGTATCCTGAGCGACAGGTGTTCATTGACGGCCGGCTCGATGTCTATGGCCACGAACTGTTCAGTGTCTACAGTCGGGTTCTGCGTGCCGCCTCGGATGCGGACAGCATTCTGAGCGCGAACGGCGTGAACTGCCTTATCCTGGCCCAGCCGGTGCAGAACGACGCCGCGACCCGCTCCTATGTCGGCCGCACGCTTGCCTCGCGTCCCGACTGGTCACTGGTCTATTGGGATGACGTGGCGCTGGTCTATGTCCGGGACGTCCCCGAGCATCATGACCTCATCGCGCGGCATGGCTATCATGCAATTCTGCCGATTCTGCTGGGCACGCCGCCTGGGCCTGAATCCGACCCGTCAGCGACGTTGACCGAAGCTCAGCGCGCGCATGACGAGTCGCCCGACCCCGGCACCGAGGCTGCGTTGGGATTCGCCTGGCTTGGTTTGAACCGGATACCTGACGCTCTCCAGTCATTCCAACACGCCCTGCAACTGAACCCATCCCAAACCAGCGCCCTTCAGGGTCTGGCCCGAATTGACGCCGCGAACCATGACCTGCCGGCCCTGGTTAAGGTCATGAATCGCTGGATTGCGGTCGAACCCGGAAATGCCCTGTTGCGCTACAATCTTGGCCGGGCGTATTTCGAAAAGAAGGACTACGCCGCTGCGGAGCGAGCATTGAGGCAGGCGCTCAAGATTGACGACAATCTGTCGTCAGCCCTTGAACTGCTCGGCGAGGTCCTGGCCCGTGAGGGCAAAACGCCGCCTGCTGACCGCTAGCCGCGCGCGCGCGAGCCGAGTGGGAAGCAACCGTGCGACTCGACCCCGCGAACTCAGCCGCACGTCTTCACCTCGGAAGCTGAAGACAGCTCAAGCCCCAGGCCGCAAGCGCAAGCGCGAAGGACTGGCGCGAAGCGCCTTCGTCAGCAGTTTGAGCTTGGAGCTTGCAGCTTGAGCTTGTTCAGATGATGCGCGACAGCGCAATTCCGGTCCGGGACAGCGCGCTCGGCACCGGTTCGTACACCAGAAATCTCGGCTCCCATTCCGGCGCGAACTTCGATTTGTACGCAGTCAGACCTTCATAGGAGAACCGGTTCACGCGCTCGAACACGACGCGCACGAGCCGCTCCTCCAGCGTTTCCCGGACATTGCCCCAGGTCGTCATCGTGGGCGCCATGCCCATGTTGAACTGGTGATATCCCTCGTCACGCAGCCGGCAGAACAACTCGGTGAACAGGAAGTCCATAATCCCGGTCGGAACGTCACGGCGGTGGCGCATCATGTCAATGGTCGCCAGTCCGGGTCGATACGCCGGTATCTCGTTGCAGAACGCCGCGACCCGGGCTTGCGGGTCAAGCACCGCGAAAATCGGGGTCCGGTTGGCGTACTCGCGCGTGAACGGGCCCACCGCAAAGGTATGCTCGCTCTTGCCGGGCAAGGATAGCCATTCCCGGGAGACCGCCTCCAACTGGTCGAGCAGGTCCGAAGTG
>Ga0209777_10002283_pt1 | contig 25667 bp, 28 predicted proteins | sample FrelakmetHBP12HB_FD_187147 | JGI IMG/M metagenome (GOLD analysis project Ga0209777, IMG submission 187147) | Freshwater lake sediment microbial communities from the University of Notre Dame, USA, for methane emissions studies -HBP12 HB (SPAdes)... | ecosystem: Environmental > Aquatic >... | reverse complement strand
TTCTATACAACCCATATCCAAGTCTATGGAACATCTCTGAGACCATAGCCTTATAGTTCACAATATTGTCTCCTTCCTTTAAGTGTTCAAGTGAATGTCTTTGTGTTGATTATACCATCAAGTCGAGGGCTAATTTTACAATTTCTTCTATAGTCCAGACATGATTTGCTATCCCTGCTGCCATCGCTGGAGTTGTGGGGTAAGGGTTAGCCAGCGTCTTATGAGTCCGAGCGAAGTTGTAGTGCATGAAATAGAGTGCCAGAGAGAGTGTGTGATTCTCTACCTTCTTTGAGAACCCATTGGTCAGCCCATCGTCACTCTCTCAGCACCTTCAGCGAGGGGTTCAGCACAAAGTAGGCTGCTAGCTGCATAGATGCCAATAATGAACGACCGTATCATTTCATAAGAGAAGCCGCCATAACAACGCCGGTGAAATAGCAGATATCATCCTACGTCACTTAGGTTGTTGCCTAACATCGGAATCTCTCTACATCCACAGGCTACTACTCAACTCTGGTAGACCGCTAGCAACCTCTCAGCTACCTTGCTCCAGTCGAACTGTTCTTCGGCGTATCTCCTGGAGTTCTCGCCCATCTTTTTTCTTTCCTCAGGATTGTCTATCAAGTACCTTATTTTATCGACCAACTGCTGCTCATTAGCAGGGTCAATGAGAAAGCCGTTCCAACCATCACGAATATGGTGCGGGATACCTCCGACCCTTGTTCCGATAACCGGCTTTCCTGAAGCCATTGCCTCCAGGGTGACGAGGGGGTCTCCCTCAGCCAACGAAGGGAGGACAAATATATCGGAAGCCGCATATAAGGACCTGACCTCTTCCAACGGAAGAGAACCTGTAAGTACAACGTTACCATCCAGTTGATGCTGCCTAATGTAGCTGAGCATTTCCTCCCTATCAATCGGCTTCTCTGTGGCATCGAATGAAAATGGCCCTACCAGGACGAATACCACATTTCCATAACGGAAGTCATTGACCAACATATTTGCGGCATTTACAAGGTGCTCCACGCCCTTGATCCTGGCCATCCTCCCAACGAACAGGACAGCCAGTTTCCCTTCCAGGCCATATTTCTTTCTGGTACTTTCTCCTGTTTCTATGTAAGGCCTGAAGAAATCGGTGTCTACGCCGTTATGCACTACCACTATCTTATTCGCATTAATCCTCGATTTGGAAAAGAAGCGTTCCCTGGCCGAATCGTTCAATGCTATTACTCTATTGACGCGCCTCATTAAGTAGGGGTCAAGAAACAGGTGAACCCGCTCAAAGAGGCTTAACTTTCTCCCTGATAACTCCCATTCGCCTAAATGGCAAGTGTAGACCATTCTCGGCCTAAGCTTTCGATTGAGAATGCTTACGATCAGGCCTATGGAAGTGAGATGCATGTGTATAACATCAATGTTCGAGCTGTTCCTATAAAGGTAGTTGCTTACTCCGAGAGCAAATAATGCTGCATTTAGTTCAGCCAGAACAAAGCGGACAAATCCGGGTGCTTTGCCAAAGGGGAGCTGCATGACCTTCAGTCTGACTATTTCGACGCCTTCCAATTGTTCCACGGCGGGATCATCTTTCGTGTACCATCTATCTAGGATGACGACTTGGTGTCCCAGCCTTACCAGGTGCTTGGAGGTATTAAATATCACTTGTAGCGGAGCGCTGCCCTCTTTAGGCGGCATCCTAACGCTGCCTACGGATACCTGCACTATCATCATTAGCTCTTCGCCCTATAACGATTTACCGGTATATTCCCGTACCATTCTTTCATTTTCGTTCGGATTGAGCAATATATTTCTTCAAGGCGCTCACCAGTCGCTTATCCCTAGTAAGCTTTGGAGGCTCGAGGTCTACCTTTCTTAACGCTTCTTCAAGGTTGTCTACATCATATACTGCGACAACCTTGCCCTTTTTTTCTAGCTCCCTGGCGAAATCAAGTTGGTGGTCGTCGATAACCTCGTCGTACCTCTTGAGACGCGGCACGACTACAACTGGCGTCCCCTGCTCCTGAGCATCCAATATGGACATCGCAGGTTGGGTTACCACGACCCTAGCCTTCTTGCACCATTCCTTAATACCTGCCTCGGTGGTGAAATCGAACCACTGCGCATTTTGAGGTCGGAAGCTGGTATGGCCGATCTGCATGACCACTTCTTCTTCTAGATTGCGGGCGATGCCGTCCATCTTTTTAAGCAGACGGTCGAATCCTTTGGTATGCATCCCCACCGTTACGAAGATCAAAGTATCGCACCCTCGTATCTAGCTTTCTTGCCGTACTTAGACAGGAGGCGTTCCCACTGCACCAGAAAGACGTCTGAAACGGGGTAAACTATCTTGCCTGTGCCAGTGGGCCGGTCCACGCGCGTCCAGCTCTCAATGAATATGGTCTTGATTCGAAGGATCCTAGCCAAATAGAAAGCAGGTATGGCTATCTCCGAGCCTGTGGAGACGATTAGCTTCGGTTTCTCCCTGAGCAGGATTCTGAAGGTCGAGATGAAGGCACGAGCCATGAGCAGTGGGCTTGTGCCGATGTTCTTCAGCAAGTAGCTGCGCTCGAGTCGGCGAGTTCTTGCCGAATCATAGGTAACGAAGAAAGTCTCATGGCCCTCGAAAGCCTCCATCAATTGAAGCATCTCTGATAAGTGTCCCCCATGGGAACAGACAAGACATATTTTCATATGTTTGCCTCTGTTCGTCTCAAAATGTGCAATACCTGGCCCCACTCATAGTTCAGTTTTAACCTTTTGACAAGGTCGAAATCGGAAATCCTTCTCAGCCTCTGTACCTGTCCGCGCCTCCTTAGGATACTTCCCATGTTCCTAGCGACAGAGAGCGAAGCTCTCAACTTTGCCCAAACATATCTCGGGCCGCGAATCAGACAGTATCCAATAATCAGCGCCTCAGTAAACATAAGGAGCGGCAGGAGCGCTACTAAGGTGATAGGCTTCAAGTAACAGAGGATTGCATTTAGGCGGCCATGCTCCAGCCAGAACATTTTCTGTGGGGTCATTTTAAGCTCGTACTCATGATAGACAACCGACTGGGGAACACAGTAGATTCTATATCCCATCATGTTAACAAGCCAGGAGAGGTCGACATCGTCATAGTACATGAAATTAGCCTCATTAAGTCCACCCATCATTTCTACTATTTCTCTCCTGATAAGAAAAGAACACCCGCTGACACCAGCAACCTGGAATGGCTCTTTAGGTAGGTCGCTATCTTGCCTGTTAAGCCCGCTAACGAAACCAAGTCCAGTGACATGTATATTCAGCCCCATGACGCCGACTTTTCCCCTATCCCTATACAGCAGGCTTTTGGGCGTTACCGCGCCGGCATCAGGGTTAGCATCCATAAATTCTACCATGACCCCCAGCCAGTCTTTCTCAACCTCAGTATCAACGTTCAGCGGAGCAAGATACTCTCCTTTGGCGCGAGATATGCCTAAATTGATGCCTCCAGTGTATCCCAGGTTCCTCTCATTTGCTACTACGAGTAAATCAGGAAACATCTGCCTGACAAATTCGATACTACCATCGTTCGATTTGTTATCGACCAGAATCACCTCGAAATCAGGGAGGTTCTGAGCGAATACGGAGCGAAGACAAGTCTCAAGATAAGATATGCCATTGTAGTTGACGACTATCACTGACACCTTGGTTTTATTGCCCTGCATGCTCCAATGATACTATAGACTCGCCTTGATAGCAAAGGGCCCACTTTCGATATGGAATGTGTTGCCAAACTATTCTGCCAATATGCACACAGGTTAGATTTGCCTGACTTACGACATTATGTTATCATGAAAGGCATAAGCCAGAATGTTTTGTAGTTTCCCAAAATGAGCAAGATTCTCCAGGAAAACCAGACTATGCAGAGGAACAATGCGGGAGCACCTAAGACTGAGGTGCAGCAACCTGCTGAAATTATTGCGGCTATTCCTTGCTTCAATGAGGAGCTCTTCATCGGCAGTGTAGTTCTTAAGACACGGGACTACGTAGACCAAGTGATAGTCATCGACGATGGCTCCACAGATAAGACTGCCCTAGTGGCAGAAAAGGCTGGAGCCACCGTGATAAGCCATGGCTCCAATAAGGGCAAAGCCGCGGCCGTTAGTACGGCTTTCGACCACGCCAAGAAGACTGGATGTAAAGCGCTCGTCCTTCTGGATGGCGATGGGCAGCATGACCCAACCTACATCCCCTCTCTGGTCAAGCCTGTGCTCGATGACAAGGCTGATATGGTGGTGGGGTCCCGCTACCTAGAGATCAAGAGCCATATCCCCAGAGTTAGAAAGTGGGGACAACTGGCGCTTACCTTTTTCACCAACCTGGGTTCACGGGTTAGACTGAGCGACTCCCAGAGCGGCCTCAGAGCATTCTCCCCCAAAGCTATACAAGCATTTTCGTTCGTTGAACAAGGGCTCTCTGTAGAATCCGAGATGCAGTTCCTGGCAAACGACGCTAGCCTCAGGGTAGCAGAGATTCCCATAAGCACAGCATACTATGGCAAGACAGAGCGAAGCCCGCTGGCCCATGGAATGGGTGTATTGAATAGTATAATGGGATTAGTCAGTAGAAGAATACCGCTCTTCTTCTTCGGCGTGCCAGGAGTGTTGATGCTGGCCTTTGGTTTTTGGGAAGGATGGCGGGTAATACAGGGGTGGGACACTTACCATAGTTTCTGGCTGGGCCCTGCGCTGATAGCTGTATTACTTTGCGTGGTTGGTGCCCTGAGTCTGTTCACCGGGCTCATATTACATACCATCAGGTCCTTCTTGAAGTAAGGCCCAAACGCAGAGACACACTGACCGCGGCTTACAGGGAGACAACGATTTTTGAAGCTATCTCCCCTCAATCTGCGGCTGCCCGCTGCATTGGCTGCCATAAGCTGGTAGCCCAACCTGGCACCCTTTGCGCAGCACGATAAGCACCGGGGTGGCAACGAGCACCACGGCAATCATCCCACATATGGGCTCACCTACTAGACTCCATGACACTCGTGCAGGTGTACTCTCAGGAGTTGCTGTCGGGGTGAGTGTCCAAGTCTGGATAGCTGTCGGCGTTTGGGGCTACCCCCGGGGTCGGTGTGGCCGCCCGACCTGCACCACACTGTAAACAGTGGAAAGTGGCCTAATTTGTGCACTAACGTTGCTATTCACCGTGTCTAACACAGAGGTAGCCACAGTCGATATACTCGTTGCGGTATCGCAGCCACGATTGCAAGCAACATGCCCTTATTTGTCATCCCAGCACCCCCTCGCTGAATCCCAGTTCCGCATGACATTAGCTCTTGGCTAAGGAGAATCAAAAACCGACCCCCTCGGGTCGTTTCACTATCGGCTCCTCGCCATCCCAGTGACCACTCGTAGATGGTGTCTCATCATCCCCACGATATAAAACGTTCAATTCGTAAACCATTAAGCCACCCACCTTGCAACAGCCACCCCTTTCGACCATTCTCTTGTTCGTCATGCCCAATTTAGGACACACTACACCTACCTTAAGTCCCTGGTTAGCTTATAGGATACATAATGTCAACCCGACCGACTTGACTTTTCCTCCCATAACGACCGCATCTTTAGACAACTGCTCCTGCCTCACCTTGCGAAGGAAAAATTCACCAATAGCTTCCAAGGACGCGGTTTGACAAATCGCAACAGTATGTTATCCTATTCGAGTAAGAAGAGCGCCTAGAGTCACTCGCCATGAGAAAGTGGCACTACTGTGTAATTACAATCTCTCTGATCCTCCTTACGTCTGTCCTTTTGACAGGCAAGACGGCACTCGCCCAAGTCCCGCCCACCGTTGATACTAATCCTGCCGGCAATGTTACTTCTACCTCAGCCACTCTAAACGGCAACCTCACCAGCTTGGGCGATTACTCATGGGCAGATGTCTCCTTCGAATGGGGTGGAAATATCTCGTATGGCAACGAGACGACACCCCCAGGAAATTTGAGCATCGCCGGTACCTTCGCTGCCAGTATCGGCAACCTCTCTCCTAGCACTACCTACCACTTCAGGGCTAAGGCTGTAGGCAATAGCAGTGCCACACCGGCCTACGGCGGTGATGTGACTTTCACCACTGGCCTTCTCCCGACGGTCATTACCAACCCAGCCAGCAATGTTACCTCTAGCTCAGCCACTCTAACAGGCAACCTCACGAGCCTCGGCAACACGACACCTCCGGTATCTGTCTCATTTGAGTGGGGGCTAACCGATGGCTATGGTAACGAGACGCCCCCCGGGAATCTGAGTGCTCCCGCCGTGTTCAGCGCTGACCTGACAGGCCTCGACGCCAATACCACGTACCACTTTAGGGCCAAGGCCGTGGGCAGCACGGTCTACGGCAGTGATATGGCCTTTACTACCGCCTTAACCTTCAACCTCGAAGGCTGGGGCTGGTGTACCGACTATAACACGGTCGTCCCGGTCACGTTTGATGGCTATACGACGATGGTGGAAAGGACAGGCGCTGCCAACAGTTTCTCCATGCACGCCGTCGGCAATCTCACCCTTCCGGCACCATACAGTGAGACAATCCCCCTTGATATGTATGGCAGCAGAGTCAGGTCGCTCTTCTACCTTAGGCAGGAGGTAACAGGCCTGTCGGTGTCATTTTACGGGACATGGCTCAGCGGCGGCAATGAGACCTACGCTGCAATGAGCGGTGAAATCGCACTCCCCAATCCTGGGGGAACATCGCTGAAAACGGCGAAAATCTGTTCTGTGTTCCTGCGGACGCCCGGTGGGCAAGTGCCGCTCACAGAGCCAGGCACTTTCGTTCAGGACCTGGATTCCATGCTAAGCAGGTTCGTTAAATTCATTGACAGCGTAGTCACCGCTTTAATAGGCACTGGTTTCAGCGGAATACTGAGCAGCACATTAGCTAAGCTAGCCGTGCTAGCGGCGAATCTCAGGGGCCTGGGCATTCCTTACATTCCATAGCAACGATACAGATTCCTATTTCAAGGAAGCCGGTGCTGGGTCCTCGCCATGATCTGGTCTTGAACCTCTTTGTTCATGTCCACAAAGTAGGCGCTAAAACCAGCAACCCTGACTATCAAGTCCTGATAGTTCTCGGGGTGCGCCTGCGCTTCTGACAGGATGTGATTGTCAAACACATTGAATTCAATGTGAGGGATGCCAAGGTCAACAAAGGTCCTGAGATAACCCACGAACTTGGATTTGCTTTCGCCCACCAGTGATGCTGGTGTGACCCTCTGATTGAGGACGTGATTGAAGCTTAGCAATGGGTCTATCTTGGCTACAGATCTGAGGACAGCCATCGGTCCTTTTTTATCTGTGCCAACCTCCGGAGAGACCGTGCCATCGCTGAACATGTCGCCTTTCTTCCTGCCATCTGGCGTTGCCCCGGTAAGCCCAGCGAGGTGGAAGAAGCTAGCGCCTCCGCTGCCGTCACAGGTGATATTGTAACCGCATATGTCCTTAAAACCCTGTATGGTCTGGCAAGTTCTAATGTGAACATCCCTGGCAAAAAGGTCGGCATAATCGTCATCGTTGCCGAATTTGGGGGCATCGCGGAACATCTGGCGCAGTTCCTCTTTGCCTTCCCAATTATCCCTTAGGGCCATCACAAGCTCTGCCATGGTGACCCTTTTCTCCTCAAAGATCAATTTCTTCATGGCCAGCAACGCATTGACTACTGTTGTGTGCCCAACGGGCTGTACGTTTGTATTATGCCAGTAGTGAAGCTCTCGCACGTCCATAGCATCCTCGATACAACCATCAAGCAGAGCTGAGTTGAAAGGCTGGGGCAGCCACCGGGCTTCAATGGCGTCTGTTATGTTGCTGATGGTAACTAGCTTCTCGGTAAAGAATCTGACCTGGTCAAGGTATGCCTTCATCACATCCTCGATGGAGGTAAAGGTAATTGGATGAGGAGTTGTTGCCCCAATCTGCTTGTCCGTGAAGAAATGGTAATCTCTTCCCTCATTCAAGGCATATTCCAGGCACTTGGGTAGTACAAACCCTGGGCCGGAGATGGCACGGTGGCCCATAGGCTTACCTACTATGCTGTAGACCGCACAGGCCTCGACAGCCCAGTTTCTGGCGTCCTCAGCCGGGATCCCTTTGCTCATCAGAAATGGCACCATGAATTCATCGTTGAAGATGCCATAATGCCCTGAGTCCTCCCTCAGTATATCTGTGAACCGATACAGAAACTCCTCAGGCGTGTTACGGTGGAGCCTTACCGATATCATGGGCTCAACCAACCTCAGAGATTTAACGCTGTCCATGATTATGTAGGTCAGTTCATTGGTGGCATCCCGACCTAGGCGGTCTTGCCCCCCGATTGTTACGTAGCGCGGCGTCGTGTGGCTGCCGCTATCCATTATGGGCGCGCTGAGATCTGTGAGTTCGGTGAGCTTGATCCAGATGCTCTGGATAAGTTCCCTGGCCTCCTGGGCGGTTATCCGGTCCTCTTCCTTGTCCTTCTTGTAAGCTGGATACCAGATCTGGTCAAGCCTATCGCCGATCCCAACTGTCTGGATGTCAAGTACTCTGACCAGGAGCATGACGAGGTACCAGCACTGCAGGGTCTCAAAAAACGTGCGCGGAGGGTTTGCCGGCACCCATTGGCATGCCTCGGCGATGCGCTCCAACTCTTTCCTCATCCTTGTTTCCTTCTCTTCACTGGCCTTAAATGTGGCCAACTCAGCGTATCTTTTTGCCCATCTGATAGCCGCCTCAATGCTTATGATGACCGCTTCCAGAAAGGCCTTTCTCTTCATAAACTCAGTGGGCTGGCTGCGGATCAGTTCTTTGTCGCCTTTTATCTGGCTGAGCTTGGACTCAGCTTGCGCCTTTATGCCGGCTAAACCAACTCTGAAGAGCTTCTCGTAATTCGGCATCTGTCCACAATGGGCACCATGCACCCACAGATACACCCCATGATTCATGTATGACCAGTAGGCCTTATCCTCTGCGGCGAGCATATCTCGCTCCGCACCATGCACTGACCTGTCGAACCAATATTTATTGATCTGGTGCATTTCCGCTCGTTCTTGGTCGCTTAGCAAATCTCGATAGCCGGAGTCGATGGCTTTGTCCACCCACCTGGAGTATAGCTCGGGGTAAATGATGGTGCTGTCGACATATGCAGCTACACTACCTGCGATTCGGTCATTGGCGCCTATATCTAGGGTCATGTTGTCCAGGAGATTGGCCATGGCCTTGGCCCTTCTGATGGCAATGGGCTGTCCCTCGCTCTCCTTGTAGGCCTGTGTAACGAAACGGGCACGCTCGATGTCAACGTTCAAAGTGGGGCGTATGTGACTTTTCTCTCCCAGTTTCTCCTGCCCAACTCGGTAGAGTCGTTGCCCCATCATAGTTCGGTAACGAAACTGGTCTGCTTGTAGCTCCGCCAACGTTTTCCCCGATATAGTGGTCATTTCCAGCCTCCCTCCAGCGACTTGTGCCATAGATGCTCGGGCAACACAAGGCGATACTAGCTTGATAGTGGTTGCAAGCTATAAAATTCAGTGGCGAACTGCGAAGAAGTCATCACAACTTGGTATGCAATTGTCTCGGTCTGTTGGGCACCTGACACTTGCCCATTAAACAAGATATCCTCAGCGCTGTCAAGTGCTCAATCTGTGGGGTAGTGCTCGGTTGTGGTTGGTAAGATTTTAATGAGTCTTTGGTGAAATGCTGACTCAAGAGCCTACTTGAAAGGGCGCTCTGAAACGGGCATACCTGTTTGATAACCTAAGAGTACCCTGGTGCTGAGGCACTCCAAAACTACTACGTAGGGCCGTTTGGAAGTACGGGCCCCTTTGTTGTAGAGACCTTTCCTTATCTGGCGTGGTTAATCTGGCACAAAAAATTTGCTCTCCTATGTTGAAGAACAGCCTGCGATATTGCTTCTTCGCTGGGATAGGATCTTACAGCGTTCTCCGGGTAAAGACTATAACCCAGCGAAAACAGGTTTGCGGGAATATCTGGTGTAAGTAGTCATCGAGATGCCCGAACATGTCGGGGTCAGCAGCTATGAGAAGTTGAGCTATCTGCTTCCAGGTGAAGAGCTGACTCGTAGCCCAAGCCACGCCATCAGTGCACCGCAGAGTAAAGCAGAAACTCCTCTGCAAACAGTGGACTTCCAGTGAGCCTTCTCCTTTCCTCTCGTCTGAGATCGAGCTTATCAACATTTCTAGTTTCATGCCGCTATTCGCAGAGCCAGGCACAGCTTCGTTATCTCCGTTGCTCGCTCTTGTCTGCGTTGTTTCAGTTGCAGCGGGAGGCATCACAAGCTTCTGACTCATAACTGCTTCACTTAGAAGCACTGAGGCACACCCACCGCAGAGGGTAGAAATAGCATCGCTTGCTAGATATTTGATGGACCCATCCTCAGTTGGGCTCTCTATCCCTGCCATCACAGTGTGCATCCTCTCACCTGCCTCGATGGTCCTGTTGCATCTGAAGCGGACGAAGTGGTATTCGGCTCCCGAAGAACCGTTGTTACCCATTGTTGTTCCTCCTTAAAACATGCTCTGATATCTATATCATATAGCTTGATGTTTGAAGGTAAATTCTTGGGCTCGATTATTCTCTGCGTCCTCCTTCTACTTTTATTTGCTCTTCTTGAGCTAATACTGTTAATACACTTTCCGGGGGCAGGGGGTATAGAAATGTATACCCTTTCTTTAGTCACTTGCTCCTATTATCCTTTGATTAGTTGTGGTTATCTTCTGACTAGCTCTGTATGACTGTTTTTAGGAGCCGTGGGCATGGCAGCAAACACAACTTATCTGAGCGCACAAAGTCCTTAGATTTTGACTATAGTGGCTGCTTGCGCCACCATACATTTCAAAGTATAATGTGACCGGAACCGAGCTGGCAACCCATCAGGAGGGAACATGACGAGATTTCCAATGACTGTACTCGTCGCAGTGGTATTATTGAGCCTGCTAATGTCAGGAATATCTTGCGCCCAGCTCCTGAGCGAGATGCCAACGCCAAGGCCTACACCTATACCTACGCCTGCTCCCACGGTCCCGCCTTCGCCTCAAATAGAGCTCCAAGTGGGGCAATGGGGAAACGGCTCCGACGAGTCTGTCGTCGTGAGTAGCGTAACTAGTGTGGCGTGTCTCCCCCCGGGTGTCATGGGACAGACTTGTGCCCCCCCTGGAACAGTCTTCATAACGGCCTCGGTAACGATCCTGAACGTGGGGACAAACGGTTTTTCCGTTGGCCCGCAAATGTTCGCAATAAGAGACTCAAATGGTTACCTTTACTACGGAATGTCGAGCTGGGGCGGGAGCCTTAGCAACTCGTTCATGCTCGCCCCAGGGACCTGGGTTAGCGACACTCTCTATTTTACCCTCCCTAGTACAGCTACAGGCCTCTCCGTCTACAGTAGGTTTCCGGACGGGGCATGGGTCGCATGGACAACTTCGCTCTAGCTGGACAGCCAAGCAGCCATCCGTTTCAATATGTTTTGGCGTCCCATTTTGGCTGATGGCGAACACATTACAGCGCTTCTTGCTGTTTTTGGTTATATTCTGACTTGCTATCATTAACTGCCAGTACCCTCTGGTTAAGAATTACTCTCGACATTTCTTGGACAAATATCTTTTAGTGCTGGGTATACATTTATGTACCCCCCGATCAAATCACTTGCTACTGCTATGCTGAAATTAGCAGCGGTATGTTTGGAGTGAACCCCTGAAACTGGACACAATGGGTTAGGAAGGTTTGGCAGGGTGGGATACCCTATAATAATGAGGAGAGAAAGGACCCTGCCATGAGAAATCAGAGAAGTTTTAGTGTGGAGTTCAAGCGTCGGGTAGTTGAAGAACTACTGAGTGGCGAAAGCCGGCCAGCCCAGCTCTGCCGCAGACACAACATCTCACCGAGTCTGCTTTACCATTGGAAGAGGCAATACAGCCGGGGCAAGTTTAATAATGAGCCTACAGAAGAGGCTGCGCTCAAAGATAGGATTGAAAGGCTGGAGCGGCTGGTGGGCCGGCTCACCCTGGAGAACGAGTTCTTAAAAAGGGGGTTACAGAACAGCCTGAGTCAGTCTCAAAGAAACGGGAAGTCGTCGGCCGGTTCAAGCATGTCATCAGAAATGTCCGACAAGGGTGTGGCCTGATGAATCTAGCTAGGAGTAGTTTCTATTACAATGCAACAGGTAAGGATCCTGAGCAGATGAAGGCTGAGGCTGACCTAAGAGACCGCATTGAAACCATCTGCCTTGAGTTTCCCCGCTACGGATACCGTCGAGTTACCCATCAGCTAAAGCATGAAGGTTGCCAGATAAACCACAAGAAGGTACTCAGGCTAATGCGGCAAAGCGACCTGCTTTGCCGGGTCAAGCGGAAGTGGGTGAAGACCACAGACTCAAGACACCGTTTCCCCAGGTACCCCAATCTGATAAAGGGGATGACTATCAGCCACTTAAACCAGGTATGGCTTTCGGATATCACCTATATCCGTATCAAGACAGGCTTTGTCTACCTGGCGGCTATCCTGGATGCTCTTTCCCGTCGGGTGATCGGTTATGCTGTCTCCACTGATCTGGATACTGCGCTCACACTGAAGGCGTTGAGAATGGCTATAGCTGAGCGTCACCCCGGTTCTGGTGTTATTCACCACTCAGACCAGGGAGTGCAGTATGCCTCGGGTGAATACGTGGAAGAGCTCAAGAGCCATGGCTTTGAGATCAGCATGGCGCGGACGGGCAACCCCTATGATAACGCAAGGATGGAGAGCTTTTTCAAAACGCTGAAATACGAGGAGGTGTACCTGTATGAGTATGAGACATTTGATGACGTGATAGCCAGGCTACCTTATTTCATTGAGCAGGTCTATAATCAGAAGAGGCTTCATTCGGCGCTTGGCTATCGCTCACCAAATGACTTTGAGGAGTTACTGCTTATTCAGGAGAACAATGGCCTACCCCGCCAGACTCTCCTAACCTTATCTGTCTAGTCATAGGGGTGCAGTCCAGTTCTGATTAGCTCTGAGTGCCTGTTTCTGGAAGGCTAGGTAATGACAAGGGATTATGAATTCTCTATATTAGCTAAGCCTAAAGAGTTTGCGGATGCTGACTACAGACTTCTTGCGCCATTACACATTTCTCAGTAGAATGTCGTAATAAGTAGTATAATTGAAGGTGAGAGCTAGCCATAGCACAATTAACAAGGGGCAAAATGAACAAGGAAACGAACGAACCCGGGCAGACTATATCTTTGCCAGATGGGCGACAACTTGGTTACTTGATTGTTGGCGAAGGCAAACCAGTTTTTTGGATTATGCCGGGCAGTCGGGTACAAGCACTATGCCTAAAGGGAACTGCAAGCTCCGAGCATCTTCAAATAATTAGCGTGGATCGTCCAGGATTTGGATTGTCCACTTATGTTCCTAACAGGAGGATAAGTGATTTTGCTGCAGATGTCAGTTACCTAGCTGACCATTTGGGGATTGACAAGTTTATACTTGCTGGATGGTGTGCAGGTGGTCCATACGTGATCACTTGTGCAGCACTACTCAGAGAGCGTGTTACTAGAGCGTTAGATATTGGTGGCCCATCTTTACCCATAGATACTTCGGACATGGGCTTTAGGAGTAAAATTGAGTGGAAACTGCCAACGGTGCCAATTGTTGGAACATGGTCCACAAATATATATGTAAAGAAACAGAAGAATATGTTCGTGAGGACACTCATGGAGGAATATGGAAATTTTGGGACAACTTCTTCAGAGAATGGCGATATACTTATTCGAGGGTTAATCGAAATGTATCATCAGGGATCTGACACCATTAGGGCATCAACTCATCAAATAAGACTTTATAAGAAAGGGTGGGAGGTGGATCTGTCGCAAATTCCCTCGGGGCTGGTCCACGTCTGGCATGGTACAACTGATTACATTATTCCAGTTAGCAATTCATATAAGAATTCAAAGGCCATACCTGGGGCACAGTTAAGGATATTTAAGAACGAAGGTCATTTGTGCTGGCTTGATCATTTAGAGGAACTGGGTCAACTGCTTCGTTCGTGATGGAATGGAGACATGACTTTCCTAGATAAGCTGCTGGGTGCAAGTCGAAACTGCAAGAGCCTGCTCTGTGTGGGGCTCGATCCCGATCCGAAGTTGATGCCTCATAGGCTTAGCGTCTTTGAGTTCAATCGGGACATCATAGACGCCACTTCTGATCTAGTATGCGCCTACAAGCCCAACCTCGCTTTCTACGAAGCTCTGGGCTTACAGGGACTAAAGGCACTGGAGAAGACAATCGCTCACATTCCCGAAGGGATTCCCATCATAGGCGATGCCAAAAGGGGAGATATCGCATCCAGCTCCCAAGCATATGCCAGGGCATTGTTTGATACCTTTGCCTTCGATGCCGCTACAGTCAACCCTTACCTGGGCCACGACTCTATCGCTCCCTTCATTGCTTACGCTAATAAAGGGGTATTCATACTGTGCAAGACTTCTAATGCTGGGTCTGCTGATTTTCAAGAATCGCTCTATTGTGAGCCGGCGTCAGCTACCAACGCGAGACCTCTGTTCGAACTGGTAGCCGTGAAAGCCAGGGAGTGGAACACCCAGGGCAATATCGGCCTCGTAGTCGGGGCAACCTATCCAGAACAACTGAGAAGGGTGCGTGAGCTTTGTCCTGAGCTTCCTTTGCTGATACCCGGAATCGGGTCCCAGGGGGGCGATCTGGCATTAGTGGTAAAGTATGGTGTAGATGCCGATGGGGACAAAGCGATCATAAATTGTTCCAGGCAGATACTCTATGCCTCGAAGCAAAGGGATTTTGCCCAGGCAGCGCGCCTTGAGGCGCTGAGGCTACGGGACCTGATCAACCAGCAGCTTGCAACTCGACGGTGACCTCATGGAAATAAATCTGGGGGATGTTGTGCGGCTGAAGAAGAAGCACCCATGCGGCAGCTACGAGTGGCTGGTTGTGAGACTGGGTGCTGACATCGGCATCAAATGTCGCGGATGCAACCGCAGAGTGTTACTTGGACGACCTGATTTTGAGCGCAGGGTGAAGAAGCTTATTCCCCGGGGCGAGCAACAGCTGACGGTTGAATGACTAAGATGACTGCCGCGAGTTTGTACGTGATAGGGCTCCAATTACCTTCTTCGGGTAAAGGGAGCCCCATGATTGAATGGCCTCCAGCATACCTGGTTTCCCGCTCATAGAATATCTGCAACCTTGGCTGTGGTACTCTGGCGAGAAAGCGTCCTTGGCTCTGCTTTTGGATTAGGCTGCCTGATCTCAGCCTTAGAAAAGATGCCTGTCACGGAATCACCTCTTGTGACATAAAAGACCTCTTCTAAAGCTTCACTCGTGACCAACCAGATATAGGCTAGCCAGTTTATCACTCCCCCCACCCAATCTATCACTTCACGCATTTGAGCCACCTCCTTGAGCGTTCTGTCTCCATTATTCCTTGAGTTGCGCTGCCGCAACAATCCCCTTAATGTACTGCTTTGGTGGTACTTTATTCCTAGTCTTGTTCTAGTAGAAACAGACGGCTGAGCGTGCTAGGGTTGTTTGACCCGGGGAAGAGGGCAGTATGAAGTGAGTTTGGCTACTTTGCTTTCAGTATCATACCCACAGTACAGTGGTCAGAACCCATCACCTCAGGCATTATGAACGCCTCGGTGACTGATTTCAGTAGATTTTCTGTCACAAAGAAGTAGTCGATCCTCCAGCCCACGTTCCTCTCTCTGGCTCTGGTTTTTGAGGTCCCACCAGGTGTACTGATTTGGCTCCTTGTGGAAGTGGCGAAATGTATCGATATATCCCCGAGCTACGAATTTGTCTATCCATGCCCTCTCAAGGGGCAGAAAGCACGAGATGCTTTCATTCTGTTTTGTCCCGGCCAAGTCTATCTCCCTGTGTGCGGTATTGCCATCGCCGCAGATGATGAGTTTTGCGCCCCTTTTTCGCGAGGGTCTATGAACCTCAAGAAAGCTTGATAGAAGGCCAGCTTGTATTTCAATCTTGTCTCGTCCTTTTTTGCCGTTAGCGAAATACGCGTTAAGAAGAGTGAACTAGAGGATATTCGGCTATCATAGTTCTGCCTTCGGTGTCGAACTCTGCGACATCGAAACCGTTTTGTACCCTCCGGGGCTCTTCTTTTGTGAGAGTTGCGCCGCCGCTGTAGCCTTTGCTCCCCCTTGGATAGTCCCTGTATGCGTAGTAGCCGTGCGGCTCTCTCGGGTCTTTATCGAGCCGTTCGGCATGTGCTTTCGTCTCCTGCAATCATGGGATGTCCGGGGATTCTCGCTGCAGCCGTTGCAGGAAGCCTTCCCCCCCTTGCCGCTCTGACCCCGTCAACGTTCCAACATAATATCTTCGATTGTCTCATGGCCGGTACGCCTGAGTGCTCGCGATATTCTGCTGAAATACCTATGCTAGCACAAGTCAGATAATGCATAATCCATGCCAAAAACGAAGTCCGAAATGATAACTCTGGTTCCCACAGCCGACATGAATGAGCGCCTACTAGCCTTGATCTATCCGACGTCCACGTAGCTTATCGATATCCTGTCGAACAGGAGCATCTTCATCAGGGGAAGTGCCCACACGGCCTCTGATAGTGATGTCAATTGAGTAGATCCTACCTCTCAGAAGCAAATCGAAGCCGCGTCCGGCTAGCCTCAGTACGAAATAAGCAAGGAAGATCATAACTCCCATAACGAAGAGGCCTGTGCCCATCACCATGCCAGTGATGCCTGCAGCCTCATGTCCCGAGGTGTAGAAGAAGGCGGAAATGCCAGCCGTGATGATTCCAACCACGCCCATTAATAGACCCAAAACCACCATTGATCATACTCCTCAAATGTGTCTTCATGGCCAGTCGCTATGATATGACATTCTAATGAGACAATTCCAATTCTGCAATAGCCCCACCATATCCCCTGGAGACCGAATCATACGGGCGTTCCAGGGAGGTAGCCCGAAGCGCTACCGAAGGTTGTCGGAGTAGGTGCATCCGAGGCAACTGCGTCAATAGCAAATCAGCGGCTTCACCGGACAAGAAAGCGCATTCGAGCAGAGGGATGGAGCAGCAGATAGCAAACTATAGATAGGGGGATTCCTTGACTGTTATATGACTGCATAGTTTGACTGCAACGGCTGTTCCCTGTATCATAATTCCTGTCGTCTTCGCACCATTTAGTCCAGGTTATCGTGTAAGAGAGGTCTGCTATGGTGTTATCGCTTGAGTCGATCTGGTTCGCTGTTCTGATATTGATATTGGCTGTCATCTGCACGGCACGCTACATGAGCGCGCCAGTTTTCTGGGCAGTGCTCATACTCATAATCGCTATAGGATTGACTCTTGCTATAGTCTCGACGATCAACAAGAGAAGACAAGCGAGACAGGACGCAAGCGACGAGGGTATGTTGCTTGAATACTTGCGTTCTCACGGACTTGGGGGAAACCTGTCTGAACTGTCTAAAAGTCTAAGCATGTCCGAAGCAAAGACCCAGAGGTTGTTGGGGCTACTGGAGGAGCAGGGAGCCATTCCCAAGGGAAGCACACATTTATTCATGGCCAAGCCGCAAGGTAGTGGCAGAAATTAGCTAGCGCCAGATATGGTGTCTTCTTGCGAGCAATAGCCACTCCCTTCGGCGAAGGGTATCAGGCGGCAGTACTGGAAGTAAACAGTCTGCAAGCTCATGAACTCTCAATGTCTACACTCAGTTTACTAATTTGACTACCAGCACACGTCTGTTCTGCACTATGATCATAGCCATTCGGAAGGTCGTGGCTAATTGTCAAGACCGTTTGAGGTACCGTAGTGGGCTCTTGTGGTAGCGGCGAGGCTCAGAGACTCTTGAATGAATCCTGGAACGCTCAATTCGTCGCCACCTGTAGGAAGATAGGTGGGATGTGCCTAATGAATCAATTTGGCTATCTCAGTGCTGAGTTGGGCGAGGAAACTTGCCAGATTTCCGATAATTGGAGCCATGCTGCTTGTGGCTGAAATCTGATTTCCTACGTCTATCGTCAGTTGATTGCCTGAGAAGTGGATGAGCACTTGCCTAAACAGTGGACGCTGTCTACGATAGCCTTAGCTAGGTCTTCCATCTCGGCCTCACTTTAGCTCTAACCAGCTACTACGTAGTATGGCTTAAATGTATGGAAGATGGCAATGACGCATTTGTATATCCTGTAATTCACTTTAGTCCGAGTACTTACGTCATTGACGGGTTGTAGTCAGCATCAACCGCTACATCGGCAGTTCAACAGGTCACAGTGTGGAGAGTCGCTGCTGGGCTAGGAGCGTTTCTGAGGCTTATCATGATGACAAAAGCATCTCGGCTCAGATGTGAAACCTTCGTGGCCTCCTCAAAGTCCCATCGCGGAGTCCCGCTCACAGGCTGTGACGGCGCGTTTTCACGGCCAATCAGAAGGTACTGGCGGGTAATCTGGGCACAACACCGCTAATGGATTTCGTCAAGGATATGGATTCATGAATCCCCAGCTTGGAAAGAGTCTTACACAATTGTTGGGAAAGCTGCAAAGGCATCCTGGCTTGAGCATATCATAACCGGCGGCCGGTCACCAGCGATAGCTAGCTGTGTGGCGAAGTTGCTGAACGACAAGAGTTGGAGCGGGCTCTGCGTCTTAAAATCAATAAGAGGTGACTCTCAAGTTCACCTCTTATTGATAGTAGTTGGCAAATGTTTTCAGTCGTATTGCTTAGTGGTTATACATCAGAGCCGTTCCGCCGAGTGTCGTAGTCCCAGTAACTTCATTCACTGGGAACGAGGTGCTGAATTGGGCCAGCATATCCAGCGTGTTATGGATAAGGGTCCAGATGTCGGCGAGTATGGCCCACCCCTTGGCTGTCGGCGCAATTTGTAGGTTTATAAGTTGCCATTGGTAGCCAGTACCGATTCCTGGTTGTGCGACAGCGAAATTGGCTTGTACGATGTAATCCAAGAAGAACTCGGCTAGCCCGACAATCTTGAACAATAGCATTGTTATCATCCGATGTCACCTCCTTTCTCTTTAGTCTCCACCCCCTTGGGTAGGCGCTGGAGCAACACCCAGCTCGACCTTTGCTACCCTTTCCCCTTGTTGACTTTCGTAATCACGGTTCCCTTATCATCCACCTTGTCCGAATACTCTGTAGTTGGGCCCAAATTGTCCCCGATGAACCCCAACATCTTGTCAAAACTTACAAAATATGCGTTTGCCCGTGTACCAACATGAGTGATATTTCCTCTCATCATCTCCCCGTCCTCTACCCATATTCTCAGAATAAAGGAACTATATTGGCCCATCTGATTATTCACCGCACTTTTGGCAAGCATTCCTCATCAGACCGCTATTCAACGCGCCTATTCTTGACCTGGGCCGCCGCCGCACCTTATCGGCTTGATGCGTCTTCCCCAACGCATCAAGCCGATGGCTAGTTAGTAATGTTTTCAGGGACGATCATAGAATGTCGTGGTTAAAACTCGGATAATTAGCAGTCAATTCGCAGAGAATTTGGGTGGAGACGCTGAAACTCGCTTGGCGTCCATCGGCGTAGCTAGTAGAACGCCGGTTGAGGCATAGCATTTCCAGGGTAAACAGGTTCCCAAACCTATGGAATTGAAGGTCCCAATCTGGATCCGAGGGATTAGTGCATTCTGCTCCAAGGCAAGAGGGCCGAGGTCATGCCATTTCTTCTCATACAAAACGCAAAACGTATCAAAAATTCACCAAGTAACTGTCTGTTGCTAACCGCCCCTTTTTCATCTTGAAAGCCTCTGTTTAGGGCCGGGTACCAGCAGGCTTGAGCCTTTGCTTGTATGGGTGCTCTTCTGGTAAGCTTCAGGTAGGCAAGAGGAGATGATCCAGAGGCGCTGGGTACGCCGGAGTGCTATGGTGTCTCTCGCAGTTTACGATCGAGCCTGCAGGCAGCAGCCCTATCACCAGCATCGGCCAGCGCTGAGAACGGGCTTCCATCACGGCACTCCGGGCACAGCTTTGGGACGAAAGCATAAATCAACCAATTATAATGGGTTTTCTTGGGCCGACTGAGGTCAAGCTCATCTCCTCATTCCTCGCTGAGGCAAGCTTATACCGCAGCGAGGACCATGATCTCCGGAGGCAGATGCATTGGGGGAGAGAAAAGAGGCTCAGATTTCACGGAGAATCAACACCCTGTTTACCTTGCCCAAGCCGTGTGGCCTGTTGCCCCATCATGATTCTGCAGCAAACTTGGTCTGCTTGACTTTCGGCTAATGTTTTCTCTGCCACAGTTGTGATTTGCCACCTCCACCCTCAATGGCCAACTGGGAAAGAGTCGTCAGGTTTCGCCATGCCATGCTCTTGGTCTCCCGTTCGTGGATAACCTGCCCATTACGAACGATGTCGTTAGGCGAGTCTTTTGCTCAAATCCGCGTCAGAGCTCATCACACTGATTTTGACCACTGAGCGGTTCTTCATCTGCGGCACCCAAAATCACAACCTCAAACTCCTCGTGTGTCTCATGGCAGGGTGCTGAGCGCCCTGCGTCGGAGGGTGTCTACAACCTGCCGAGAGCCTTGCTCAGCCGAAGTGCCCAGTCTCTGGCTTTTCTTTGCACCTGGTCGCCATCCTCCCCGGCGCGCCATTTGGCTTCCCCCAACCAACCCGCGAGGGACTTTAGCTCTAAATCGACGGTATATATCAATTGAAGTAAAGCTGATCCGGCTCTGGAGACCAACATGGTCGATTACGCTCGTTGATGAGCAAATCAAGACTGCACAGCCAGAAAGTTGCATGGCGCGTAAATAAAAGGTATATACCATATTGACAAAGAGGTATATACCTGATACTATCTCAGCCGACAGTTATGGAGGAGTCCAAACAGTCTTATCATGTGGCAAACCAGCGGCGGCGAGGATTCCCCTTCGAGTACTGTGAGGTTCCGAGGCAAGGTGAGAAACAAAGGATGATATCCACACTTTGCGGGTCTGTAGACATAATTTGTGAAAACCGTGGGAACTCTGTGGAGAACTTCGTGGATAAGTCTCTTGACTCGGTTTGGCGTCTTGCGATTATGATAGTCCGGTGGGACGTTCCAGTGATAGTATATAGCGGGGATGATACGCTTCTAGTAGTGTAGCTTGTGTCATGCTTTGTCACAACCTCGACAGGCTGAAGCTTCTTGCAGCAGGGGCTGTGCTATCACCACCTCTGGACCTCATAAGTCTCGCACATATCTGGCTCAATCCAGCTCATTATGACTTACGGCCGGGCTGCGTTATACGATGCAGCGGCCCATCCCGCGAAACTCTGGAGTCCCAGGCCATTACTTACGGGGGTTGCTATGCTCTCACCTACTCATGTCTACTCCCCTCGCGCAGACACCTAGAGAGCAACCGTGGAGTAAGCAAATATGAGTGAAAAATCGAAGGACCGACGTCAGGATGCTCTGGAGTTGATAAAGCTCATCCAGGTTGACTACCGTCGCGCAGAAGGCGAATTACGGAACATGAGCCTGCACCTCGCAGAGCGACAGGCTTGGGCCAGCAAGATGCTGGAGATGCCTTCAGACGCTGTAAAACAAATGGATACTGTCCCCGGCTCAAAGCCGGACGCATACTATGAACCAGTGGCCGGAGACCCAACTCCTCTTGACACCGGAATATCGAAATTCACGGCAAAACCACCTGTGCCCACCCTGGAGGTCTTTTGCCTGGGCCGATTCTCTGTCCACGTCGACTTCAAAGAGATTGTCGATTGGCGCAGCAGCAAGGCAAAATCGCTGCTTAAGTTCCTCGTGAGCAGACAGGGACATTCCATATCCAGAGACATCTTGATGGAAGCCTTTTGGCCAGAATTCGAGCCTGCCATGGCCAACAATAACCTGAAAATGGCGGCATCGGCGTTACGCAAAACGCTGAACCACTCCCGGTGTGGGGAGGGAGCTTTTGAATGGATTCAATTCCGGGACGGCAACTACATGATCAATCCTGCTGTGGTATTCTCGGCAGATATTGAACGATTTGAATATTTATGTGACATGGGCAGGAGCCTGGAAAAGGCCGGCAGCGTGGACAAGGCCTTGGGACAATATAGATCTGCGGAGGCGCTGTATCAGGGTGATTATTTGGCGGACGACATCTACGATGATTGGACTTCTTTGAAGCGCGAGGCGCTAAAGGATAAGTATCTCAGCGTATTGACCAAGCTGGCAGATTACTCCATGCAGGTGGTGGATCTCGAGGGTTGCATAGCCTATTGCGAGAAGATACTGAACCAGGATTGCTGTCGGGAGGACGTCTACCGCCGCCTTATATGCTGCCACAGTCGACTGGGACAGCGCAATAGAGCCATCTACTGGTACCACCTGTGCCAGAAGACCATCAAGAAAGAACTGAACGTTCCTCCAGAGCACAAGACCACCGCGCTCTATAAGCAACTTTTAAGAGACCACCCTATATGACTCTCAGAATTCTCCAGAGCCTCACAACGCTCGCCGGATCCCTTGGGCAATGCTAGCGTAAGTGCAGAGCCAATTCAAAACATCTGGGACCATCCGTTAGCCAAGGCGATTCTAACACGCTTCGCGGCGCCGTGCCTCCATCTAGCCTCCCTTAGACGCCCTAGGGAAACGTTCGAGGCGGCGCACTGCTTCAGCGGCCCCACACCAGGAACACCGATTCTTCAATGCTGGCCCCCCATAGGACACAAGTGCAAAACCCAGTCCCCGATTTACCCAAAATTAACTGAAAAATATCTGCGCCTTTACTGCAGCATATTATTCTATCTGCCAGCGATTCAGAATTTGTTAAATTTGTATACCTTAGAAATGTTTGAAACAGAGACTCCTATGTATGGGTAACCGAAATGCCAGTGCAGGATAAGACTAGAGCAGGCGTTCATATCCCGGACACAAACGCAAAAGGAGGAGCTATCTCTAGACCTTCCCGAGATGCTCATGCTGGGCTTCGGGATCCCAAACCATCTAGCAAGGCTTTGCCTCAAGAAGCAAGCTTGAGCCATGGTAGTGACTCTGCGGAGCCCCTTCCCGCGCTTTCATCCAGGGAAAGGGAAATACTCACCCGCGTCGCACATGGCTTAAGCAATCAACACATCGCTGAAGAGCTTGGCGTTTCTCCCTACACCATCAGATGTACCTTGCATCATGCCTCCACGAAGCTAAAGGCCCGAAGCAGACTGGAGGCTGTCTATATAGCTGTGATCCGAGGGTACATATCTTTGGATGAAATCCTCGGTGTAGATGACCTGATTGCCATATTTGCCTCGCTGGGCTCCCAGGTGCTCCGCGAAACAGCCAAGCGTTTGCAGCAAAGGCGGTTAGATGAATTGGTGAACCTGCTTGCCCCCTTCGAGCCAACCATGCTCCACAGAGCCGCCAGGCAACTTAGTCAAAGACATCAGCAGGTTCAATTACCACCTGTCGTTTCCAAAGGGACCTCGAAGCCGTCCGGTGTTTCCGGCCTCCGTACACACGAATAAGCCCTGCATCTTGGCGAGCTGTAACTTACTTAAAGGAATCGGGAGGTAGTTGAAATGAATACCATGATAAGATGGTTCTTCTATATCTGGCTGCTTGCTATAGATTCGTTGGAACAAATATGCGATTTCGCAAATGTATTTAAGCCTGTGTTTCAAGGGGGCATAAGGCCGCGCCAGAATCGATTGGTCCCTTACTGATGGTAGATCGTATATCTGCTAAACCCCGCATCAGGTAAAAGCAAACCATAGGCTCGTCGTTGAAAGGAACACAAGGGACAGTGATGTCTGTAGCTCAGGGACAGGGAGAAAGGTACCTACTACTCAAGGGCCTGGTTACACATCGATAGGATAGCTTCCTATTTTCATAAGGTGAAAAGATATGTGTCCCGAGCGGCCTGATGAATACCAAACCGCCGTACAACTGCTGAAACTGATCGAGGTTGACTACAGCCGAACACGAAAAGAGCTGCAGTCAATGAGCCGACACTTTGCCGAAAGAGAAGCCTCGGTTGTCAATAATCTGCGGACAGCTCTCGATGCTCTCGAACACGGAGGACTGAGCCACGACGGCGTGCATGGTACGCACGCCCTGCCTAAGCTATCCCCGGATAAACAAAAGACTGAATCTGGCACGACAGGGCATACGTCAATGCCGGTTCTTCAAATCTACTGTTTGGGCCGATTCTATGTCCGCATCGGCCCACAGACCATCGAACATTGGCGCAGCGTCAGAGCCAAGTCTCTCTTCAAATATCTACTGAGCCAGCAGGGACATACAGCGCCCAAAGATGTCCTCATGGAGGCCATATGGCCGGATTGTGAACCGTCTTTGGCGAACAATAACCTAAAGGCCGCAGTGAGCGCCCTGCGTGAAACGCTCGACTGCGATGGCCATCCCAGCGGTCGGTTTGCCTGGGTACTTTTTCAGGATGGAAATTACAGGGTCAATTCGGGATCTGATGTGTGGGTTGATGCAGAGGAGTTCGAGTATCGCTGGCACGCGGGGAGACAGTTGGAGCGCGAAGGAAAGGCGGCTGAGGCTCTACTGGAGTACAAAGCTGCTGAAGTGCTATATAAGGGTGACTACATGGAAGACAATCTATACGAAGAGTGGACGTCTCTTCAGCGTGAGGCCATAAAAGATGAATATCTTTTCATATTGCGAAAGCTCGCCGACTACTCCATGCAGGAGGAAGACTACGAGGCGTGTAACGTATACTGCAAAAAGATACTGAGCAAAGATATTTGTAGCGAGGATGCCTACCGGCGGCTGATGTTCTGCCACAGTCGACTGGGGCAACGCAATAGAGCCATCGATTGGTACCGTTTGTGTGAGAAGACCATCCGAAAGGAGCTGGACCTGAGCCCCCATCAACAGACCATGGAGCTTTACCACAAGCTGCTTAAGCAAGAATACATGTGACCTCACTAATTACACACTGGCCCTAGATTCCCTATCAATGATCCCTGCTTTCACTATTCGATATTTTGCTTGGCATTAGAATCATCTTCACTAAGTGTCGGTAAGCGTAAGGTGCGTCAGATGTTACAACGCAGTCCTTTTGCAGTTAGGATACGGCCAGAGGGGAGAATGGCAAGAGATCAAGTCTTGCACAGCGCTAGCAGGAAAGCGTGCATTCCCCGGATTAGGCACCGATAAAGGCGTACGTCTGCAACCAGTCGACCCCCGCTCCGGTAGGGTCGACTCCAGGGAAAACAACTATATGTCATATCCCCTGGTTTAACTTGAGGGGGAATAAGAACACACCGCGAGTGAATACAGAGGCACCAATTGCCTACCCATGACTGGTGAATAAGTGCTCGTGCCCCACTCCGAACTTAGTGAATACAGAGGCACCAAATGAACGCTTTCAGAAGTTGGATATGCCGTGTTGGGCTGCCGTGTATCGAGCCTTTCGAGCAATTGGTTGATTCCGTCTATTCTACAGGCCTGTTTTGCGAAGCCGGTCGCTCTTCCTCAGCAGCGTTAACGGCACTAAGTCAGGCGGCAGAGTGGAGGTGATTTCGGCGAAACAAGCGGTCCAAACGAGCGGATTTTGCAAGCACGCTAGGAGCTTGGGTCACCAGTATGGCAATAATAGGCTGAGTTGAATTCAGCCGAGAAGTATTCCTACCTGCGCACGTAAGGGTTATACTTAGAGCAAAGGATACGCAGATAGGAGTTGGCAATGATT